>Ga0310811_10001479_pt1 | contig 29469 bp, 32 predicted proteins | sample YCmetagenome_FD_207642 | JGI IMG/M metagenome (GOLD analysis project Ga0310811, IMG submission 207642) | Soil microbial communities from experimental microcosm in Duke University, North Carolina, United States - YC | ecosystem: Engineered > Artificial ecosystem > Soil microcosm > Unclassified ...
TCCTGATAGTAAGTTTCTTGTAGTTTCGTTTAATGCCCCATAATCAGCTTAAGGTCGCAGCTTTTTTACTTTTTATTTTTGTTTAAAAAGAGTTGCTGAAATACTTGATTATTAGGTAATGTTTTCTTTATTTTTAATCCCCCATGGCCCATTCTCTGAACATCATCGAAATTCCGGCACTGATCTCAAAAAAGGTCGTGAGGAAGATCGTGTTTGCTGAGTCTGGATTGAGTATTGAAAAGCCATTAAATATCGATGGAGGCTTGTTTATTCCCTGCGAAAATATTGCCGGTTTCCGGTTTGGTATCAAGGATATGCATATTTTTGATATGACCTTTTGCCGCAGATATTTTATCGAGGTAAGGGATTATCAGAATAAGATATATCGCCTTAAACTCAATAGTTATTACGGTTTTAAGCGGGAGGCTTACTATAAGGTTTGGGCCGAAGCACTGGATTACTTCTGGGATTTCTATATGGAGAGCCAGTTGAGTTTTTACATGGAGTTGTTTAATATACGACAAACCTTCGAGCTATCAGGTGTGACATTTCATGATGACGGAATAAGCTGGGACGATGATAACCGGTTGAATTGGAATGAAATTGCCGTAAGCAGCTATCAAACTCACTTCGTGATCCATCATCTTGAAGATCTTACACGTTCCAAATGCTGCGTTTTTTCTATCCACTGGAACGCGGTTGTGTTGCAAACCCTGCTCAAAGAGATCATCAAAAAACCTATCAGGGCCCGCAAATCTTCCTGGCTATAAAACCTGCCTTACTACTTTAGGTATTCTCCGAGATATTCGAATATTTTCTGTCTTATATTTTCTGCGTCAAACATAACACCGTAGTGAGGTGCGTTAGGTACGATTATTAAGTCATTCTTTACGCCTGCTGCTTTTAATTTTTCGCTTAATGTGATTGCCTGATCAGGATTAACGGACTCATCCTTTTCGCCCTGAATGATTAGAAAAGGAGGATCATTCTTATCGATGTAAGTAACAGGACTGGCCTGTTTTGCTTTGGCCTCATTATCAGCAACCATGCCACCAAGCAATAAGGTAATGGGATTGCGCGGATCTTTTGAATCATGACCTTTAAGTGTCAAAAAATCTATCGGTCCATAAAAATCCAACACGACTTTTATTTTGAAATGCGGTTTTTTGCCATCGGCATAAAAATCTTTTACATTATTGTTGTTTGAGAGACCAACCAGGTTAGCCAAATGCCCGCCTGCTGAGAAACCTATCAGCGCCATTCGATTTTTATCTAACCTATACTTGTCAGCATTTTGATAAAGGAACTCAAGCGCCTGATTGCAGTCCTGTATCTGCGCCGGGAAAATGGCCATAGTGCTCCAGCGGTAGTCAATCGATGCAACTGCATACCCTTTTTCGATAAACTCTTTAAGGGTACTTTTCATATACCCCATGTCGGCATACTTATCGTTCGACATCCAGGCGCCGCCATGTATCCAAACTACTATAGGGTAATTGTTTTTGCCTGTTGAGGGCACATAAACGTCCAGTAAGTGCTTTTTTAGCGTATCATTGGCATATGGAATATTGTCGTAATGCAAAGTCCCGGCAGGAAAAACATCCTTTGCGGGGTTAAAAGTCTGCGCAGAGATTTTTAGCGATAGAAATGCTAAGCCAACAAAAAACAAAGTCCTTTTCATAGGTAATTGGTTTACCCGATGAAGATAGGGATATCAGCTTATTTAAGCAACTTTGGTACTTGTAGCTTTGCTTTTACCAAGGAAATTTTCACCTTCTATTTTCTTTTGAAGTTCGATAATAGCGCCAATCAATGCCTCAGGGCGGGGAGGACAGCCTTGCACATATACATCAACAGGTATAACCCGGTCGACGCCTTTTACCACATGATAACCGTGCTGCCAATACGGGCCACCGCAATTAGAGCATGAACCCATGGAGATTACATATTTAGGTTCGGGCATTTGTTCGTAAAGACGTTTAATGCGCTCAGCCATTTTAAAAGTTACCGTACCAGCAATGATAATCACGTCAGCCTGTCGTGCAGACGGACGAGGGAAAACGCCAAAACGGTCCATGTCATACGTTGATGCAAACGAACCCATCATTTCAATAGCACAACATGCAATACCGAAACTCAATGGCCAGATTGATGACAAACGAGCCCAGTTGAGCAGGTCGTTCATTTTGGTCACCACCACACCGCCGGTTTCATTCATATTCTCAGGATTCATTGCCGGGCTTTTTAAAAGTTGGTTTAAACATCGGTTTTCTTATCGGGGGTGGCGTATCAGTTGCAGTGGCAGGAGCAGTTACAGTAGTCGTTTGCACAGTAGGTGCTTTAGTTTCCAGGCCGAATTCTTTCACCGTATAAACGCTTTGCTGTTGATTTAGCTTCTCGTATAATGAAGCGGGTACTTGTGTATCTACAACTGGTTTAATGGGTTTTGGCTTTATCCAGTCGAGGTCGCCTTTTGCCCAAACGTAGATCAGACCTAAAATCAAAATGCCTAAAAAGATGAACATTTCTGCCAGCGACAGCCATCCCCAGCGGTTATCCACTTTTGCTGCCTGATGATCGCCAAATACCGTTGCCCAAGGCAAAACGAAGATCATTTCAACTTCGAACAGCAAGAAGACCAGCGCAATAACATAAAAGCGGGAGTTGAACGGAACCCAGGCGCTGCCTATGGCTTCTTCACCGCATTCGTATGAAGTCAGCTTTTCGGGAGTAGGGTTTTTCGGGGCAATCAACCGTGATGCAAAAAAAGCAACGGCCACCATCAAAATTCCTACAATAAGAAATATGAGTATCTTGCCAAATTCTGATATTTGCGAAACCCCTTGCATGACTACAAATTTAGCAAAACAAACAGACTTTGACGCAATAATAATCGGTGGTGGCGCCTGCGGACTCATGTGCGCTGTACAGGCGGGCTACCTGGGTAAGCGTGTATTGGTGGTGGAAAAAAATGATCGCCCGGGTGCTAAAATCCTGATCAGTGGAGGAGGAAGATGTAATTACACTAACTTGTATGCATCACATCAGCAGTTTATCTCGCAGAATGAGCATTTCTGTAAGTCAGCTTTTGCGCAATGGTCGGTTGAGGATACCGTCACTTTTTTTGAAACATACGGCATCATCGGCAAGGAAAAAACTTTAGGACAGCTTTTTCCGGAAAGTGACAAGGCTAAAGATGTGGTGAATGTATTTACTAATCTATGTGCAGACTTAGGACAGGAGATTTGGTGCGATGCAGAGGTTACCGGAGTTGAAAAGGTTGGAGAAGATTTTGCAGTTAACGTAATTCGCAACGGAAAAGAACAAAAGCTGATTGTCCCCAAAATTGTCATAGCTGCCGGAGGTTTACCCATACCCAAAATGGGCGCAACCGATTTAGGTTTACGTACAGCCCGGAAATTTGACTTGAAAGTAACCGAAACAGCTCCGGCACTGGTGCCACTCACCATAACCGGGAAAGATCAGGATTGGTATGCGCAATTATCCGGTAATAGCTTGTTTTGTCGCGTTTGGAACGATAAAGCCAGCTTTGAAGAGAACATTTTATTTACACATTGGGGGTTGAGTGGTCCGGCAATACTACAAATTTCATCCTACTGGCGACCGGGCGAATGGATATATATCGATCTGCTGCCACATCAGAATATCACCGAATTGATACAGCGGGAACGCGAAGCAAACGGCAAAAAAATGTTGCTGGCTTATCTGTCTGGACTATTTACCCGGAAATTTGCCGAAGCAATAAGTGATAAGTTGCCTGCTGATAAAAACCTGGCCTCATTAAGTAATATCGAACTGGAAAATACATCAGCATTGATACACGAGTTCAAAGTAAAACCAGCAGGGGACAAAGGATACGACAAAGCCGAAGTAATGCGTGGCGGCGTATCTACAGACGAATTATCATCCAAAACTTTAGAAGCCAAAAAAGTGCCCGGCCTGTTTTTCGGTGGTGAATGCGTAGACGTAACCGGCTGGCTAGGCGGATACAATTTCCAATGGGCCTGGGCGAGTGGATTTGTGATAGCGCAAAATATTTGAGGAGAGGTTAAAGGTAAAAGCAAAAGGTATTTATTGCGGAGAAGTTCTTCGACTATTCATCATTGACCTTTCGCCCTTCACCTTTCTTCCTTTCACCTTAAAAAACTACTTTTGATCCAACCTTCATCTATGACAAAAAAAATCCTCGGGTTAACCGGCTATCAATGGACCTGCATTTTATATGTGGCGGTGGCTATTTTTACCTGGCAGCTCAAATACTTCAGGCATATTGATAACAATTATCTCATCTTCAGGCAGGCATGGTACCATGCCCGGTCGCACCTGGACTTGTATGCAGCCTATCCCAAAGAATATGGGGATATCTATTACTATGGCCCTTTATTTACCTTCTTTGTAGCTCCGTTTGCTATTCCGTCGGAGGCGGTTGGCTTTTTCTTATGGGAGGTCTGTAATGCTTTGGCGGTGATTCTGGCCGTAAGCATGCTTCCGCTGGACTACAAGCGTAAAACCACGATGCTGCTATTGTGCGCTATCGAATTTGCCAACTCCATATTTTACATGCAGTTCAACCCGATGATAACGGCGGTGATCGTCATCAGCTTTATGCTGATTGAGAAGGAGAAGGAACGATGGGCGACGCTGCTGATCGTCGCAGGGACTTTAGTAAAATTGTACCCAGTCGTCGGACTGACGTTTTTCCTGTTCTCAAAACACAAGGAACGGTTTATTATCTGGTCAATAATTTGGGCCGTGGTATTATTCTTTGCGCCGATGATCATATCCAGTCCTTCGTTTGTGATACAATCCTATCACCAATGGATGGAAGCGCTAAGCGCCAAAAGTGCAATGAATACCGGTCTGAACACTTCGCAGGATATGTGTGTGATGGGTGTTGTAAGGCGATTGACCGGTAATGTGCATATTCCGAATCTGCCGTTCCTGGTGGCTGGCGCAATGATTTTTGTGTTACCCTTGTTCCGGATTAAGCAATTTCAATCTTACAAATTCAGGCTGCAAATATTGGCCACATCGCTCATTATGGTGGTGATATTCAGTACCGGTGCCGAGCATCCAACCTTTATCATCGCTGTAGCCGGCTGCATATTATGGATGCTGATACAAGAGAAACCATTTACCACTACTAATATCATATTGATCGTATTACTGCTGGTAGTAACGGGTCTTGGCCTGACCGACGCCATGCCGAAACCCATCCGGCAGGATATTATCGCTAAATACTCTATCAAAGCATGGCCATGTATTGTGGTGTGGGTGATGATCTCGTGGGAGTTGTTGTTTAAGGATTTTACTACGGAAGAATCGCTACAGGAAGAGCATTTGGTGTTGTCGGATGTTTATGCGAAGCCTTAAAGCTAATTGACTCTACCTATGAATGAGGGAGGAATCAAATATGAATACTTATGGATATCAAATACCTAAAACAATTAAATAATTATCCTACTGTAAAGCGTGGAAATACAGACTACATTTCAACACTCAGACCTCTGACCATGCAAGAAATCACAAAACTGGAAATTGCATATAACAACGGAGCTGCATTTCCTGGAGTATTACGAGAGCTTTTATATTTAGCAGGTAATTATTGTCACGTTTTAGATTATGGATTAAGCGATTCCCAAGAGGAAATGCAGCAGGATGCAAGAAGTTGGTTAGCTAACGACAATCAGATCATTAATAGGCCATTTTTTGTAATAGATATATACAATGGAGGTGATCAGTTCTTGTTTGTTTATTTGGATGAAGAGGATGATCCGATTGTGCATGAAGCAATTTTATATAATGTCACTCCAGCATGGATACATAGTTTGAATAAAAAGCTATCCGAATTTATATCTAGTAGATTGACGAGGTTTTTGAGTGGACAAAATCCATTTTAATTTATGTGCTCTCGCGAGTTTGTAACTCGTGAGTCGCATTTGGCAAGTTTTTAACTTGCATTACAGATAAGCTGGAAGCTTTAAGCATGCTTAACCACGAGCTGCAAGCTCGCGGCAGCAAGAGGATTTAGCAAGGTAAAGTGATGAATCACTGCTGCTTATGCGCAGCCTTCGCCTGCTCAAAATATGCAATCAATTTACCCATATTGTAAATATTGAACTGACCTGATTGTATCTTATCCACTACATCAGGTTCGTCGCCCATAATGTCGCTCATTACATCTTTAAAATTGATAGGAGTTAATTGCTGCATGGTTGCCGTATTGGCGCCATAGTAAAATGTGGTTATCACTTTACCTTTTCCGCCGCCACCACCGCCAAGGTTGATACCCACGCCGCCTCCAAAGCCACTATAGCCTCCTGTGCCGATGCCTCCGCCAAATTCAGGCTGAACACGTGAGCCAAGTCCGCCACCACCTCCGTTACCTGTGGCCACATCTGCTACGTATAACTTGGTGTCTTCGTCCAGCGCCACTTGAACAAAATCAAGTTCCTTTTTGCTCCAGTTAGAATTTCCCGGCGCATGTGCCACTATAAAACTGTCACGACCGATCATAAACGATTTCAGATCACTCGCGCTGAGTTTGTATGGATTGGCTTTGCTATTGTCTTTAAATTCAATGTAGCCTTCGTCCTTTATCGGGCCCTTATTTGTAGGATTTTCGCGGATCAATCCGGTTACCTTGTTGCCTTTGATATCGGTAAAAGAGCCGGGAAGCCATTTTTGAGCACTGGCATTCATTGCGACAAGCAGCGGCAGGAAAAATGCACCAATCAGTTTATATCGCATCATCTTTAACTATTTTTTATTCGCCTTCTCGTGACGTTTATACCAAAAATAATGACTTAGGATATCATCCATATTATCGTAGTTATATTCCTGGTATTTTATTTCATCAAGTAACGCAGGCTCCTGTGAAAATATTTCAGTCATCTCTTTTAAAAAGTGCGATCTTCTCAGCTGGGTAATATCATCAGGGTTCATACCATAATAATAAACTACTTTGTCATAAGATTTGCCAGCAACCGACACAAAGGCCGGACCGGTGGCTGGCGGCATTGCTTGCGAACGAAGCGTTAACTTTAAATCGTATAATTTAACCGGGCCATCAACAATTACTCTTATAAAAGGCGTCCTTTTCATCCCTGGTGCGTGAGTCACTACAAAGCTATCAGGCTTGGTAACATAAGATTTGATACTATCCGTTGGTATTTTACGCCCTCTGCTATCTTCAACTGTTTTAAAAAAGATAGCATTTTGCACCTCGTCAAAATTATGATCTATATCCTGTTCCCTGGTTATCCATCCTATAAATCTATTTCCGTTCAGATCGTAATAACAGCCTGTTTGCCAAGTTCTTTGAGTTTTTTGCTGAGCGGTGGCAGTTGTACCAAACAAAACTGTAAAGTGAATAATTAAAAAGAGCAGAATTGTCCGCATAAGATTTAGATATTTGAGTGCATAAATATATTGATAATACGATGATTGTTGACCTAAGAAGCGATACTGTTACAAAACCTACACCGGGAATGCTGGAAGCGATGTGGAGCGCTAAAGTGGGTGACGATGTTTTTGGCGAAGATGAGACTGTTAACGCACTGGAAGAGAAAGCCGCCAAAATGTTCGGGATGGAAGCGGGACTGTTCTGCCCGTCTGGAACAATGACCAACCAGATCGCTATCAAATGCTTTACCCAACCACTGGATGAACTGATAGCCGACCAAACCTCACACGTGTACCGTTATGAGGGTGGGGGCATCGCTTTTAACTCGGCTGTATCAACCCGTTTACTGAATGGCGATCGTGGCAGGATCACTGCTGAAATGATCGCATCGGAAATTAACGCCGAAAATGTGCACTACCCGCGGACAAGTTTAGCTGTTCTGGAAAATACCGTAAACAAAGGCGGCGGCAGTTGCTATACTTTAGAAGACATAAAGCCGATAGCGGACCTTTGCAAGGATAAAGGATTGAAATTGCATCTTGATGGCGCGCGTATCTTCAACGCTTTAACCCACACTGGTGATAAAGCTGCCGCTTACGGAAAATATTTCGATGGCATTTCAGTATGCCTTTCTAAAGGATTAGGTGCACCTGTAGGCTCAGTATTGTTGTCAGACAAGGCGACCATCAAATATGCGCGCCGCGTACGCAAGGTTTTAGGCGGGGGAATGCGCCAGGCGGGTTTCTTAGCCGCAGCCGGTATTTACGCCTTAGATCATCATGTGGAGCGATTAAAGATAGACCACACCCATGCCTGCATTATGGCAGAACAACTGGCACAATGCAACTGGGTGAAAAATGTATTGCCAGCCGATACCAATATCGTTTTGTTCGATACAGTTGAACCTGCTGCTATTGTCCTGAAAAAGCTGTTAGATAAAGGCATTAAAGCCAACAGTACAGACACCCATCGCATCCGTTTTGTAACGCATTTGGATATTCACCCTGACCAGTTTGAGTATGTGGTTAAAGTTTTGGGTCAGGAGTTCTAAGTCAAAAGTCTCAATAAAAAATTATGTCATTTCGAACGAACGCGTTGGCCTGCGATTTGGGGTGAGGAGAAATCTTATACGACCTGCAATGTACGCCACATATAGTTGTATAAGTTTTCTCACCCGCTCCACTTCATGACCCATCCAGCGGATTCGAAATGACATAGTTATATTATTAGGCCCATCACTTCAACTCCCTGTCCGCTGACTGTCTTTCTACCATCCATCCCGGATATTCTCGTGGTAACGCACTTACTTCGTCGATCCGTTTCAGATCATTTTCTGATAGCGCCAATTCGGTCGACTTTACATTGTCCAATAACTGATTCGGATTTTTTGCGCCGATGATGGTGCTGGTAACACCTTTTTGCAAACGAACCCATGCCAAAGCTACCTGCGCGGCCGAAACGCCATATTGTTTCCCTACTTCAGTGATCACATCGATAATGTCATATGCTCTTTCCTTATTTACCGGAGGGAAGTCAAAATGGTCACGGCGCGAATCGCCTGCTTTTTCATTATTGCGGGTATATTTTCCCGAAAGGAAACCGCCTGCTAATGGGCTCCAGGGCATTATGGCTAAATTCTGATCTAAAGCTACCGGCACTACTTCGCGCTCAATGTCGCGGCCGGATAATGAATAGTAATATTGCAGTCCCACAAACTTGTTCCAGCCATGTTTATCGGCTATGCCAAGCGCTTTCATAACCATCCACGCCGGCCAGTTACAAACGGCTATGTAGCGCACTTTTCCGGTAAGAACAATATCATTTAAAGCACGCATAGTTTCTTCAACCGGAGTTTTTGGGTCGACGCCATGCACATACAGGATATCGATATGATCCATTTGCAAACGCTGTAAACTTTCATCTACCGATTGGAAAATATGATAACGCGATAGCCCCACATAGTTCTTACTTTCGCTCATACGGCCACGAACTTTAGTAGCTATTACCAATTCATTGCGGTTAAGTCCAAGATCAATAATAGATTGTCCCAGTAGCTGCTCCGATTGACCGTAAGAATAAACATTGGCTGTATCAATGAAGTTAATACCTGAATCGACTACAGTCCGCATCAGTTCATTTACACCATCTTGTTGTAGCTTACCGATGGCCTCCCAAATGCCCCCATTGCCACCAAAGGTCATTGTCCCAAAGCAAAGTTCGGACACCACGAGACCGGTGTTCCCTAAAAAGTTGTATTTCATAAGTGTTGGATTGATTTATCGTAAAGTTGTGTTTTTTGTCAGAATAGAACAGTCAGGGGAGAGTAATTTGTTGATTAGAGATTAGTTAATTAAAGATTAGAGATTAGTGGTTGACAGATGATAGAAACTAATCTCTAATCAACTAACCTCTAATCTCTAACCCCACTGTATCATTGCCGTACGAAAATTGTTCGTTAACGTACATGTTGTCAGTGTATAATCGGTTTATTTGATTGATTATCAATTCGTTTTAAATATGGCACTGAATTTATATTGATTCGGCATAACCCTCACCGTCATGTTCAAAAGCTACTTAAAAATCGTTTCCCGCAGTTTACAGCGCAACCGCCTGCTTAGTTTTATCAATGTTGTCGGCCTAACTATTGGAATCAGTGCAGCGCTCGTAATCTACCTGATCGTTCATTATGATTTTACTTTTGATAAATTCCATAAAGATGGCGACCGCATTTACCGTGTGGTAACCAATTTTACTTTTCAAGGGCAACCCGGCTATAACAGCGGCGTAAGCGGACCGATCCCGAATGCTGTCAGGACACAGGTGACTGGCGTGCAGGAGTCTGTGCCGCTATTCATTTTATATCAAACCGATACGTATGTTGCCGGTAAAAGTGCGCCAATAAAATTCAAGGAGCAGAATGATATCATTGTTACGGATAATGCCTATTTCGGTATTTTTCAATACAAATGGCTGGCTGGTTCGTCAACTTCATCGTTAAACGAACCTAACCAGGTTGTGCTGACTTCTGATCGGGCTGCGAAATATTTCCCCGGTGTTAGTTATGACCAGGTAGTCGGCCGTACAGTAACTTATGATTCTATTAAAACTACGGTGACAGGCGTAGTTGAAAGTCTTAAAGAACATACGGACTTTCCATATAATGATTTTATCTCTTTTGCCACCACCACTACCAATAATGATCTGAAAGGACGATTAAGTTTGAATAACTGGGGTGGAACAAGTCCCGAACGACAATTATTTGTGAAGCTGCTGCCGCAGACTAAGCCCGTATCCATAGAAAGACAGATCAATGCAATACTGGATAAAAATGAACAGAAAAGACAAGGTGTAACGCACGCCTTCCATTTGCAGCCATTGACGGACATCCATTTTAATGCTAATTACGGCACCTATAGCGGGCGTGTGGCCAGCACTACCACTTTGTATGAGTTGTTTGCCATTGCGGCATTTATATTGCTGTTGGGCTGTATTAATTTTATCAACCTAACCACTGCTCAGGGAGCACAACGTGCCAAAGAGATTGGCATCCGTAAAACGATGGGAAGCAGTCGCAGGCAGCTGATAATACAATTCCTGACGGAGACATTTGCTATTACATTGATATCAGTAATTATTTCGGTATCGATGGCGCCTGCTATACTGAAGTTTTTCAGCGATTTTGTTCCTGCAGATGTGGACGCCAATGTGTTTCATCAACCATCTGTAATGGCGTTCTTGTTGATTCTTACCCTTGTTGTTGGCCTGGCTTCTGGATTTTATCCAGCGCTGGTATTGTCGGGATATAAGCCGGTTATGGTGCTTAAGAGCCAGTCGCAAATAAGTGACGGACAAACCAAGGGCAGTTGGCTGCGTAAGTCGCTAACAGTTACCCAATTTGGTATCGCGCAGTTTTTTATCATAGCTACTTTGCTGGTAAGTAAGCAGATCTACTACGCCATACACAAGGATCTGGGCTTTAAGAAAGATGCGATCATCATTGTCAATTCTCCATGGAAGAACCGTACAGATAACCTGAACAAAGTATTTCTTAACAAGCTGAACGCCATGCCGCAGGTAGAAATGGTGAGCGTGGGCAGGGATGCGCCTACCTCAAACGACGGTCACTCTACACAGGCTACCTACCGCGACGGAAAGAAGGAAATAAAAGGAGAGCTTGGCCTTAAATTCGGCGACGAGAATTATATCAAAGTATATCATATCAAGCTACTGGCAGGCCGCAATCTGCAGCAAAGTGATATAAAGAAAGGTTTTCTCATCAATGAAACCTATGCCCGCACTATAGGGTTTAAAGATCCGCACGATGCTGTGAATAAGCAGATTGATGACTTTAATGGCGATACACCGATGAAAATAGTAGGCGTAGTAGCTGATTTTCACCAGGAATCATTACATGCACCTGTTGCTCCGCTGGCGATAATTACAAGCACCGATAAATATTTTAATGGCACGTTTCATATTGCTTTGAAGCCTGAAACAACTGGAGGCGATTGGCATAAAGCGATAACGTCGATACAAAAGGAATACAAATCGCTATACCCTGGCGATGATTTTGATTACCAGTTTTTTGATGAAAGCATAAAGCATTTATACGACCAGGAGCAACACACCTCAACCTTGCTGAGCTGGGCCATGGGACTATCTATATTTATCAGCTGCATGGGATTATTCGGTTTAGCGATCTACACAACCGGCAGACGAACCAAAGAAATCGGCGTAAGAAAAGTGCTGGGCGCGACAGTAACGCAAATTGTTACTTTGTTATCGAGGGAAATGGTGGCACTGGTTATCCTGGCCTTTGTTATTGTAACCCCGGTGGTATGGTACGTAATGAACAAATGGATGCAGAATTTCGCCGAGCACACCTCCCTAAGCTGGTGGGTATTCGGACTTAGCTGCTCCGGAATGCTGTTGATCGCTTTGCTAACATTGAGCTATCAAACCATCAAAGCGGCGATTGCTAATCCGGTGAAGAGCCTTCGCTCAGAATGAGGTAGAGATTAGTTGATCAGAGATTAGTTTTTGCACGACGATAAAACTAATCTCTAATTAACTAACATACTCCCATTCCCACACTTCACCCTCATCCTCGTCGATGGCGGTGCCTATCAGTTTAAAATTATTTTTGCGGAGGATTCGGACGGAGTAATTTTCTTCTTTTAGCGTTTGTGCTGTGATGCGTATTGATGGATCAGTTTGAAGTGAAAGCTGAACCAGCATTTGGGCGATCTTTGTGCCAATGCCCTGCTTTTGATATTGCGGAAAGGTGCCATAAGCAATTTCCACCTTATTATTTACGGGCTGACCTTTAAAGGCTGCGGCAGCGACCAGCTTATCGTCTAATTGCACATAATAGCATATCCACGGCGGGTTAAAACCGACCTTTTTATAAAAATCGATGCACATGTAAATACTCTCCTGGCAGTCCGGGTGAATTGAAAATTCAGGGTTTTCTTCCAGGTGTTCTTTTATCGGTATCAGTTGCATGCTTCTCAAAGATAACACAATCCGCTTTTGTGAGCATGTTATCAAAACTTAAAGTTTGGGAGTTTTGTTTAACCATCAATGAACCGTATTCTAAAGAAGCTGGAAAAGATAGGGCGCGACCCAAAGATCACTGCAAAAGCGGCCGGACTGCGATATGTTGCTGATTCGATGCCGGGTTATACCCGTAAAAAGTCGGGTAAAGGCTTTGCCTTTTATGATGCTGAAGGCAAGTCTGTTAAAGATAAAGATTTGATACATCACTTTAATAAACTGGTCATTCCGCCAGCTTATACCAATGTCTGGATATCGCCTTATGAGAACGGTCACTTGCAATTTACCGGTACAGATGCCGCAGGACGCAAGCAATACCGTTATCATCCGGAATGGAACAAACTCCGCAATCAATCCAAATATTATCATTTACGCTTATTTGCCGAATACCTGCCCGCTATTCGTAAGCACGTGGATAAAGACCTGGCCCGTCAGAATCTGGATCATGATAAAGTTGTAGCATTGGTGATCCGCGTTATGGAACTGACCAGCATCAGGGTAGGGAACGAGGCCTACAAAAAGCTATATGGTTCATTCGGGTTGACTACACTGATGAATAAGCATGTGAAAATTGAAGGCGCTGATATCTATTTCGAATTCAAAGGCAAAAAAGGAGTTTATCAGAAGATTGCCCTGCATAGCAGAAAGCTAGCGCAATTGATCAGGCAGTGCCGCGATATCCCTGGCAAAGAGCTTTTTCAATACTTTGATGAAGAAGGTAACAAACGCTCTATCGGCTCAGAAGATGTGAACAAGTATTTAAAAGAAATCACAGGCGAAGACTTTACCGCCAAAGATTTCCGGACATGGTCGGGCAGCGTCAGTGCATTATATGCTATCAGGGAAGCAGGCGAATTTGAAACTGTTACTGAATGTAAAAAGAAGATCGTGAGCGTGCTGGATGAAGTGGCCATTAACCTCGGTAATACCCGTGCAGTCTGCAAAAAATATTATGTGCATCCTACGGTGATCAAGAGTTATGAAGAGGGAACGATATTCAAATATATCTCAGAACTGGACAGAGATAAAGATGTGAATACTGCTGAATTGAACCTGGCTGAAAAGGCATTGATGGAGATACTGGAAAACGAAAAACTCGCCGAAGCGAGTTAGTTGGAGTAAACTATTAACTGATCTATTATTAGTTGATTGGGTTGATTAAGTTAGATTGAGTTGATTAAGTTAAAACTGATTCAACTTAATCAACCACTTAACTCAATCAACTACTTTTTCTTAGTCGTAATCTCAATAACACCACTCTTGCCTTTTTCTCCGTATTTTTTCTCGGCAGTTCCATCTTTCAAAACAGTTATTGATTTGATGTTATTAGGATTGAGGTTTTTTATAGTTTTAACTTCCTTACCGTCAATCACAAAGAGTGGTTGGCCTTCGCCGTCAATGATTAATTGGTCATCAGGATTAACTTTGTTCACATATACTTTTCTGGGCTTTCCATCTAGATTCCCTGCTTTATCGAAACCTTGTACGGTAACAACGTTTGGAGCAGCATCTTCGCTTAATATGACATCTGTTTTTGGAGTTGCAGTAACATAATTTAGCTTCACATCCGGAGCTACATCATTACTTACCAAAACAACCGTTTTAGGAATTGCTTTAACATAAACATGGCTTTTAACAGCTGTGGCAACTTTGGCGCTTACCTTAGGGTTGACACCAGTTACGGTTACCGCGCTTATATTTCTGCTGCCGTTGTCATCTGTTAAAACATCGCCGGAAGAGGAGCTATTAGTCGAGTAAGCCATTGTGGAACCGGTAGCTGCTACCGGAGCTATATCATCAGAACTTACATTTGTAGTACCTGCCATGTGATAGGCATGAGCAATAGTGCCGTTTCTAAATGATTTGTTGATCTTTTCCTTCAGTGCTTTTCCTTTTTCTGAATCATCAGTGGTAACAAAAAGGAAATCAGATTTACCTGAAGCGTCGTCTATAAACTCTTTTGCAAATTTGGCAGAGACCATGTCCACGCTGTAAATATTAGCCGGATCAATAGCTAAAAGGTCTGCTCTCGCTGATCTTACACCGTTGATTACATAACCAACAGAGTCAAGGTTTTTATCACTGGTAAATAAGAATGATTTTTTGCCGTCTTTAGCCTTGCCTGCATAAATGGTATCTGCACCGGTGTTCACTTTTTTAACAGGTGCCCTTGTTAATGCAGGTTTGGTATGTGTTACTGTTGAGGCGACTGACCTTTTGATTGAATTTTCGTTCTCGTTTACAGCGGCAACGTGGCTTATGGCTGAGGCTATAGATTTAATAGTATGTTTGGCAACTTCTGCTTTTGACAGGCTGAAAGTGAGCAGCAGAACAACTACTGCGGGTACAAGAAATACATACCGGGTAAGGTTATATCCCGATGATCTTTTGGCGTTCATCATGATGATACGTTTTTTAATGGTGGAAATATTAAAATGATTTACAATAGTGTTGGGCGCACCGGCAAGACTTACACTTACCAAACTATATTGGTATTCCTTGCTGTCAGCGCCCTTTTGTAATATTTTTCGATCAGTAATAAATTCAAGATTTTCACGGACTGCCCTTTTCATCAGCCACACACCGGGATTGAACCAGTAGAAGATGGTACTTAACTCGGCCAATAGCAGGTCAAGCGTGTGCCACTGGCTTACGTGTATTTGCTCATGTTGCAGAACGTTTTTAAGTTCAGCAGGGGACAATTTAGTTGGATTGACATAAACGCTCCGCCAGAAGGAGAACGGACCAATATCATCTTTTAATAAGCGGACTTTATGCTCGTCGATCTGTCCCGGTTGCGAGCGACGATATAATCGTAATAGAGAAAATAACTGCATAACCGTTCGGGCCGCAAACAGGATGACCCCGGCCCAGAAGATCACTTCTACCCATTGCCAGTAATTGGGCTGATATAGTGGTTTAACCAGGTTTTTGGCAGGAGCTTCCCATTGCATTATCACAGTCTGCACAGGTTCCGTGAGTTGCTGGTGTTGTTGAACAAAATCAGACAAATTGATCTTAGGATAAAGTGTCGAGAAAATAATGGCTGTAACCAGATATATCCTATTAAGGGTATAAAAAGTAAGGTGACGCAGCACCAGGTAATAACCCGCACAAAACAACAGCAGGGCTACATTAACTTTAAGCAGAAACAAAAATAAGGCTGGCATGGCTGTTACTTTTTAGTGTTTTCAATCAGGTTGATGATCTCTTTCAGGTCGCTTGCGCTGATCTTCTTCTCGTTGGCGAAAAACGTGACCAGGTCTTTATAGGAGTTTTGGAAGTAATCGCTCACAAAACCGTTCATAAAACGCTTTTTGTATTCTTCTTCTTTAATAGCAGGGACATACTTATAAGTATTACCCACCTTTTCACTGTTTACAAAACCTTTGCGTTCCAGGTTCTTTATAGTGGATGCAAGTGTGGTGTATGGTGGCTGCGGTTCGGGCATAGCATCAAGGAAATCCTTTACTGATCCTGAGCCACATTGCCATACGGCTTGCATTGCTTCTTCTTCCTGTTTGGTTAATTTCTCCATCTCAATTACGATTGTTTCGTAAATCTACGAACATTTCGTAATAATCCAAATTATTTTACATTTTTTAACAAATTAATTTTCTCTAACTAAGTCGAACGTGTGCTATAGTGTGTTACCTTGCATAAAATCTATGAAACATGGCCGCAATCACCACGGTAATCACTGGAGCAACATCGGGTATTGGTAAAGTAACCGCATTGGAACTGGCTAAGAAAGGCCACGCCATTTATATGCTGGTGCGCAATACTGCAAAAGGGGAGCAGGTAAAGCAGGAGATTATTTCAGCGACCAGCAACAAGAATATTTATGTAGTAGAGTGTGATACATCCGATCTGCAAAGCGTACGTAATGCAGCTGCTGAGCTGACTGGTAAACTGATCGCCATTAATATCCTCATCAATAATGCGGGCAGCGCATTCGTTGAAAAGCAATTTAGCAAAGACGGTTTCGAGATGACTTTCGCTGTAAATCATCTTGGCCATTTTTTGTTGACTGAAAGTTTGATGCCTTTACTCAAAAAAGGGCAGGCACGTATTATTAATGTAAGCTCAGAAGCGCACCGGTCGGCCAAACCAAATTTTGACGACCTGAAATGGGAGATAACGCCTTACACAGCAATGAAAGCCTATGGGGTAAGTAAGCTCTATAATATCTATTTCACCAAATCGCTGGCGGAAAAGTATAAACAGGATGGCATTGTTTCTTATGCCTTACATCCTGGTGTAGTGAACACAAATATTTGGGATGGATTGAAAGGTTTTGCAAAGCTGTTTGTAGGCCTTTTAAAACTATTTATGATAACCCCGGAGAAAGGAGCGGAAACAACTATTTACCTCGCTACCGAATTGCGCCTCGAACCCCAAAGCGGCCTATATTTCAAAAAATGTAAGGTGACCAAAGCAGCTCCAATAACTGAAAATGTGGCCGCAAGACAAAAACTATGGGAGATCAGTGAAAAATTAACAGGCATCAAAAACAAAACAGGTGTTTAACCGTATTTTTTGTATTACAAATTGTCATTTATTTGTCAGGTATTTATATATTAGTTCCAAATTCAACCCCTTATGATGATCAGCAAAAAATTAGCCATCACCGCCGGTATTTTTGGCGCAATGGCATTAGGCATAGCCGCTTCTATGCCGCAACAGGGTCCTCCGCCTAAGGCGCAAAACCTCAAGGTGTTACCAAAAAATATTTCTCATAAAGACCTCGACCACATTATGGATATGTGGGCGGCCTCGTTAGGTGTGCATTGTAATTTTTGCCATGTGCGCAATGAGGATACCAAGAAAATGGATTTCGCGAGCGATGCAAAGCCTGAAAAGGAAACCGCACGTCATATGTTTGCCATGACATCGAAGATCAACAAGAAGTTCTTCAAAGCTGAAAAAGATTCACTGGGTATGGTTATGGAAAGCAGCGTTAACTGCTATACCTGCCATCACGGCACTGCACATCCTGATATTAAGATACCTGAAAGACAACGCGGTCCGGGCGGCCCTCCTCCGGGTGGTGCTGGTTCGCCTCCGCCACCTGCTCCGGGACAATAATGCAGTCGGATGTCTGATGGCCGATGTCGGATTTTTTAAATTTCTAAAAACGCTCTCTCATAGGGGGCGTTTTCTTTTTTTATCGGTTCAGTGTATTTTTACCGCATGACTGATCAATCGCTTATTATTCGCAATGCTACTATAGACGACCTGCCGGGGATACTTGAAATTTATAATCACGCTATTATTAATACTACCGCAGTTTACAGTGAGCAGCCGCATACTGTGGATATGCGCGTCACCTGGTATAATGACAGGATAAGTAATGGCTTCCCGGTTTTTGTTGCTGAGATAAAAGGAGTGATTGCAGGTTTTAGCACATTCGGGCATTTTAGAGCCTGGCCTTGTTACAGATATACGGTTGAGCATTCAGTTTATGTACATATTGATCATCGCGGCAAAGGGCTAAGCAAATTGCTGCTGCAACCTTTAATTGACCGTGCCCGTGAAATGAAGTTGCATGCTATGATTGCGGGAATAGATGGAGAGAATGAAATAAGTTACCGGTTGCATCAGTCGTTTGGTTTTGTTGAGGTGGCGCACTTTAAAGAAGTGGGTTTTAAATTCGGGCGCTGGCTCGATCTGAAGTTTATGGAGCTAATTTTAAGTTTAGATTAAAAATAATTTAACCTGACTTATCCATTGTATCTTAGACTTTTATGAAAATCAACTAAAGCAAAAACAGCCTTATTGAGTTCAAAAACACTGTTTTTTGAACCTGGGACGAAAACTTTTGATGCAAAAATGACGTAGAAGTACGCGATCTGTTATAGGTAAGATTAATAATAGATATGTTCTTTACCCAATCACAAAAATCCCTTGCCCGTCTGTGCGCGGGCAGGGATTTTTTTTAAGAAAACAATTTAAAAATGTTTCTCTGCCGGTTAATTTCAGCCAACTCTTTTGGTGAAATTCCTTCGTTGTTCTTCTTGTTAAAATCGCCCCCAAACCGCAGCAGTAATTCTATTTCATCTCTTTTTAACTTTCTTTTTACTGCGTAATATAATACCGTATTGCCTTTTGCATCTGCAAAGTTTACATCGGCGCTGTTTTGCAGGAACCATTCGGCTACTTTATACCGTTTCCAGTTGTAAGCCGCAAAAAAGGGACTGTCCATTTTATTGTTGCCTTCAATACTTGCACCATGCTGTTTAAATATGGCTGCTGCTTCAGCGTCATCATACCAGGCTATGGCATACATGCAGTTTTCGGGATTGGCACCCTGATCTAATAAATATCTCCAGATCTTTTTGTTACGCCCTCGGGTGTAAGCATACCATAAAGGCGTGGCAGGAAAATCATCGCACTCGCCTTTTATCGAATGGATGGAATTGATATCCATTCCACTTTTCAGAAACAGTTTGAGTATATCGAGGCTGATATCAGTTTTTTCAGGATGCGAGGCTATCGGTACACCACCCAAGTAATGAAGTCCGTTTTTGCCATCTTCTTCGGCCCATGTGATCCATTTAGGCTCATTAAGGATGATCCGCTCTAATAAGGGCAGGTCCAAACTTTTAATTGCCTGGATGAATTTGTTCATGGGATTATCGCATTATACCTTCAGTTTCAGTTTTTTCCTCTCTAAAAATCCGCCAATGATCACCACAATAAACGCCACAGCCCACGACCGGAAGAACCCTCCCCAGCCATAATTCAATACATGCGGATAACGGAATCCAACCAGTTTATAAAAACCAACCTGCAGATAGGGAATCAGGTAACAAGTCAGCGTAGCGGTACCTGCCGGCCAAATCAGTTTAAACCAGTTCTTTTTGCCTTTGAAATCTACCAGGTAGATCATCAGTTCAAAAACTAAAATAGAAATACCGATACAGATCAATATCCACGCTGAAGTAGAACGAATCTTCGATATGCCATCAGTATACGGGCGCAATAGAAAACCCACAGCAATTGAAGCACAGCCCGCTACAAACATCCATAGCCATAAACCGGCATGGAACCCCTTTTTCACCATCCTGGCATACCATAAGGAAACGATGACACCTGCCATCACAGAAAACTCTGTTGAAGCGTCGTGGATCACCCATAAGTGCAAACGCAGCCATTTGCCATGATCCAATATGTTGATGATAGCAAATACCAGGAAAGCGATGATCAAAGCAGGCATTTTGCCTTTTGCAAAAAAGTAGATCAGCGAACAGACCAGGTAACCCCAGCCGATCAGTCCTAAAATACCCCACCAATGTGGCTCCACGCTATTACCCTCGCGGCCAACATACAGAAATGCCATCAATAATAAAATAAGCCATCCAAAGCCTACCAGGAAGTATTTCTTTACCTTATCTAAAGTAGCAGGGTAATCGAGCCAGATCAAAAAGAAAGCGACTGTTATCAGTATTTCCCATACAGCCTCAGGCAGGATAGATGTTTTGCCATATTCCTCCAAATTGACATGAAAAAAGCCCATCACAATTAAAGCAAATGAGCGCGACAGGATAGCAAACAAGATAGATTGGGACGAATCGCCTTTCTGTATCTTACGGTCTAATGCCAGCGGTATAGATAAACCCACGATAAATAAAAATGTAGGGAAAATAGTATCAGCAAAGCCCATCGCATCTTCGGTACGTTTAGCATGATCTATCCATTCGGGAATGCTTTTTACCCCGCTCAGGTCGTTAACAAAAATCATTAATAACATGGTTAGTGCCCTGATGGCATCGATAGAAAGCAGGCGTTTCGGAGCTTCTTTAAAAACTAGAGATTCGGTCATGATCGTAATTTGGATTCGGGTCAACTAAAGATGGTAAAAATGCATCATATAAACTGTAATATTTTAGTGATAATGATACATTTGCCAGCGTAATGTACTTCATATTATCCAAAGTCCTGCTGTTTTTATTGTTTCCGCTCAATTGGATCCTCGTCTTTTTGGTGATCGCAATATTAACTAAGCGACCGAAGCGAAAAAGAAGATGTTATATAACAGCTATTGCTTTATTTATCATTTTTAGCAGTCCGCTGTTGCTTTACCTGTTTGCGAAAAACTGGGATGTTTATCCTGAGCCCTTGAAGAAAGGCAAAGTATATAGCGCAGCCATTGTTTTAGGTGGATTTTCCGGTGAAGACAAAAATGGTGATGGCGTTTTTAATAGTTATGCTGACCGCTTCATACAAGGTATGCAATTAAGAGGACAAAATAAGGCCTCGCACATCCTGATCAGCAGTGGCAACGGTAACCTGCAGGCCAGCAGTTTCAGGGAGGCGACCTGGGCAGAAGGGGTATTGAAACAACTCGGGGTACCTGATAGTGCTATACTGATCGAACATGAATCGCGGAATACGTTTGAAAATGCTGCTTTTTCCAAAAAACTACTACAACAAAAGCATTTGGCGCCACCTTATTTGCTGGTTACCTCGGCCTGGCATATGCGGCGTGCCGAATACATTTTCAAAAAAGAAGGGCTTGACGTTATTGCACAGCCAAGCGGGGCAATAACGGGAAATGAAAAATTCGGCTTTTGGGGTTCTTTAGTGCCTGATATCGGGGTAATGTCCGGATGGACATTTTATCTGAAGGAATTGGTAGGTGTGGTTGTGGCACATCTCAAATAGACTTGTTTTAAATCAGCGCAAATCTTATACATTTGCTAGGATGAAGAAAATCCTGGTAGCCAATCGCGGCGAGATCGCGTTACGAGTAATGCGTTCGGCCCGCGAAATGGGAATAAAAACGGTGGCCGTATATTCTGCTGCTGATCGAAATGCCTTACATGTACGCTATGCTGATGAAGCCGTTTTTATAGGCGAAGCACCTTCCAATCAATCTTATCTTGTTGGTGAGAAGATCATCGATGCCTGTCGCAAGACCGGTGCCGAGGCAATTCATCCCGGTTATGGTTTTCTTTCTGAAAATGCAGCGTTTGCACGACTGGTAAGAGAAGCAGGTTTGATCCTGATAGGCCCTTCTCCCGAAGCAATGGAAGTGATGGGTAATAAGTTATCAGCGAAAGCAGCAGTTTTGAAATATAATATTCCAATGGTACCGGGAACGGAAGAAGCCATTTCTGATATTGGTGAAGCCAAAAACCGCGCTGTTGAAGTAGGTTTTCCTATCCTGATAAAAGCAGCAGCCGGCGGCGGTGGTAAGGGAATGCGTATAGTAGACAGAGTAGAGGATTTTGAGGAACAAATGCATCTGGCCGTATCGGAAGCGACTTCTGCCTTTGGTGATGGCTCGGTGTTTATTGAAAGATATGTGTCCTCACCAAGGCATATCGAAATACAAGTTTTGGGGGATACACACGGAAATATAGTTCATTTGTTTGAGCGTGATTGCTCAGTCCAGCGCCGTCATCAGAAGGTGGTGGAAGAAGCGCCATCATCAGTACTAACTCCTGAGATCCGTGAACAAATGGGACGGTGTGCGGTGGATGTAGCCCGGTCGGTAAATTATACAGGGGCCGGTACTGTCGAGTTCATTATGGACGATCAGCTCAATTTCTATTTCCTTGAAATGAATACCCGTTTGCAGGTAGAGCACCCGGTTTCAGAGCTGATCACGGGCGTCGACCTGGTAAAGGAACAGATCAATATTGCTAAAGGCTTGCCCATCAGCTTTAAACAGGAAGACCTGGAAATACGGGGGCACGCAATGGAGTTACGCGTTTACGCTGAAGATCCCTCAAATAACTTTTTGCCGGACATCGGCACATTACAAACTTATGTGACCCCAAAAGGCCCGGGAGTGCGTGTCGATGACGGATTTGAGCAGGGAATGGAAATACCGATCTATTACGACCCTATGATCGCCAAGCTGATTACCTATGGAAAAGACAGGCAGGAAGCTATTGAGCGCATGATCCGCGCTATTGATGAGTACGATATTACCGGTATCACCACTACGTTGGGATTCGGGAAATTTGTGATGCAGCACGAGGCTTTTACCTCGGGCAATTTCGATACCCACTTCGTAAGGAAATATTTTACTCCTGAAGTGTTACACTCTGCATCAGATGATGAAGCGCTAATTGCGGCTGTGGTAATGGAAAAACTGTTGGGAAAGAAAACAGGAAATGCGTCCGTACAGATCACAGAGAATGGCGTAGCGGACTGGGTGAAGAATAGGAGGGAATTATAACGATATTTTGTAGAGACGCGATGCATCGCGTCTCTACGGGACCATCAAATGACTTCTACTCATTCAAAAACTCCTGAACCAAAATAGCCGTTGCTTCAGGTTGATTGCTATGTTTGGCAGTCACTTCGCCCAGGCAGGCTCCATGTACGCCAGGCAATACCGCTATTTGTGCACCCGCAATCATAAGCGACAGCTTTACAGCGTGTTCAACAGGCATAACATCCTGGCTGCCTGTAATAATAAGAGCGGGTGCTTTTATACCACGGATCAATTCATCCGGAATATCTTTAAAATTTTTCATTCGCTCCACATCTTTGTGAAACATATTTACCAGCTTATCATTATCCGGATTTACCTTTAAAAATGCTGTTTTAAGCGGTGCAGGCATCATATCGATCGTAGCTCCTTCAAAGCCATCAAAAAATCCGGGAAGAAATCCTTCCCTTTGGTAGGCACCAGCCACATCGATAATTTTATTTACTACTTCCGGGTGCCTGATGGCGATTTGCAACGCAGTAGTGCCCCCGTTACTAAAACCCAAAATGTTCGCTTTATCCACTTTCAGGTATTTCAACAGAGCAGCTACATCATCGGCATCCTGTTCAAATGATTCGGGTGCATTCCGGTCGCTTGTGCGGCCATGCGCCTGCAGCTCCACAGCTATCACTTTATTGTGCTTTGAAAATATGGGTAATATTTGAGCGAATGTCACTTCAATGGTTGAGCCACCACCATGCAGCAGCACCAAAGGCACAGTTCCCTCGCCATGAATTTCATAATACATATTGATGCCGTTTACCGGGGCATAGCCAGTTTTTGTATTTTCCATAGGTTTTGTTTTTTGAGCATTTGACGTTATAACCGATACACTGAGCACTAACATGATCAGCATAAATTTTACTTTTGACCGATGCATGATACTAATTTTAAGATGCGTTTGGTGTATCCATTCCCTGTAGGTAAACGATGAGCTTTTCGATATTTTGTTTTAAGCCTTCATCTGCCTTAAATGTTTTCACCACCTGGATAAACTCTTCTACCGAATCGAAAAGCATGTGCCATCTTAGATGCGTTTGCTCACCCTGTTCTTCAAATTCAATAGTTGTTGTGAAATCGGGGTTGAAATGGTTAAAGACTATCTTTTTGTTAACCACTATTTCTTTATAAATGCTTTTGTTTTTATAGTTGGTGCCATCCGGGCCGTGCATTACCAACTCCCATAAGCCACCGGGCCTCAGGTCCATGGTGTAAATGGTATTGGTAAAGCCATTTGGTCCCCACCAGTTGGCAACGTGTTCGGGATTAGTAAAAGCTTCCCATACTAGTTCTACAGGGGCGTTTAACGTTCTTGTAATAAGTAGCTCGCGGTCTTTTGTGTTACTTTCCATATCGTTCTTTTTTTAGTACTTCTAAATATTTTTCCAAAGCATCCAGTTTGCTTTCCCAATGTTTCCGGTATTGATCCACCCAGGCCGAAACCTCACTTAGTTGATCCAGCTTCGCCTCACAATATCTATCCCGGCCGCGCTGTTGAACAGTGATCAAACCACAATCCATCAATATTTTCACATGAAGAGATATGGCCTGCCTGGTCATGTCAAAATTCTCAGCAATCGAGTTCACATTATGGGGCTGATCAGCAATCATATTAATAATTGCCCTCCGGGTGGGGTCAGCAATGGCCTGGTATACATCTCTTCGCGCTATCATATGCAAGTATTTGCTTGCAAATATAAATGCAAGTATTTACTTGCACAAATTTTATTTGAAAAAATAAATTATATTAATTCTCTCCCTACACTTAGGGAGAGATGTCCAGCGCAGCGTCGACAGAGAGGGTAGGACTTTAGGACAGTCAAACTGGGCGCAGATATTTACCCCTCCCGGCCTCCCCTGATTCCAGGGGAGGAGTTTTTTAATATTATTCTAATGGATACTTTTAATTGTAGTTCACTTATCAACCCAGCCTGCGCAGCATTAATCTTCACCTTCGAAGTCTCCAAATCAAACCACGCAGCCCTGTCAATTTCCGGAAAGCTCTGCTTCTTACCCGATCGGGGCGGCCATTCTATCTCAAAGGTATTGCTCACAATAGTTTCATGGTCTATATCTCCTTCCACAGCCCAGGCATGAACTGTTTTGCCGCCTTTTTGCTGAATAGGTATCAGCTCGATAAAGTTGCCATCAATGCTTTGACCGGTTTCCTCCAGGAATTCGCGTTTGGCAGCATCCAGTGGATTTTCGTCATCAGCAAATTCTCCTTTGGGTATCGACCAGCTGCCATCGTCTTTATTTTTAAAGAACGGTCCGCCGGGATGGACAAGGAACACCTGTAATTGACCGTCAGCAATTCGGTAAAGAAGTATCCCCGCACTTTGTTTGGCCATCGTAAATAGATTTAAAGCAAGTTAACAAAAGGCCAAAGTTTAATTATTATTTTTGTTTCACTATCAAACCGAAGAACAAGTATGACCGATAACAACTGGAGCCGATTCACGATCACTGCTGATTTTAATACCGATGCGCGCACCATTTACCAGGCATGGACAACTCCCGAAGGCTTGGAAAGCTGGTTTTTGCGTAAAGCCAATTTTTACGCCATAGCAGGCAGACTGCGTGAACCGCACGAATCTATCCTGAAAGAAGACGTGTACGAATGGTATTGGCATGGATACGACGACAGTGCAATGGAGAAAGGCGAGGTGCTGGAAGTAAACAGCATCGACTTTTTGAAGTTCACCTTTAGCGGTGGTTCCGTTGTCAGTGTTTCTTTGGAGAGCAGGAACGGCCTCACTATTTTAGAGTTAACACAGGAAAACATCCCGCAGGAAAACGATCCGCTTAAAAATTTGTTGGTTCAGTGCCAGGTAGGGTGGACGTTCTATTTGGCTAACCTGAAGTCGATAGTAGAAGGTGGCATAGACCTGCGCAATAAACGCACGGATATCGGCAGTAATTTTAAATAAATCAGACAATTCAATTTTGATTGCGTCGTAACTTCGTCGTTCAAAATATAGCACCATATGTTTACAGGTATTATTGAAACTTTAGGAGAGGTAACCGAACTGCGCCACGAACAAGGCAATCTTCACATTACCGTGTCGTCACCCATTGCGGCAGAGTTAAAGATTGACCAGTCGGTTGCGCATAACGGCGTGTGCCTAACTGTGGTTACTTTGGCTGATGGTAAGCATACGGTAACTGCTATCGATGAAACCCTTCAAAAATCAAATATCGGTCACCTAAAAGTGGGCTACCTGGTAAACCTGGAGCGCTGTATGCAAATGAATGGCCGCCTGGACGGTCATATTGTACAGGGTCATGTGGATCAGACTGCTGTTTGTACCGAATTCAGGGAGATGCACGGTAGCTGGGAATACACTTTTGAATATGATCCGGCAGTTGGCAATGTGACTGTAGAAAAAGGCTCTATTTGTGTAAATGGCATCAGTCTTACTGTGGTGAACTCCAAAAAGAATAGTTTTTCGGTAGCCATCATCCCTTATACTTTTGAGCATACCAACCTGCAACAGGTAAATGTTGGATCAGTGGTCAATCTCGAGTTTGATATCATAGGAAAATATGTGGCCCGCCTGATCGGTGCCAATGCTAATGCGATAACTCCTTTAAACGCGATTTAGCATAAGTCACATAAGTACTTTGCTTCTGTGGCGGATTTGTTTTGATGTATTTCCGGTAATATTTTACCGCGTTGGTTTTATTCTTTAAATCAGAATCATACAGATTGGCCAAGACGTAATACGTGATCATTGGTTTGCTGTCGTATAGCAGGCTTTTCTGGTAAGCGCTTGCTGCTTTGCTCAATTCATGAATCCTTTGATACGAATCACCCATTTCACTATAATAAGAATTGACGTTGGATGAGATCGCTTCTTTAATCGCTTTGTTTAAATAGTCGATAGCTTTGTCCTGATCACGTAGCGCCTTGTAGCTCATAGCGGCATAATAATAGGAGGTCTCGCTTGCCGTTTTGTTGGTCTCCAATATTTCAAATGCCGAAATGCATTCCTTGTATCGTTTCACCATAAAATAGGATATACCCAGCATATTAACTACGTCACCAGATACTGCACCTCCGATTATCAATTGCTGACATATGGTAATAGTCTCCGGGAATTTCTCCAATCGATAGTTAACAATTGCCTTCTGATGAAGCAGCAACAGGTTGGCTGTGTCTGCTTCCAAAGCCTTAGATACTATGGTGTCCGCCTTTATAAAGGCCTTTTGATTGATAAAGATGGTCGCCAGGTCAGCCGCCACATCAGGATCGATTGGGTTGATTAAGTTTGCCTTTTGCAGATAGCCGCTATCAGATTTTAAGTCACCTGTATTGTAGGATATTGTTGCCAGCTGTTTGTATACATTAAAATTGGTACTATCTTTTTGCAATATTTTCTTAAAATAGACTAATGCTTTACCATTATTTCCTCTCCTTAAATTGAGATTGCCCAGGTTATACAACAAAGCGATATTGGTTGAATCCTTTTGGTATATACGCAGGTAATAACTTTCCGCATCGGCCAGCTTACCCGCCATTTGCGAAGTATAAGCCAGTCCGGATAATATTTCAGTATCGGAAATAGGCTCAGGATAGGTTTTGCGCAGATAGTCCAATGCATCTGCAAATCGCTGGTTCTGGTAATATTCAAGCAATAAAGCATCGCCGGATTTTTCAGTTTGTTGTGCGAATGACGTTATAGAAACGCTAACCAGAACGATTAAGAGGAAGTACAATTTCATATTAACTAAATTATTAGTTTAAAATCAAATATGCAAGTAGATTAAACAAAATGTAGTTTTTGGGGTTGATAATCAAACAACAATTGATTTAATTATGGATAAGATTAGAAAATTTGAGTTGATGGAAAAGATTGTCCATGAGTTGGAGGATCTGAAAAACAGTCAGCAGGCCATTATACAAAAGTTAGCCAAAATAGAAGTGGATAACATAGACCTGGGAGATAAGCGCCTGGAAAAAGACTTGCCCGATATGCACCAGCGTGTTTCCGATAACCTGGACGCGATTGCCGGTATACTGGAAGATTTTGCTCAAAAAACTGACCAATATAACAGCCAGAACAATATTGCAGGTTTAAAGGAGCAGGAAGCCCTTAACAAGTAAAGAGACAGGAAGTCCCCGTTTCCGGGGACTTTTGTTTTAGTTGGCCTTTTCGTTATCGTCGTTATACCTTTTGACTGCCTCGTACAATCCTTTCTTTTCTAATACTTTAACGGCTTTAACATCACCAGCAATTATTTTCTGAAGGCTCTCTTTGGTTAGCTTTTCAATAGGAGCATCTTTAGTTTGAATGCCTATTATTGCAGCCAGGTCAAAATCCATTTTGGGCACGCCCGTCAAATTTTCGCCAACAGGGACGAGATAGCCAGAACTTCTGGCGTACACCGTTATTGGGCCATTTATTACCCTGAATATCCAACCGGTATCGGTTGAAGCCCCGTAAAGAGGGACCTCGGCGCCAAAATTGTCAAATTGCGAAGCGGTGATACTTAGTGTTTGATCGGGGTATATCTTCTTGAAGTGATTAGCACTATCTGATTTTGGAAAGTTGTCGTCTACATATATCAGGAAATCTTTACGCAAAACACTATCGTGATACATGTACGAAATTAGATATCGTCTTACGCTATCTTTAAGTGTTACTGTGTACGGTTCGGCCTCACTAGCCCCAATCTGCCAGTTTCCATTCACTCTCATTTGCATCTGCATCTGCGTTTGAAACCGCTGGTCCGCTTTGTTGACTTGCCGGTCTACTTGCCTATATACCTGGTTCATGGTCATGCCACGAGGCTGTGCAAAAGATTGAAGGCTCAGAAAAACGGTAACTATAGTTATAGAAAAAAGGATTAGCGTTTTTAATGCACTTTTCATGGTAAGGATTTGGTTAATTTATGATAAGAAGGAAGCAATGGTTTTTTGAAAATCAGTTCTATTTTTTTGCTGCCTTTTCTGCGTCTTCGTTGTACCTCTCAACAGCCTCATACATTCCCTTCTTTTCCAGCAGTGCTACAGCTTTGGCGTTTTGAGATACCATCTTTGAAACGGTTTCTTTGCTCAATTTTTCCATGGGGCCATCATTCATTTGTATCGCTATTACCGATGAGGGTACAAAGTCTAATATAGGAGCCCCGAATGCTGGGGTTTTTGTTATTGCAGCATAATCCATACTTTTTGCGTAAACTGTAATAGCGCCGGTTATAACTTTAAATGTCCAGCCACTATCGGTAGGCAAACCGTATTTTGCCCCGTCATCTT
>Ga0310811_10001481_pt1 | contig 29429 bp, 29 predicted proteins | sample YCmetagenome_FD_207642 | JGI IMG/M metagenome (GOLD analysis project Ga0310811, IMG submission 207642) | Soil microbial communities from experimental microcosm in Duke University, North Carolina, United States - YC | ecosystem: Engineered > Artificial ecosystem > Soil microcosm > Unclassified ...
ACGGATTGCCAGAATCGCGATTCGTCAATCCGGCCGTCCATCATGAAGCTGGCGACAAGGTCAGCCGCGTCGAGCGGGATGTAGCGGCCGGATCTGATGGCGTGATCGACATCGACGCCGCGAGCCTTCAGCGCCAGCTCCAGCTTTTCGCCGCGACCTTCAATCGATGCGCCCAGGAACGTACTGCCTGCCTGCAGCGCAGCCTCCGCGTAGCGCGCGCAATCGTCGATGAGAGGCGCCTCGCGCGAATAGAATGCGACCTCGTGGTGCGAATGCTTGCGGAAGGCGGCGCCGTCCTCGAGCACGCGCCCGCCGAATCGCCCGCCGACGAATCGCCGCCCCTCGACAATCGAGTCCATCGCCTGTGCGAGCTCGCGCTGCGAATCCGACTTGATGATGTAGCCGCGTGCACCCGCCGACAGCGCGGCCTCGACGACGTCCCACGCGCGGTGTTCGCTGACGATGAGGATGCGCGCGCCGGGATTGTCCTCGAGGATGCGCTCGGTCGCCTCGATGCCGGTCAGCTTGGGAAGACTGAGATCGAGCAGAATCAGATCGGGGCGAAGCTCGCGCGCCTTCTGCACTGCCTCCAGGCCGTCGATGGCTTCACCCACCACGTCCCAACGGGCCGTGCCCGCGAGCGACGAACAGATGTGGTGACGCCACGGATTGTAGTCATCGACCACCAGCGCGCGATACTTCACAACTTGTAAACCCGCGCATTTTATTCGACGACGGGCCTCCATGTCCGATCGGGATTGAAGCGATCGAGTGTTGCAAATTGATCAAGCGTGGACGGTCCGAGATCCTTTTCGTACACGACACCGTCGTGGCTGACCATGAATGTCTTGATCCCGGTCAATCCGTATTGGGCGGGAGCCGCAATTAGTGCGAAACCGCCAATCATCGCGCCGTTCACCACGAAGTCCATCTGCCCTAACGGCGCTGCGGGCCCTTGCCCTTTCAGCACCTTGAAGAAGTAGCCGTGGTACGGCTCGGTGCGCTTCGAATACCCCTTTGCGATCGCATTCGCGACGGCTTCGCCGATTGGGCCATCCCAGGTGCCGTCCGCGTTCTGCCAGGCGAGACCATCCTGCGTTCCAGGAGTGGAAATAATCCGCTGTGCGTACTGATTCACCTCGAAGCCATCGCGTTTGCGCAGCGCGTATTCGTGCTGCGCATCGACGTAGCCGCGGCAGATCGCAATGGCGTCGAGTTCGTTTGCGCCGACGCGGCGGTAGAGCAGCTCCTGCCGTCCGGCCGCGCTATCGAACGACCAGCGGCCGCCTCGTTTGACGATCGGGATCGGAAACGGCCAGTCGTCGTTGCCCACGAGCAGGAACGCGCGCGTCTGTGTCCTCGCATCCAGCGAGATGCGCGTCTTCTCGGCGGCTTTGCCGGCGAATTCCTCGACTCGCTGGCGATCCTGTGCGTCTTCACCCGACAGGATCACCTCGTGGAACGCCGGTCCGAAGATCTGCTCCAGCGCCGCGACGTCGAACTTCGCGGCGGCCGCGATGACCGCGTTCGCGGCCTGCTGCGGCGTTGCAAAGGTCTTGATGTTTGGTGCCGCTGCAGTCAGCGCTGTCAGCGTCAGGCAGATACAGAACGTGGCAAACAACGAAACGAGAGTCTTCATGGTGGTGCTCCTCATCAGCGTCTGCCGCCGCCACCGCCGCCGCGTGAACGTCCGCCGCCGCCGCCGTGCGAGCGTCCGCCACCGCCGCTGAAGCCGCCGCTCGGGCGCGATGCTCCAGACGACCGCATGCTCGAGGAGCCGCGGCTGCTGTTGGCACGTGCGGTCGATCCATTGAATCGATCGCTGCCTCCGAAGGCGCTGCTGCCGCTGCCGCTTCTCGACAGATCGCGGCTGCCGACGCGATCGGCCCCGGCGCTGCCTGCACGACTGCCGAACTGGCCCGAGCCGGCACTGCCGGCGCGATTCGCGAGTTGACCGCTGCCAGCATTGCCAGCGCGGTTCGCGACCTGACCACTGCCGGCGCGATTCGCGAGCTGACCGCTTGTGCCGACAGCGCCGCCGCTGCGCAGGTTGCCACCCTCCCGCGACACCTGCTGCCGTGCACCAGCCTGACGATTTGCCAGCGACTCGCCGCGCGCGGTGCCACCATACCTGTTGGCGGTCGCACGGTCGCGGTAGGGAGCGCCGCCGCGATGCTGCGAATTGTGCTGCCAGGTGTTCCGGTTGCCGTTGACGTTCACGTTGCGATTGAAGTTGTTGTTCCTGTTGATCTCGATGTCGTTATGACCCCAGCTCGCGCCCCATCCCCAGCCGCCGCTCCACATCGCACCCATCGCAACGCCGACACCGAACGAGACCGCCATGCCTGCCGCGTAGTAACCAGGCGGCGGATAGTAGATAGGTGGATACGGGTAAACGGGCGGGCCGTAGACGACAGTCGGGTTATACGAGGGCACGTACACGACTTGCGGATTCGCTTGTTCGATGACGATGACCTCTTTGTTTTCGACGATCTTGGTTTCAACAACCTGCTGTTGCGTGGATTTCAGATTGCCGGTGCCTTCGGCTTTCTGGCGCATCCGCTGCACGGCGTCCATGAGGTCGTTCTCCTGCGCCAGAAACGCGTTGCCGAGGTCGGTCGTCCACTGAATGTCGTCCGCAAGCCGCTTGACCACATCAGGGAGCGCCGCCATCGCCTGAATTGATGGATCCCATGGCTGCTTCGACACCGCGTCGACCAGCGCCTTGTCTTTCAATCCGGAGTTCTTCTGCAGCCACTGTTGGAGCTGCATCAGCTCGAGCGGATAGGTGGAGGCCGCGAGCACCTGGGCGAGCAGGGGATCGGGGTAGAGCGCAATTGGCGCTACCAGCGAATCGAGCTGCTCCGGCGGAATGCGCGACACATCCTCGCTCGATGCGGATGTGGTCGCGTCCTGCGGACGCGAGATGACGACCGCGAATGTGTCGCCGGGCGCCACTGCCGCCGCGCAGACAAGCGCGGGCAGCACGCGCAGACGCCCACCGGTAAGACGTGCTATCCAATGCATACCGGGGAAGGGTGCAAACAACCCGCCCCGGTCGGATGCGGTGTCTTTCAGCGCGGTCGATGCATTTGTCGCCGCCGCCTGACGAAATGCGGTGACGTCAACCAGTGTCGGTGAGACAGCGGCAGCATACGCTTCACTTGACGCTCCTGATCCACTTCAGGATGGGGCCGGTGACGCTGTCGTCCGCCGTATCGGGTGACATCACCTCGGAAATGTGGCTGTGATCCTTGAACACCACATACATCGGGCAGTGTCCGGCCTTGCACAGCTGGTCTTTCAGCGTCTCGGCGAAGGCGATGATGCTTGGCGGATCGAGTTCGGCCGTGGTGATCAGGAACGGCACCTTTGAGTTGACGAGACCCGGCAGATTGGATCGAGCCAGCTGCGTCGCCGCATCCGGCTGCGCCGCACGTCCCGCTCCAGCCGCAGGTGCTTGTGCCGGCGCGGGCGCGGCGGCAGGCTGCGGTCCGCATGGCGGGTTTGGACCTGTGCGCGGAGGAGTCGCGGGCAGGATGTTGAACGTGGCGGGCGACATGAAAATCACGCCCTTGAGACCAACGCCTTTCGGCCCGTACAGCTCGGGATGGCCCACATACGTCCCTGTCGGCACGTTGCCCGCGGACTGTGCCCATAGGAATACGCGCCCCGGGTCACCCTTGTAGCGCGCGACGTTCTGATCGACCCACTGCACAACTCTGGCGACATCTTTCGCAGGATCGTCCCAGGCATTGCCGGGGCGCCGCTGCATGAGGACGCCCACCATCCCGTTCTTGACCGCCCACAGCATCACGTTGTCGTAGAAGACCTCATTCCCGGGGACATCAAGATGCCTGTTGCCGGGCCCGCCGGGGACGTAGATGAGGACCGGCCGCGAGCCGTTGCCCTGTTCAGGCGCGAAGACGTCAACCACATTCTTCGGATCGGGCCCTGTTGAAAGGTCGCGGGCCACGGATACGCCGTGGTATGGAGGGCGGGAATGCAGCGGCAGATAGAGTTTCGCCGTCTCCGCCGGACATACGCCGCGTCCGATGGCGACGAGCTCTTTCGCGATTTGCGGCGGCACCTGCGCGTGCGCAAATGTCGCCCTACCGATCAGCAGTGCAGCAATGATCGCCGTCTGTCGCAGCAATCTCACGTCAACCTCCCTCAGAACATTGCAATCGGATTGACCGGTGTGCCCGTCGCGTTGGGCAACGCCAACGGGTTGACCGTCAGCATGAACTCCCATCGGTTGCGCCGCGCGGCCGCTTCGCTCACACCCTCGAGATCGGCGCGGTCGAGGATGTGGATGCCGAGGATCGCCTGCACGAAGTTGTGGACGGCGTTTCTGAACAGATCGCCCGGCGGTTGCGGCGAATATCCAGCCGTTTCCCAGACGATGAGCGCCACGTCGCGCTGTTTCAGCCACGGCAGGATCGAATTGTCGAAGCCCGCGGCGTTGTCGTCCGGCCCGAGCTTCGCGCGGCGTCCGTAGCGGCCCCAGCGAAGCACGATGGCGTCTCCCGGCCCCGCTTTCACACCGGCCTTCTTCTCCCACGCCTCCATGTCCTCGGGAAAGATGCGCTCGCCGGGCTCGAGATACGGCACGCCCCTCAGCCGTGCGATGTCGTAGAGCACCGCGCGCGTGACGATGCCGTTCTTCATCGGCAGCACCGAGTTCTTCGCCGCGCCCGTCTGCATGCTTACCAGCGTCTTCGTGTCGTAGCCGTTCCACATCCTGCCGGCGAAGAACGTGTGCGCCAGCGAGTCGATGTGTGTCGCCGCCGCGCCGTGAATACAGGGATAGGCGATGCGATCGGTGGAGCCCGTGTCGGTCGCGGTCAACATTGCCCACTCGGCGGGACACGGAACGTCGATCTCTTTTTCGAAGAACGTGTTGGTGGAGAGCGACACCGGCACGCCTTCCTTGACGAGCGCGAGCGCTGCGCGGCGCTTCGCCGGCGTAATCAGGTTCATCGTGCCGAGCTGATCGTCAGGTCCCCAGCGGCCCCAGTTCGACAGCTCCGTCTGCCACTTCTCGTATTGCGCCTCGCTCACGACGGGACGCGGCGGCCGCCCCTGCGCGAGCACCACCTGGCAAAGCGCGACGGCAATGACGAACGCAAGCGCTGCTCTCATGATGCGTTAGCATAAACCTCCATGAGGATCTGTGGCATCGCCTTGTTGCTGCTGCTTGTGATCTCGCTTTCGCTGTCGGCGCAAAAGCCGGACGGACAGCCGAACGTCGAGGGCGCATGGCGTCCGGTGAGCGGTGGCACGCACTCGCTCGATCCGGCGCTTTCCAGCGCACAGGAGTTCGAACAGCGCACCACCGGGGTCATCAAGCGCAACCCGAGCTTTGTAGTCGATCCGCCAGACGGCCACATCCCGTATCAGCCATGGGCGAAGGCGCTGCAGCAGACACTCGAAGCGTCGTACGAGAATCCCACCAGGCCGGAGCAGGTCGATACGCAGACGCGCTGTCTCGTGCCTAGCATCCCGCGACTCTATTACTTCCCGACGTTCCGCATCATCCAGCCGCCGGGCAGCGTCGTGTTCGTATGGGACGAGTACCACACCTATCGTGTTGTGCCGCTCGATGGTCGGCCGCATCCCGCGTCGGACGTGAAGCTGTGGATGGGCGATGGCCGCGGACATTGGGAGGGCAACACGCTCGTCGTCGACACGACGAACCTGAACGCGAAGTCACGGCTCGATGTGATCGGCGACTTCTACAGCGCGAACGCGCACATTGTCGAGAAGTTCATCTTTAACGACGCGAAGTCGATGACCTACGAGGCGACGATCACTGATCCAACTGTGTTCACGCGCCCATGGACGCTGCGCATCCCGCAGCGGCGGATGGCAGACGATGAGTTCTGGGAGTTCGCGTGTCACGAGGGGAACCAGGACGGCGACATCCTCCTGAACCGATGACGCGCCTGACGGCGGCGCGGTTCCTCTGGCGCGTTGCGATCGCCCTCGCCACAGTGGTTGTTGCCGGCACCGCTGCGGCACAACAGCCGGCGGCGCCCGTGGAGTCGGGTACGTACCGCCTGTACAAATTCGAACAACCGATCGGCGAGGAGACGTACTCGATTGGCCGTGACAACGATGCGGTCGTTCTGACCGACAAGTTCCTGTTCACGGACCGCGGCACGCGCGTGCCTCTCGACACCATCTTTCGCGCCGGTCGCGACCTGACGCCTCGGTCGTTCGAGAGCAGCGGAAAGAGCTCGCGCGTGTCGAACGTCGACGTTTCCCTTCGCCCGCAGCGGGATACGGCGCCGAAGCAATTTTTCATCATTAATGGCTACTCGCCGGTCGCGCAGCAGATGCTGATGCTTCGCTACTGGCTCGGTCATGGATCACCCCTGCCCCTGTCGATTCTGCCGCGCGGCAGCGTGGAAATCCGCCGACGAGGCGTCGAGCGCGTCTCCGTGAATGGCGCCTCCGTGATGCTCACGCGCTACAGCATCTCGGGGTTGATTTGGGGCCGCGAAGTCGTGTGGTTGGACGCCAGGCAGCGGCTCGTGGCGCTCGTCGGCATCGACGCGGAATTCGATCATTTCGAGGCGACGGCCGAAGGGTACGCATCGCTTCTTCCAAATTTCGTTGCCACAGCGGCACAGGATGGCATGGCTGCGCTCGCCGAGCTCTCGCAGCGTGTGCGCGTCACCCAAAAAGGACCTCTGGCCATCGTTGGCGCAACGTTGATCGACGGAACAGCGAGCAGTCCGGTTCTCGATTCCGTAGTGATCGTCGACAACGGACGGATCGTCTCGGTCGGTACGAGGGCGTCCAGCCGCATCCCGCGCGGGGCCACGGTCTTCGATGCGAGCGGAAAGACGCTGCTGCCCGGACTCTGGGACATGCACGCGCATTTCGAGCAGGTCGAGTGGGGTGCGATCTACCTGGCGGCTGGCGTAACGACCGCTCGCGACGTCGGCAACGAGCTCGAGTTCATCGTGGCGGTGCGCAACGCGCTGCGTGAAGGGCGCGGCCTCGGCCCACAGCTGCTGCTGGCCGGCGTGGTCGACGGCAGCGGGCCGACGGCGCTCGGCGTCGAGCGGGTCGATTCACGCGCGGACGCAGAGCGATGGGTCGCCGAGTACAAGAAGGCGGGCTTCGAGCAGATGAAGATCTACAGCTCGGTCAAGCTCGAGGAGGTGAAGGCCGTCAGTGACGCAGCGCACCGGGCGGGGATGACGGTCACCGGCCACATTCCGAACGGCATGGATATCTTTCAAGGCGTTGATGCCGGCATGGACCAGGTAAATCACATCGAGTACCTGCTCACGCCGCTGCCGCCGCACGCGCCGCCCGGCGCGTCACGCGACGAACGCCTGCAGGCGCTGGCGTCGGTCGATGTCAACGGACCGGAGGCCGCGCGCGAAATCGAGTTCTTGAAGCAGCACAACACCGTCGTCGATCCGACACTCGCGCTCTACGAATGGCTCTACCATCCCGTCGATCAGCCGGTCTCGACCTTCGAGCCCGGCGTGGCCGGCGTCGCGCCGGAATTGGCGCAGCCGCTGAACAGCGCGGGCGTATCCACCGACGCCGCTGCGGTCATGCACCGTATTTTCACCAACGAGGTTGCCATGATCGGCGCGCTGCACAAAGCCGGCGTCCGCGTGGTTGCTGGGACCGACCAGGCGATTCCGGGACACAGTCTGCATCGCGAGATCGAACTGTACGTGCAGGCCGGGTTCACGCCGCTCGAGGCCATTCAGGCGGCGACGAGTGTGCCTGCGCAGGTGATGGGACTGGGTAAGGATGTCGGCACGGTTGAAGTGAACAAGCGTGCCGACCTGATTGTGCTGGACGCCAATCCCCTCGACGACATCCACAACATCCGTACGGTGGAATTCGTCGTTGCCAATGGTGTGATCTATCCGACCGCGAAGCTCTGGGAGAGCGTCGGCTTCAAACCGTAGCGGACAGCGACCTCACACGTGCAGAAGCCGCTTCGCGTTTCCTCTCAAGATGCGATCGGTGTCGGCCGCCGGCAGCTTCAGTTGCTCCACGAACGAGTTTGGATATTCGACGTCCTTCGCGGCGAAGAGATCCGTGCCGATAACGACGCGATCCGAGCCGACCTCGCCGATCAGAAAGCGCAGCGCGTCGGGATCGTAATTCAGGTAGTCGTAATGGAATCGCCGCAGGTAGTCGTGGAATGGACGCTCCGTCTTCAATTGAGCGGAGCCCATGTGGTAGAAGCCGTGCTCGACACGCGCGAAGATGAATGGGAACGCGCCGCCGCCGTGCGGCAACACGATGTCGAGTCGCGGGAACTTGTCGAGCGTGCCCGTGGTGATGAACTTGATCGCGGTGGTCGCGTGCTCGAATGTGAAGCCAAGCCAGTTGGTGACGCTCGGCTTCTGGTCTAACCGTTTGCTGTAGAAGTTCGCCTCACCATCGAGCGGATGGAACAGCAGCGGATAACCGAGCTCCTGACACCGCGCAAAGATCGGTTCGAACGCGGGCTCGAACAGGTAATCGCGCTGCTCCATTGAATTCGGCAGGTGCACGGCACGCATGCCCGGCTTGCCAGCAACGCGGTTCAACTCCTTCAACGCCATCGCCGGGTCTTTGACCGGCATCGCGATGCCGGCGACGAAGCGATCGGGATAGGCGGTGTGCGCGGCAATGGCCGCATCGTTGACGATCTGCGCGAGGCGTACACCTTGCTCCGCCGTTGCCCACTGCCACGGCATTCCGCCGGAAAGCGTCAGGACGTGCATCTGAACGCCATGCTCGTTCATCCACTTCACGCGCTTGTCGAGGTCGAAATCAAGCGGGAACGGATTGGCCGGCGCCGGGCGCCCCATTTCGACCTGCGCCTTCGTATAGCGCTCGGGAGCCCAGTGCGTGTGCATGTCGATGGAGATCGGTTTGACCGAAGCGGGGTTCGCCGGCCGCGCATCCCACGCCGGCCGCTCCTGCGCGAACGCTCTGCCGGCGCCCGCGGCCGCCGCGGCTCCCGCACCGACACCTAGCTTGAGAAATCCGCGCCTGTTCATGGCGCAAGTCCTTCGGTCAGCTCGATGTACGTTCCGAAAGGATCCGTGAGGAAGGCGATCTTCAGCTTCGTCGTGCCTTGCGGCGAACGGATCGGCGCTTCGATGTTGATTCCCTTGGCGGCCAGCGACGCGACGAACGTCTCGAGGTTGTCGACCTCGAAGCCGATGTGATCGATCGCGCGCCCCTTCGTCCCGACAGGCTTCTTCATGCCTTCCGAAAACGACAGGTTCACGCCTGGCATGTCGTCGGCCTCGATCATCTGCGGCTTGGAGAGGCAGGCGATGCACGGCCGTCTTCCCGGATTGGCGCCGAACGCGGTCACGTACCAGCGCTTGATCGCCGGCACATCGGCTGCGGCCGACAGGAAATGGATGTGATTCATGCTGATCGCCGTCGGCAGCGCGGGCTCGCCGTACACCTCGACACGAATGCTGTCGGGGCCGTGCACGTATACCTCGTTCGGGTTTTCCGTCGGCTCGATTTGCACGCCCGCCGCCTTCCACCTGGCGAGCGCCGCTTTCATATCTTTCACGGTGAAGCCGAAGTGGTCGACGATCGACCCTGCCGGCGCCTCTGGCGCGTCGGCCTTGCGCAGCATGACGAACACACCGGGGAACTGAATCAGCTCCAATGGGCCGTTCTTCACGAGCGTGCCGCCCATCGTCCCGATCCAGAAGGCCTTCTGCGCGTCGACGTCCCTGACGGCGAGGTGCATGTGCCCCATGCGGACACCGACCTGGTTCGGCGCGACGAGCTGCCCGTTCGCCTGTGCCGCAACGACAAGAAACGCCAGCGATATGGCAGGGAGTTTCATGGCTGTCGTCCTTTGAGTAGCTTCTCGGCCTCGATTGCTGCATCCGCCGGCGCATCGATGTTCTGCGCGTCCTGCTCGTTGTCGCAGATATATTCCATCAACTCCGCGTTCGGCATCAGTTCGGCGGTGTAGTTCAGCGTGAACGGCCGCGAGTAGGCGCCGGGGTCGTCGACCACCATCGACACGTTGAGATGTCCGAGGTCCACGCGTGTGAAGCGTTCGACCACATGCATCCTGTCACTGTGAACGTGGCCGACGTTGTCGAACCAGGTCAGGTCGTTGAAGCCGACGGTGTCGACGACGAGCGTGTTGCCTTCCCAATGCCCGATTGAGTGGCCGCGCCACGAGAGCTGCAGGTCATCACCCGTTGGATGGGTACGGCCATCCATGAACACCTGCCGATAGCCATGATCCGCTTCCATGACGATGAAGATGTGCGTCGGCGTCTCGACGAGGCGGAAGGGGTAGGGCTCCGATCGTGGGGTGGCGATCGGAAGACACTTCAACTGCGGATCGTCCTGCGATTTGAGCAGGCTCATTCGCTTGAGCGTCTCCGGTAGGTAGGGCAGCGTCTCTCCCTTTGGCAGCAGCTGCTCGATGTTCACGATGCCCGCGCGGCGCAGCCAGAGGCCGGTGAGATCGGGTTGACCGTTCGGCTTGCGCGGCGTTGGACCGCTCGGCGCCTTCGCGGTGATGCTGCCGCCGGCGCGCGTTTGCGGAGGCGGTGTTTTCGGCACGCTGATCTGCGCGTCGACGGAAGCGACCAGCAACGCGGCAGCGGCAAACGCGATGCGGAACGGGACGTGTGGCATGTTCGCCTCCGTCAGCGTGTGATATCCGGGTTCGATTCGAAGAGTGGCTTGCCGTTGGCGTCGGCGACGGCACCGGCAATCGCCATGTGGTTGCCAGTGCGCGCCAGATAACCGCTGACAGTGATGCGATCGCCGACCTTTACGGTGTTCTGCTTCCAGCCGTTGCGGACGAGGATATTCGGGCTCGCCATCTCGAAATTCCAGTTTGCCGTCTGTCCGCTGTCATCGCGCACGTCGATGTAGAGGCGGGCGTGCGGATTTGTCCATTCGACCTTCGTGACCGTGCCGCTCATCTGCACGGGTTTCGACGAGTCGTACTGCGCCGCGAACGAGTGATGTGCCGATGCTGTCGTAGACAGCACGACCGAAACGGCAATCGCTCCAAGGATGCGCATGGTGGGCGGATTATAGTCGGAAGGTGACCGACTCGGGGCCGTGGAAAGCCGGCGATCATCTGACCCACCGCTTCAACGCCGAGCTCGGAATCGGACGGGTGACGGCCGTCGAGGGCCGCGCGATCGTCGTGCATTTTCCCGAGGCAGGTACGACGCTGCGCATCGCCGGCAGCAGCGAGGCGATCACGCGCGTCGCATCTGAGGCTGGCGACCAGCCGAGATTTGCGACTCGGGATGCGGGATTCGTTCAACCCGTCGACGCCGAGATTGGTCGGGATATCGAGCGTCTTCGCTCGATTCGCCGCAGCGGCATCGGGTCGTTTCTCGGCGGGCGCGTGCGTCTGTTCCCCCATCAGCTGTACGTCGCCGAGCGCGCCACGCAGGCAGATCCGGTCCGCTGGCTGCTCGCCGATGAAGTTGGCCTCGGTAAGACGATCGAAGCGTGCCTGATTCTTAATCGCCTCGTACACACCCGCTCGACGCGTCCCGCGCGCTCGGGGCAAGCCAACGTCGAACGCTGTCTCGTCGTCGTGCCCGAGGCGCTGACCGTGCAGTGGCTCGGCGAGTTGTGGCGGAAGTATCACCAGGTGTTCACGCTGCTCGACGGTCCGCGCCTTGCCGATGTCGCACGTGACTTCGGTGCCGAATTCAATCCCTTCGACGTGCATCGGCGCGTCGTCGTGGCGCTCGAGACGCTAATCTCCCATCCCGAGCTGACCAACCAGGCGGTAAGCGCGGGCATCGATCTGCTCGTCGTCGACGAGGCGCAGCGCATCCGCAGGCCACGCGGGCATCCGGGGGACGCAGGTTGGCGCGCGATTGCGCCGATCGCCGCACTCGGACGTCACGTTCTGCTCCTCAGCGCGACGCCGCTCGAAGACGATGCCCACGGGTTCTTCAGGCTGCTGCAGTTGCTGCGTCCGGAGGAATTTCCGGATGAAACGAGCTTCGAGGATCGGCTCGCGCACGGCACCCCTCTGCCGCCCTGCACCAGCTCGACGCGGCGGTCAGATATCGGAGGTTTGCCGCCGCGCGTCGGCATTCCCATCGATTTGTCGGATCGCGAACCCGAAGAATCCGCGCTGCAGTGGCTGGTCGCGAATGCGCCACGCTGGCGAAACGCAAAAGAGAAGTCACTCGTCTTTGTTGCGCAGCGCGAGACGCTCGAGATGCTGCGCGCTGAATTGAGTCGTCGTGCGCAGCTCGCCACCGCAACGTTTCACGAGGAACTGTCGGCGGTGCAGCGTGATACGCAGGTGGCCCGGTTTCGCGAACCGGACGGACCGAGCGTGATGGTGACGACCGAAGCGGGAGGCGAGGGACGCAATTTCGAGTTCTGCCGGCGGCTGATTCTGTTCGACCTGCCATGGAAGCCAACCCTCGTCGAGCAGCGGATCGGCCGTCTCGATCGCATAGGCCGCCAAATACCTGTCGAGATCATCTACTTCCGCCCGCCGAGCGGTTTAGGCGCCGACGTCGTGCGTCTGTACGAGGCGCTCGGAGTGTTCCGCGAGCCGCTCGCCGGCCTCGAGCCTCAACTCGCGCACATCGAGGGCGCGCTCAGGGCGATTGCGCGCGAGCCGAAAGCGCGACTGACAGACGAGCGTCTTGACCAGCTGGTCGCGGACGCACGCGCCGCACGCACGCGCATCCGCGAGGCCGCGTATCAGCAGCTGCATCGCGATCCGTATCGTCCCGAAATGGGGTTGGACATCCTGGCGCGTGTGCCTGCCGATCTCGACGCGCTCACCGAACGTGCGATTACGGGCGCGTGTGCGCGGCTCGGCTTCCGCGTCGAGCATCTGCGCGGACGTCGCATCTTCGCCATCGAGCTTGGCAACGAGGCGGTCGTCGATAGCCTGCCAGGGGTGCCAGGCGGCTCGGCTTACGTCGGCACGTTCGATCGCGAGGAGGCGGTCGAGGATGAATCAATCGACTTCTTTGCGTCGGGCCATCTGCTGGTCGAGGGTGTGCTTGCCTACTTCGAAGATAATGCGGGCTATCCTCCCCGGAAGGAGCTGTGAGATGAAGGGAGCGTGCTGGCGGGCAACCTGTCTGTTGGTAATGATCGTTGGCGGGGGCGGCCCGTCGTTTGCGCAGGCGATCAACGCTCCGCGATGCGGCACCGGCGTTCACGAATCGGAAGCCGTTGGTCTCGTCGGCTTTCCATCCGATCAGATCTTTTGTCCCGTTCTTGCCGATCCGAAGGAGCCGCGCTCGTTTGCCAGCCTGCTGCGCGGCACGTTTCCGTCGATCGAGAAGCCGTCAGGCAAGGGGACGACCATCGCGTCGGTCGGCCTCGGCGACAGCTTCGGCCTGGTGCGATGGGGCGGGCCGAACGCCGGTGAAGGTGTGCAGCTCGATGTCGTCGGCGCCATCTTCGCGCAGTTCGATCTCGACTCGGCCTCGAACGATTTAATCAACGCCGACTACATCATCGGCTTGCCGTTGACCATCCGCCGCGACGGCTTCAGCGTGCGCGCGCGCGTGTATCACCAGAGCTCGCACCTCGGCGACGAGTATCTGCTGCGCAGCAGCGAGATTCAGCGCGAGAACCTCTCGTTCGAATCGCTGGAGCTGCTGCTCTCGCAGGAGCTTGGCCCGCTGCGTCTTTACGGCGGCGGAGAACGCATCTTCCGCCGCGACCCGGATACGGTGAAACCGAGCCTCTTTCACGCGGGCGCCGAGCTGCGCAGCGGCCGCGCGGGTCCGGTGCAGCTGGTGAGCGGCGTCGATTTCAAATCGACCGAGCAGCACAACTGGTCGCAGGCCGTGAGCGGCCGCGCAGGCGTCGAACTGGCGCGAGCCGAGCGAGGCGGTCACCCGCTGCGGCTCGTTACCATCCTGCTCGAAATGTACAAAGGTCCCTCACCGTACGGGCAGTTCTTCCAGGAGGACATCTCCTACGTCGGCGTGGGAATCCATTTCAGCCTCTAGCCATCGAGCGCGCCGATGATGAAGCGGCCTGCGTTGATCGTCATCAGTTTGGCGTCTATAGCGGCGTGCGGCGGATCGAATCAAGCTGCTTCGCCGTCTTCTATTGCGTCGGTTCCGTCGCCGTCGGTTCCGCCACCCTCGGGTCCGCCTGCTTCTCGTGGATGGGCGCCCGTGCCTGGCGGATTCCGCCTTTCTGGGACCGTCGTCGAGAGCACCCCGAACGGATCACAACCCGTCTCCGGGGGGACACTTTTCTTCTGGATCGAGAGCCGCTACGCCGGACCGATTGCCGTTGATACAACGGGTCGCTACATGATCGACGGGGTGCCTGTTGCACCAATCATCCGGCTCACGTGGATACCTGGTCCTGGCCAACTCGACCTCCACCAGCCATGTCCGGCCAATGTCGCGATGGACGCGGCGGACACTGTGCGGGACATCGAGGTCGTTCGATTTGGTTCCACGCATTTCAAATACGATTCGCCGACATTGTCAGGAATGGTCTATGAATCGACGCCTGACGGACGCCGGCCGTTGCCCCATACACGCGTTCTGTTTTCAATGGACGATCGGGGTGGGTTCGACGCGTATTCGGAAACCGACGTCAACGGCCGTTACCTGCTCTGCCGCATCCCGCAAGTGCGCGGGCAGCTTGGCGCAGGCGACTGCAACGACGCTGTCTACTGGTCACCTGTCCAAGTTAACGGAGACACGGTTGTTGACGTCGACCTTCGGCCTTTCAAAGAAAGGTGTCCGTGAATCAAAACCGAAACCCAAACGACACGCGTCCTTCATTGATGTCCGCGTGTCCGCCCATCAGCAGCGAATCGAACGCGTTGCTCGGGAAGATGCGCGAGTACCGGTAGCCGAACGTGGCGATGAGCGGACCACCCTGCAGGGTGACGCCGGTTCCAACCGATCCCATGCGACTCGTGGTGCTCACGAATCGCAGCGCAAGGTTGGCGAGCACGTCGTTTCGCACGCTGCCCAGTCCGCTGACACTGCTCGAGATGCGAGCGGCGCCGAACAACGTCTCGCCGTACACCCCGACATGTCCGACGGGACTCGTCGTCAGGCGAAGCCCGCCCTCGCCGTACGTGGCGGAGCGATGGAAACCGATCGGCGATACGGATAGAAGCGTCTGTGTCGTCGCCGGCAGCACGTCGCCCATGTGACCGACCTCACCGACGACCTGCAGATACGGCATCAGGCCGATACCGACCGTGGCGCCGGCGATTGGCGTCGCTGTCGGTGCGGCGGCCAGCCGCAGCCCACCGAAGCCTTGAACGAATGACTGGGATCCCTGAGCGAACGCCGGGATCGGAAGAAGACACACCGCCGCTACGAGCAGCGCAGGACGCATAGGCCCTCCCACGTGCGCTGGCACGGGTCGATGCGGCAAAGACGATGCCGTTGGCTACGCGGTGAATGGCCGCGATTCTCTTCAGACGACTGCCGCCTGCCTTGGACAGCCATGCGAATCTAATCGAGCACAACCACCGCGAGCGCAGCGATGACAATTTTCACCGTGGGACATTCGACGCGGCCGATTGCCGATTTCATCGGGCTGCTGACACCACACGGCGTCGAACGCCTGGTGGATGTCCGCACGATACCGAAGTCGCGCTTCAACCCGCAGTTCGGCCGCGATCAGCTGGCCGCTTCGCTGCAGGCGGCTGGCATTCACTACACCCATCTCCCAGGTCTCGGCGGCCTTCGTCGTCCGCGGCCGGACTCGACGAATACAGGGTGGCGGAATGAGAGCTTTCGAGGATACGCAGATTACATGCAGACTCCGGAGTTCGAAGCGAGTCTCGCACAGGCGATCGAGCTGGCCCGTGCCGAGCGGATTGCGTTGATGTGTGCGGAGTCGGTGCCGTGGCGATGCCACCGGTCGCTTATTGCGGATGCGCTGATCGCGCGCGCGATCGAGGTGCGGGAGATTGCCGGTGTGACCTCAACGCGGCCGCACAGGCTGACGTCCTTTGCGCGCGTCGACGGAACGAAGGTGAGCTATCCGGGTTTATTTTAGGCGGCGAACGTCCACTGATTGCGGCCGGCGTGCTTCGCCGCGTAGAGCCCCTGATCGGCTCGCGTCAGCGCCAGGTCCAGCCGTTCATCGTCGGCACGCAGTTCGGTGACGCCGATGCTGCAGGTGCAGCGCGCGCCGACGTCGGCTGCGTCCACAACGATCGAGCGGCACGCTTCCGTGAGCCGCGTCGCCAGGTGCTGCGCCGCGTCGGCTGATGTCTCCGGCAGCAGCACCGCGAACTCTTCGCCGCCGAGGCGCCCGATCACATCGGACCGCCGGCAGGTGACGCGCAGCAGCTCGCCGAATTGATTGAGGACGCGATCGCCGGCTTCGTGGCCGAATGAGTCGTTGATCTGTTTGAACCAGTCGAGGTCCAGCATCAGCAGGCTGAAGGTGCGGTTGTAGCGGCGCGCCCGTGAGAACTCTTTTTCAGCGACGTCGAACCACCAGCGTCGTGTATACACCCCGGTCAGCGCGTCGGTACTCGCCAGCAGCGCCAGATGATCGCGCGTCGAACGCAGCTCGCGAACGTTCTGCGCGAGCGTCTGCTGCAGCTGCGCTACGCGGATGCCGACGCCGATTCGCGCGTGCAGCTCCGCCATGTTCAGCGGCTTGGTCATGTAGTCGTCCGCGCCCGCTTCGAGGCCGGCGACGAGATCTTCCTTGCTGTCACGGCCGGTTACGAGAATGACGTAGGTTGCCGTCAGACGCTGCGTTTTGCGGATGCGGCGGCACAGTTCGAGGCCATCGAGGTTCGGCATCATCCAATCGAGCAGGGCGACGGCCGGTGGCTGCAGCGAATTCAGCATCTGCCAGGCGAGGTCGCCGTCGTGGGCGATCGTCACCTGCATACCCAGACGCTGCAGCGCGTTCGCCAGAATCGTCGTCGTGATCGGATCGTCGTCTGCGATGAGTGTGCGCACGCGGGAGAAGCGTTTCGCAAACGAGATGCCTGCGCTCGTAGCGCATCGTTGCACGCGCATGCGCAGCCGGCGCCGCAATCAGCGCGCGAAAGGCGCTCAGAGTGTGCGCTGCAGCGTCACAGTTGATCAAGGTCAGCATCAGGACGCGGCCTTGTTTGACACCGCCAAAGGGCGGGGCGTATAAGCGGGAGCCTCAGGAGGCCTTCATGAAGGCAGTGATTCTCCGCACCTTATTGATCGCAATATTTGTCGCGCTTCCCCTGACGGCGTTTGCACAGGACGCCGTCATTTCCGGCACCATCACCGACTCGACCGGCGGCACGCTGCCGGGCGTGACTGTCACCGCTACCAACGAAGCGACGGGCAACACGTTCACCGCGGTGACCGACGAACGCGGTGCGTTCCGCATTCCCGTTCGCGTCGGCAACTACCGCATCAGCGCCGAGCTCGCCGGCTTTACGGCAGTCAATCGTTCGGGCCTGGAGCTGCTCGTCGGCCAGAACGCCGTCCTCAATCTGACGTTAGCGCCGGCCACGCTGCAGGAGTCGGTCACGGTGACCGCGGAGGCACCGCTCGTCGACGTCACGCAGAGCAAGCTTGGAGGCAACATCGACCAGCGTCAGATGCAGGAGCTGCCGGTCAACGGTCGCAACTGGCTCGACCTCACACAGCTGGCGCCCGGCAGCCGGGCGAACGCGGGCGGCGGCAACGCGGGTGACGATCCGCTGCCGCGCGGCAATGGCACCTACCAGCTGAACGTCGACGGTCAGCAGGTGACCAACACGAACACGATCAGCTTCGGCCAGCCGCATTTCAGCCGCGATGCCATCGCCGAATTTGAGCTCGTAACGAATCGGTTCGACGCAACACAGGGCCGCTCGAGCGGGATTCAGGTGAATGCGGTGACCAAGTCCGGTACAAACATCCCGAGCGGCACGTTCGGCGGCTACTTCCGCGACGACAAGTTCAACGCCGCCGATCCGATTGCCAAGCGCGTGCTGCCGTATTCGGATCAGCAGTTGAGCGCCACCTGGGGAGGACCGATCCGCAAGGATCGCATCCATTACTTCCTCAGCTACGACTACGAGCGCGAGCCGAAGACGTTCGCCTACACGACGCCCTATCCTCATTTCAACCAGGACGTCGCGGATACGCATATCGACAGGAAGGCGCTTGCACGATTCGATTTCCAGCTCTCACCGAAAACGCACGCCTCGCTGCGCGGCAGCCACGGTGCGAATCTCGAGCCGCACAATCCGACCTACAGCGGCGGCGCCAACCGCACGCCATCGGGTTCGGAGTCGAACGATCTGCATTTCGACAACCTGCAGCTGAACATCGCACAGGTGCTGACATCGAAGGCGCTCAACGAGCTGAAGGTCGGATACGCGGGCTTCTACTGGATCCAGATGCCGACAGCACACTGGTCGCAGTCGCCCGACGGTCTCGGCACCGGTTCGCCGCGCATCCTGCTGCGAGGCGGCCTCACCATCGGTCAGGCGCACACGCTGTCGCCCGAGAACATCGGTCAGGACGTCTACTCGCTGCGTGACGATTTCACCTATTCGTTCGCAGCGAAGGGCCAGCACGCGCTGAAGACGGGCGGCGAATACCTGCATTACCCGCAGCACGTGCTCTTCTGCAATAACTGCAACCCGACCATCGATGCGAGCAACGGTCCCATTCCCGCCAACATCGAGTCGCTGTTTCCGGATATCAACAACGCGGATACGTGGAACCTGGCGCCGCTGTCATCCATCACGAAAACCGTGCTGCAGGGCATCGGTGAATTTCATTTGTACGAGCCGCGCGAAGTCGTCGCTGGGTGGATTCAGGACGATTGGACGATGAACGAGCGCCTGACGCTGAATCTGGGGCTGCGCTACGACATCGCCAAGGGACTCTTCGGCGAACCGCACGAGGTGCCGCCGTTCCTTACGGCCAACCGGCCGATCCAGAAGAACCGTTTCCAGCCGAGACCCGGTTTCGCTTACAGCGTCGATAACAAGACCGTCATCCGCGGAGGGGTCGGCAAGTTCTTCGGCGAGGTCCCCGACCAGCCCTCGTTCTGGGCCGATGCGTGGGCGCACCAGCTGCACCCGCAAATCAACAACGACGGGCGCGCCGACTTTGCGGCCAACCCGTTTAACCGGTCGGGCGTACCGTACGCACAGTCCATTCCCTCGTTCGCACAGGTGCAGGCGCAGACGTGTCTCGCGACGAATAACGCGCCGGGCTGCTTCCGTCCCGCGATCTCCTCGCAGTTGATCGATCAGAACGCGCAAGTGCCGTACAGCTGGCAGGCGTCGCTCGGCGTGCAGCGTCAGATCGGCACTGCCGTCGGCGTCACCGTCGATTACGTGTACGAGGCGCAGCGGCATCAGATCACCAACCTGTCGAATACGAACGTAAGCTTCGACGCCAACGGGCTGCCTCGCAACTATCTGGTTCCCACCAACGATCCGTATCCATTCATCGCGCAGCTGGCGCGTACGTACACGGAGCTGACGTCCAACTATCACGCGGTTGAGACGTCGATCACGAAGCGGCTTACGAACCGCTGGCAGGGCTCCGCGACCTACACGCTCGGCTTCCTCAAGGATCGTGACTACTGCCAGCCTGGTGTGCCGGCGAACGTGTCAACCGGTTACTGCGGTGAATACGGCTACGCCACAACCGATCAGCGTCATCGCGCGGTGTTCAACGGCATCTGGCAGGCGCCGTACGGCGTCCAGGTCAGCGGGCTGTACTTCTACGGTTCGGGGTATCGCTATGCCACGTCGTACGGACAGGACCTGCTGAACTCCGGTCAGGGGGCGAGCGCCCGTTTCCGTCCGAACGGATCGATCGTGCCGCGCAACGACTTTGTCGGTGATCCGATTCACCGCGTCGACATGCGATTGCTCAAACGCCTGCGGTTCACCAGCCGTACGTCCGTGGATGGCCTCCTGGAGGTGTTCAACGTTTTCAATCACGGCAACTTCGGTGCATATGTGACGCAGGAGACGGCGGCGAACTTCGGCGCGCCATCGTTTGTGTCGAATGTCAATTACTACGGCAGGATGATGCAGCTCGGCTTCCGCATCACCTTCTAATACGAACCGCGGAGGCACGGACAACACGGAGCGAGTGTTTCTCCGTGCATTCGTGTCTCCGTAGCTTGTGTTATCGAGCGGGCGCGGGGGGCGGTTGGGCAGGAGCGCCGGCGAGCGGCGGCGGCGGATCCAGACGCAGACCGTGGATCTCGTTGACGTAGATCGCCTGATAGCGGATGCCGCGGCCCTGCTTGTCCACCCACCCGAGCGACTGCTGAAACAGTCCAGGCTCGGGATATCCCTTGGGGACCATCGCGTCGAGGATGTACAGCTTGTTTTCGTGCATCGCGATGAACAGGAAAGTGCGGGAGCCATCGGCATTCGTCAGATGGATCTGGTGCCCTTCAACGAGGTCCTCCCAGTTCCACAGATATTCGGTCAGCTTCGCGCCTTCGCGCTGCAGGTACTTGAACGACGCGAAGACGATCCCGTCGCGAATCTCCTGCGTTGCGTATCCGGGGCCGATGGCGTAGCGCAGCCCGCCGGAGGGCTGGCCCTGACATGTCTCGGCGCCGATCGGACACTTCTCCGACCGCTCCATCCCAAGCCGCTCGATGACGGTGTAATCGACGACGGTCATCGAGTACCGGCCGCTGCCTTGTTCGCCGCTGTAGATGCGGGCAGGGATGATGTAGCCCTGCTCGGTCACCCACGGCATGTCCGTGATCTTCGGCTGGCCCGGGAAGTTCACCTTGAACCCGTCGTCGTTGTTCTGATACTCGATCCAGTCCTGCGCGGCTGCGGCGGAGGCAAGTCCGAGCACGAGGCCAATCGTCAATGCAATGCGCATGTGAACCCCCATTACGATTGGAAGTCGAACGTCGCCGTGGACGTGTTGCTGTCGACACCGCCAGAATCCGTCGCGCGCACGTTCAGCTCGCAGCGATCGCCTTTCGCGGGCGCGCCGGCGCGGACTTTCAATGTCTTCGGATTCGGAATGCTCGCGCGCACCGTGCCGCCCGCGAAGTTGCCGCGGATGACACCCGCTTCAGGCTGGCCGGGCCCGCACGCGAGCAGGAACCAGACGTACGGCGTCGCGCTGAACGAGCCGCCCTGGTCCGAGGCGGTGAATTGCAGCTCGATCATCTCCTGCGCCGGGCGCGCGGACACGATTTTCAGGTTCGAGATGTTCGGCACGTGATCGGGAATCGAGATGGTGACGGCTGGCGTGCGTCCGTTCTGCTGTACGGCGACGAGCATTCGTGGGCCGGGAGCCGCATCCTTCGCGACATCAATGGTGAACTCCCACCACACCGATCCCTGATTCAGATCGCGTGAGGTCGTCTTCGTCACCGTGACGCCCTGCGAGGGCGTAATCTCGAGCTGCTGTACCGGATTGTTGCGGGCGAGCGCGACGTGGAGGACGTTGGTCTGCCCGCGAACAAGCTGTGTCGGGAAGACGCTGCCCATGAAGACCGGACCCGACGGCTGCTGCGCGCGGCTCACGCGCGCGCCCGGCCCGAGCGCGAGCAGCAGCGCCGAAGCCGTGACGATGAGACGAGCCCTTGCATTCATCGCGAACCTCCCCCGAGCGGATGCGCAAGTTATCATGATTTCAACCCAATGCGAATCATCTCAGTCAACGTCGGGCAGCCGCGCGAGGTCAGTGACGCGGCAGGCAACAAAGTCCTCACATCCATTTACAAATGTCCGGTCGCGGGCGCGGTACGTGTCGAAGGTATAAACGTCGAAGGTGACCGGCAGGCTGATCTCGTGAAGCACGGCGGCATGCGTCGTGCGGTCTACATGTACCCGGCGGAGCATTACCCCTACTGGCAAACGGAGCTGCCAGGAACCGAATTACCGTGGGGTGCATTCGGCGAAAATCTCACGAGTGAAGGGCTGCTCGAAGACGACGTGCGGGTTGGCGATCGGTTGGGCATCGGCTCGGTCGAGCTCGTCGTCACGCGGCCGCGCAAGCCGTGCTACAAGCTGGCCATTCGACTCGGCCGCCGCGACATGGTCCAGCGGTTTCGCGACAGCGGTCGCAGCGGTTTCTATCTGAGCATCGCACACGCAGGCGAGCTGCACGCCGGCGACGCGGTCACGCGGATTGAACAAGGCACCGGACAGACAATTCGCGAGCTGTTCGCGGACTTCAACGCCATGCAGACGCGCATCACGCTGCCGCGGCCCGATGCCGACGAGTTCAATCCTGCGGTCGGTGGTTACATTCAGCGCGTGCCCGACGTCGACGACGCCGGCCGCGCGCTGGAGCGTCAGCGCGAGCAGGTTCTCGTGCGCCTTTCAGGCTTGAAGGGCGAGCGGGCGGCGTTCCGCTACGCGCCGGACAAATGGAGTGTCACCGAGACTGTCGGCCATCTTGCGGACTGCGAACGGATCCTTGCCTACCGCCTGCTGCGTATCGGACGCGCCGACGAGACGCCGCTGGCCGGCTACGACGACCCGAGCTACGTGCGAGTCGGCGCCTTCGAGCGGCGGCCGTTCAATGACGTGCTCGAAGAGTGGGCCGCCGTGCGCAAGGCAACGATCCTGCTGGTGCGCGGCATGCCGTCGGAGGCCTGGACGCGGCGCGGACATGCCAACAATCACGTCGTCTCGGCGCGCGCGCTCGTCTACATCATCCTCGGCCACGTAGAGCATCACCTCGCCATGCTGACCGAGCGCTACCGCATCTGAGCGGCGAGATCGTTCCGAAATGACGCGACCCTTTCGGCCTTCGGCACATCCATGTTGTGAAGCACCGCGACGCGCCAGCCGTCGGCTTCCATCGTCATGACCAGCGCCATCAATCCTTCGCGATCGGGCCACGGCTTGCCATGCACGTCGGAGGCGCCGTGCATGGTCCAGCGAATGGTGACGGATGCCACGTCGGGACGTACGAACCGGAGGCTCGTCACGTTCATGCGCGTGCTGCTGTCCCGGAACATCGTCGCCATGATGTGACGGTGCGTGCGGAGAATGGCGTCGCGGCCGATCGTCTCTATGCCGAACACGTTGGTGAAGTTGGCGTCGGGCAGGAACATGTCCGTCCATGCCTCGGCATTGTGGGCATTCCATGCTTGCTCGAGCGCCGCGACAACCCCGTGAATGCCGGCGCTATCGGCCACTGGCGTCCCCCTGAACCGGAATGAGTCCATAGCGCAGCATGATGTCTCTGATCTTCTGCAGGTCCGGTTTGCCCGGCGCGTTCGCGACCTCGGCGACCTCTTCGAAATACCGCCGTGTGATCGAACCCGGTGTGAGCGTGACCAACCCGCGCGCGGTGGTGTCGTGCACGTTCTGCCAGCAGTGCACCATGCCGCGTGGAATGACGAGTGTTTCGCCGGGTCGCACTTCGACGGTCCGCTCGCCGACGGTGGAGGTGATGGTTCCTTCGAAACCGTAGACCGTTTCGTCCACGTCGCGATGGTAGTGCGCCGCCGGCACGCGCGCGTGCGGCGGAATGGTGAACTCGAACATCACAATGCTGTCAACGCCGTGCGAGTCATCGACGAGGAACTTCAACTGCAGCTGGCCGACGCGGATGGTGCGGTCTGCGGTAACGGTCATCGGTACGTCTCCTCAGCATGTAAAGTCACTTTACAAGCGCACCATTTGTAAAGTACCTTTACGTGCGATGTCAACCCCCCGCACGCCACCCCTCGTCGGCGCGCTGCTGCGGCTCGCCTCGCAGCGCGTGCGGCGGGAAATGCTCGACGGCATCCGCGCGCGCGGATTCGAGGACCTGCAGGACGCGCACCTCCACGTGTTCCAATATCCTGGACCCGATGCGAAGCGACCGTCCGACCTGGCGCGACAGCTGCACATGTCGCGGCAGGCGGTGAACCACCTGCTTGCCCAGCTCGAGCATCTGGACTATCTGGAGCGCCGCGCAGGCGAAGGCGAGGATCGGCGGCGGGTGTATCTGACCGCGCGGGGGCACAAACTGGTGATCGCGATCCGAGCATCCGTGCGCGCCATCGAGCGTCGTTACGAGCGGGCGATCGGCGCCGACCGCTTCGGCATGTTCCTCGACGTGCTGCGGACCATCGTCCATACACCGGCCGATACTCGATGACCGCCTCTCGACCCGTCGTGGTATTCGACAACGTGACGCTCTCGTTCGACGAGCATCGCGTGCTCGATGGCGTCAGCTTCACCGTGCAGAAGGGGAGCATGGTGATGCTGCTCGGCGCGAGCGGCGCGGGCAAGTCTGTCGTCCTGAAGCTGATTCTCGGCCTGCTGCGCCCGGATGGCGGCGCCATCTATGTGAACGGCCAGCGCATCGACACGATGAAGGAAGACGACCTGCTCCGTGTTCGCGCCGACATGGGCATGGCGTTCCAGGAGATCGCGCTGTTCGATTCGCTGACCGTCAGCGAGAACGTCGGCTACCGTCTCGATCAGGAAAGCGATATTCCGGAAGACGAGGTGCAACGCCGCGTCGAAGAGGTGCTCGGCTTCGTCGGTCTGGCGGATTATCTCGAGCGCATGCCGTCCGAGCTATCCGGGGGTCAACGACGTCGTGTCGCCATCGCTCGTGCCATGGCGTCAAAGCCGGCGCTGCTGCTGCTCGATGATCCGACGACGGGACTCGATCCAATCACGGCGGTCGACATCAACGAGGAGATCGCCAAGCTGCGGGACCTGGAGGACGTCACGTCCGTCATGGTCACGCATCAGATCCGCGATGCGTTCTACATCGCCCAGCATGAAGCCGTGCGCGGCGCCGACGGAGAGATCCGGTTTGAGCAGCGCGAGACGGCGGGCGCCGACAACGCCGATTTCATGGTGCTGCATCGCGGTCGCATCGTCTTTCATGGGAGCGGGACGGAACTGCTGGCGTCGCAGGATCAGTACGTCAAGGAGTTTCTCTACATGACCCTCCCTCCGTGGTAGGGCATTCGCACTTCGAGCGGTGCGATGGTGCGATGGTGCGGCGGTGCGATAGTGCGTCCGAAGGTGCGAGGTGCGACGGTTCCTAGGCGATTCACGTATGGCACCTAGCGCACGTCGCACCTTCGGACGCACCGTCGCACATTCGCACGTCGGCACGATCGCACCTTTCACGTTCGCGTGACCTGCTCTGTCCACCCCGTCGTCGTAGAATGGGCGCCATCCCGTGGCGCCCGTTCCCTACGACCTGTCCACACAAGATGCCGTCGCCTGGCTGCGCGAGCTGCCCAGCGAATCGGTCGATCTTGTCATCACCGATCCCGCCTACGAATCGCTGGAGAAGCATCGCGCCGTCGGCACGACGACGCGGCTGAAACACAGCAAGGCGTCGAGCAACGACTGGTTCAAGATATTTCCGAACGCGCGCTTCGGCGAGCTGTTTCGCGAGGTCTTCCGCGTGCTCCGCAGGAATTCGCATTTTTATCTGCTGTGCGACGCCGAGACGATGTTCGTGGCGAAGCCGGAGGCGGAGCAGGCAGGGTTCAAGTTCTGGAAGCCGCTCGTCTGGGACAAGGTCACGATCGGCATGGGCTATCACTACCGCGCCCGCTACGAGCTGATCCTGTTCTTCGAGAAAGGGAAGCGGCGGCTGAGCGACCTCGGTGTCGCGGACATCATCACGGTGCCGCGCATCCGCGGTGGCTATCCGGCCGAGAAGCCACCGGAGGTTGCCGAGGTGTTGATTCGTCAAAGCTGCGAGGCGGGTGACCTGGTAATCGATCCGTTCATGGGCGGCGGAAGCGTCGGTATCGCGGCCGGGCGCCTGGGACGCCGGTTCGCGGGCAACGACCTGAATCCTGAAGCGGTGAAGATTGCGTCGCAGCGGTTGCGCGAGTTCGGCGACGGACGCGTGCCGCCGGAAATTCTCGCAATGCCGGAGGAGCAGCCTGATCTGCTCGACTACCTTGTCTCGCCGGACGCGGACGAAGGCGGACTATCCCAATGAAACAGATCGAGATTACCGATTTTCAGCCGAAGCTGCCGGGCGCCGCGCTGAAGATAACGGGAACCGATTACGCCAATCTCGTCGCTACGTACGTAGCCCGCCGGTTCGCGTTGCGGTCGTTGAAGGTGTATCGGGAAGTACGCATCGGCAAGACGATCATCGGCAAGAACCGATGCATCGACGTCTTCTGCGTCTCCGAAGACAGCAACAAGGCGTTCGCCATCGAGTGCAAGTTCCAGGATAGCCAGGGAACGGTGGACGAGAAGATCCCGTACGCGCTCGACGATCTGCTGGCGTTGCCGATGACCGGTTGCATCGCTTACGCCGGCCAGGGATTCTCCGACGGGGTCCGTCACATGCTCGCCGCCTCGCGCCACGCCGCGTATTGCCTCCCCATCGAAGGTCAGACGGAGATGACCGACGCGACTCGTGAGCTCGACCACATGCTTGCGGTTCATTTCGGCTGGTGGGATGTGTTGATCGAGAGGAAGAAGCCCGTTTAGCAGGGTGGCAGGAGACAGGGGCCAGAGTGGACGTTGCCACGGCTATCGTGATCGATCGGCCTCCTGATGTCGTCGCGGCCTACGCGTCGAATCCCGACAACGTTCCGGCCTGGTACACGAACATCAAATCAGTTGAATGGCACACCGAGCGTCCGTTGCGCGTCGGCTCGAAGCTCGCGTTTGTGGCGCAGTTTCTTGGCAGGACGCTCGCCTACACCTATCAAATCATCGAGCTCGACGCGCGCCACCTGGTGATGCGCACCGCCGAAGGACCGTTCCCGATGGAAACGACGTACACGTGGGAACCGGCGGGCGTCGGGAAGACGCGCATGACGCTGCGCAATCGTGGCACACCGGCGGGCTTCTCGAAGTTCGTGGCGCCCTTTATGGCCATGGCCGTCCGCCGCGCCAATCAGAAGGATCTCGCCCTCCTCAAGCAGCGGATGGAAGCCGGCTGAGCTCCGGGCCGCCTTCGCCAATGGCGACGGCGTCCAAGTCGGATCCTGTTTTGCTGCCTGCAAAACGGGGGGTGGATACGGATCAGCTGCTCGCGCTCGGCCAACGGCAAATCATCCTGAACCCGGCACAGCGCCGCATTCGCAGCAGTGCGATTGCTGCTGCGGTCGCGCTCCACCTCATCGTTCTGCTTGCCATCGTCTATATGCCGCATCCCCAACCGGTGCGTGTCTCGGTGGCGCATGCGGGCGCCATCAGCGCATTCGTGAATGTGGCGACGCCGGTGGGAACGACGGGCGTGAAACCCGCGGCGCCGAAGCCCAAACCGAAGCCGGCGCCGACGGCGCCTGCCGTGATGCCGACCAAGATCGCGGATTCGGTCGCCGATTCAGCCGGCGCGCAGCAGGCGGAGGCCGTTGCGCAAGGCGGCCCGCTCGTGCGTCTGAGCATGGGACAGGTCCATCTGATTCGGAAGGTCGAGCCCGAATATCCGGCGGCGATGATCCGCGCGCATCAGGATGGAACAGTAGTGCTCGACGCCGTCATCCATCGTGACGGCACCATCGGAGACGTCAAGGTCCTGCAGTCTGTGAATCCCTTCTTCGACCGCGCCGCTATTGATGCGGTGAAGCGATGGCAGTACACGCCCATCCCGTACGAAGGCGTTGTCACCGTCACGGTGAAGTTCAACCTGCGCTGACGCGCGCCGCTACAACCGGCACATGCCACACGCCATAGCCTGAGGGATCGCGAATCGTCGCGATCATGTCCTCGAAGTACGCGTTGAACTGCTCGCGGGTAATCGCCGTATGCTGCGCGATGGCGTCCGCGAACCCGTCGCGCCATGCTACCCAGATTGCCGCTATCGTGTCGCGCGGCACGCGCACCGGATCGACGATGACGTAGTCGATGGTGATGTCGGTGAAACCGAGCCGGCGAAGAATGCCGTACGTCTTGCGGCCGATGCGTAGATCCGTACCGATCGACTCACCGAACGCCCGTGGGCCGCGGTTCCAGAAGTCGTCGGGGTCGAGCTGCCGCGGCTCGAAGTTGATCATCAGGTAATCCTCGGCGATCAGATGCAGCCAGCCGCTGCGCTTCGTCACGCGTGCGAGCTCCGCGATGACGCGCTCAGGGTGCGGGATGGCCTGCAGCACGTGACGGCAGACGACGAGATCGAAGGTCCGGTCCGGCAGATCCAGCTCGAAGATGCTGCGGTGCTCGAAGCGGACGCGGTCGCCGAACGCTACGGAGCGCGCACGTGCCCGTTCCAGATGCGCATCGATTACGTCGACGCCAAGCAGCCGCGCGCCAGGGAACGTCTGGGCCAGTCGCATCGAAATTTCCCCTGTGCCGCATCCCGCATCGAGGATGGAGGCGTCCGCCGGTAACCGATAGCGCGCGAAGAGCGGCTGCTCCTGCGGCCAGATGGCCTCGGCCTGCGCCGCGAGCGTCCGCACCATCGATTCGTCAGCCATCTCGCGCGCCTGCGGGTTGAGCGGATCGACCATCACGCTATTGTCCTACGCGATAATGGCCGCCAGTGTTCGGGTTGCTGCTCGGCCTCGTCGCGCTCGTCTTCCTCTTCCTGCCGGTGCTCTCGTTCATCCGCAGCATCCAACTCGGGCGGCAGCTCGACGACCTGGGCCGGCGGCTCGATCATCTCGAGCGGCGGGTCACGCAGGCCGATCCGCTACCGCCGCCGCGACCGGTGACGCCGCGCGTAGTCGTTCCACCGCCAACAATCGCACCGCCACCGTTCATTCCACCGCCGGCTGTTCCGACGGCGACCGCTGGCGTTCCGCCCGCGCCCGTCACGCCCGTCGCGACTGTGGAGACAGAGCTCGATCTCGAGGAGCGCATCGGCGGCCGCTGGCTGCAGCACGCCGGCCTGATCGTTCTGCTGCTCGGCGTCGCCTTCTTTCTGCGCTATGCGTTCGAGCACGAGTGGCTCTCGCCAGCGATCCGCGTCGGTCTCGGCATTGTCGCCGGCGTCGTGATGGTGGGGGGCGGCATCCGTCTCGCCGCCCGTTATCGCAACTACGGACTGCTCGTCAGCGGCGGCGGCATCGCGGTGTTGTTTCTGTCGGTCTATGCGGGATTCAACCTGTACTCGCTCTTCGGACCACAGATCGCGTTCGGTCTTCTCGTTGCGGTGACCGTCGCGGCGGCCGCACTCGCGGATCGCACCGGCGCACAGGCGATTGCCATCGTCGCCGTCTGCGGCGGGTTCGCCACGCCGTTTCTGGTCGGCGGCGGCGGCGATCAGCAGGTGCGGTTGTTCTCGTACGTGGCGCTGCTGATTGCCGCGACCATGTATCTGGCACATCGCCGCAGCTGGCGATGGCTGAATGTCGTCAGCCTTGTCCTGACGATTGTCGTCGTCCTGTCATGGGCGGAGGTCTACTACTTCGATGACAAGTACCTGCGCACAGAGCTGTTCCTGACGCTCTACGTCGCGATGTTCGTCGACATCCTGCGGCGTTCGTGGACGACGAGCGGAAGAGCGTACGTAGCGGCGCTGCTCGTAGCGCCCATCGGCTACCACCTATGGTCGGTGGTGACACTGGCGCCGCATGGCCTC
>Ga0310811_10001482_pt1 | contig 29415 bp, 26 predicted proteins | sample YCmetagenome_FD_207642 | JGI IMG/M metagenome (GOLD analysis project Ga0310811, IMG submission 207642) | Soil microbial communities from experimental microcosm in Duke University, North Carolina, United States - YC | ecosystem: Engineered > Artificial ecosystem > Soil microcosm > Unclassified ...
GGGAGTTCGTGCAGGCGGAGCTACAGCTACTTCACCGAATGAGGTGAAGGCGACACTGACGCCTCCGGCGGAGACGAGCACGCCCGCGGAGGGAGAGACGTCCGGCGTGAAAGCACAGGCACCACCACCGCCACCGGCTCCCCCTGCGAATGATGTATTTCACGCGATCGGGCACTTCTTCAAAAAGCTCTTCGGCGGGCACTGATCGGGCCTGGAGAGGCCCTGCGATACAATAAAAGAGGTTCGGTCGATCGGGGGCCAGGGCTGGCGTCCTGCCGGACAAACTCACAGAACAAGCTGAACTTTCAATAAGATTCGAGGTTTTTGTATGTCGATTCCCGCAACACAGATGCGCCCGGGCATGATTATCAAGTTCAAGGACGACCTTCACCTTGTGTTTTCGGTGGAGCACCGGACGCCGGGTAATCTCCGCGCCTTCATCCAGGCCAAGCTGCGCAACATCCGCACGGGCGCAATGTTCGTCGAGCGTTTCCGCTCGCCCGACCCGATCGACCGCGTGGTGGTGGACGAGGTGAAGATGGAGTTCCTTTATAGCGACGGGGACGACTACTACTTCATGGACATGGAGACCTTCGAGCAGACCCACCTGAAGCGCGAGACGCTGGGCGACGCAGTGGATTACCTGCTGCCGAACCTGACCATCTCGGTCAGCTTCCACGACGGGAAGGCCGTGGGCATCGAGCTTCCCAACGTGGTCGAGATGACCGTTGTGGAGACGGAACCGGGCATCAAGTCCGCCACCGCGTCTTCGGTGACGAAACCAGCCAAGCTCGAGACCGGGCTGGTTGTCCAGGTTCCGCCGTTTATCAACGAGGGCGAGAAGATCCGCGTGGATACGGCCGAAGGCGCTTACATGAGTCGCGCCTAACGGATATCAATTGGTATTTGCGGTAAACCTTCCCAACAGCCAGTAATTGGTGTCGTTGGGAAGGCTTTCAAATTCCACGGCTTTCTTGGGATGCTCCGGAGTACTCATCGTATATCCAGAGTCACAGAGCAGATCGTAGACCTGCCTTGCAGAGACTCCCAATTTTCTCAGCTCAAGCGGATGAACCTCGACGATGAGAACCGGACGAGAGGTTCGGAGGAGCCGCTCCATCCCTTGCAGGGCAAACAGCTCGGCACCTTCCACATCGATCTTGCACAGGACTCTTGGACCCACATCGTCTGTGAGTTCCTCATCGACGAGGCAGCAATCGACGACCAACTCCGTCGAGGTGGCAACCGTATTGACCATCGAACCCAGGCCGAAGTTATGGGGATTCTCGTTAACGAAGAAGGAGAGCTTTCCCGAGGCGTTGGATGCGGCCTTGCGGACAACCGTGACTCGATTGCCGTAATGGTTGGCGGAGACGGAACGGCAGAGACAGTCTGCAATCAGAGGCGAAGGCTCGAAGGAATAGATGTGCGCGGTGGAATGGGTTGCGGCGAGCAGTGAATAGTAGCCGATATTGGCACCGATATCGAGGAAGGCTGTGGGCTTGAGCTCATGAAGCAGCGTCTTGAAGATCTGGGTCTGCTCGGATTCGTAGGCACCCCAGTAGTAGAGCCTTCCTCCACAGTTGTCGTTCGGATCGACGAAGATCTGAAATCCCTGATGTTTGATCGGGAGTAACTGATGACCGATGAGAGGGCGATGAAGGTGAACAATCACCTTCGTCCAGAAGTCAGGGACGCGTTGAGAGATCATGGTAACGGGCGAAGTAAGAAGATGAGCAAAGCGGGGCGACAGCATGCAAAATTGCCTCCACAGCAGGATGTGGAGCAGATCTTTTTAAAAGGAGGGCGAGGCAAGGTTAGCCATGCACAATTCTCATGTCAAAAGATTTAATCTTGAATTTCATGCGAAACTGGAGGCTCCATGGTGCGTTACTATCTCGTCAAGGGTCGCGTGCAGGGCGTCGGGTTTCGCTGGTTTGTCCATCGCGAGGCCGCGGAGCTTGGCTTGCGAGGGTGGGTTCGTAATACTGAATCAGGCCATGTAGAGGTGGTAGCCTCCGGCGAACCGGAGCTTTTGGCAGAGCTGAAGGGCGCTCTCCAAAAGGGTTCTCGAGGCAGCCGCGTAGACGCGGTGCTGGAACAGGAAGTGGACGAGAGCGAAGGTACGAAGCTCGGTCCTTTTGCGATTGAAGGAGCGTGGTAGGAGAAGAATGCAGAATTCAAAGATGAATTGCGAGCCGCTGAAGGCTCTTGTGCGAACGGTACCGGACTTTCCCAAGCCGGGAATTCTGTTTTACGACATCACCACGCTGCTGAAGGACAAGACAGGATTTGCGCAGCTGATCGATGCCTTTGCCGCCTATTACATCGGCAAAGAGATTGACCTGGTACTGGGCATCGAGGCTCGAGGATTTATCTTTGGCCCGGCGCTGGCCTACCGGTTGAACGCAGGCTTTGTTCCGGTGCGAAAGCCGAAGAAGCTGCCGGCGAAGACTGCCCGCGTAAGCTACGACCTTGAGTACGGCACGGATTCGCTGGAGGTTCATCTGGACGCGATCAAGCCGGGTCAACGCGTCGTCATCGTCGACGATCTGCTGGCGACGGGTGGAACCATGCAGGCCACGGTACAGCTGGTGCGGCAGCTGGGCGGCGAGATTGCGGGGCTGGGATTTGCAGTCGAGCTGGACTTTCTGAAGGGCCGCGAGAAGTTTCCGGAGTACGACGTCTGCAGCCTGCTGCATTACGACGAGTAAGGCGTTTCGAGAACCGGCGGGCCGCCGCCGGTTTTGTTATATCTAAAGTTCAGGTGGGCTTTATCCAGCCGTTACCTCTCTACGAATTGGAGAAGAAAAATGATTGCAACCAAGGGTTACGCCGCACAGTCGGCGACGACGTCGCTGGCTCCTTTTGCCTATGAGCATCGCGAGCCGGGTGAAAAAGATGTGCTGATCGATGTCGATTTCTGCGGGATCTGTCACTCGGACATCCATCAGGCAAGGAATGAGTGGGGCAACGCCATCTACCCCATGGTCCCCGGGCATGAGGTGATCGGCAAGGTCGCCCGCGTGGGTTCGAAGGTCACAAAGTTCAAGGTGGGCGACGTAGTGGGCGTCGGCTGCATGGTCGATTCGTGCGGCGAGTGCGCTTCGTGCAAAGACAGCGAGCAGCAGTACTGCCTGCGCGGCCAGACCGTATTTACGTATAACTCGCACGGCAAGGACGGCAAGCTGACCTTTGGCGGCTACGGCAATCATATTGTGGTCGACGAGGGATTCGTGCTGTCGATTCCGTCCAGCCTGGACCCCGCTGCGGCGGCTCCGCTTCTGTGTGCTGGCATCACGACCTATTCTCCGCTGAAGTACTGGAATGCGGGACCGGGAAAGAAGGTCGGTATTGTGGGTCTTGGCGGTCTGGGCCACATGGGACTGAAGTTTTCGCATGCCTTCGGCGCGAAGACGGTGCTGTTCACAACCAGCGCCTCCAAGATCGAAGACGCGAAGAAGCTGGGTGCCGATGAGGTGATTCTGACGAAGGAAGAGGGCTGGGCCGCAAAGCATGCGGGAAGTTTCGACTTCATTCTGGATTGCGTCTCGGCGGATCACGACATCAACAGCTACCTTTCGCTGCTGAAGCGCGATGGAACTCTGTGCCTGGTCGGCGCACCGGAGAATCCGCTGGCGGTTACGGCCTTCGCGATCCTGGGGCGCAAGAACTTCTCAGGATCGATGATCGGCGGCATCCGCGAGACTCAGGAGATGCTGGACTTTTGCGGCAAGCACAACATCGTCTCCGATATCGAGATGACGACCTTCCCCAAGGTGAACGAGGCCTGGGAGCGCGTGCTGAAGAGCGATGTGAAGTACCGGTTTGTTCTGGATCTTAAGACTCTGTAAGCAACGGGATAGCTTATAGAGTTGTTGACGAAACTACATCGGGCTCGGAGATGCGAAGATGCTCTCCGGGCCCGATGTAATTTTTGCGGCGAAACCAGTCTTGCATGCCGGCCTGCAGGCGATCGAGTGGAACGCGATATCCGGCCTCGAGCAAACCATCGGCGATGGGAAGCGTGTCGTCGAAGATGGCGTCGTTGGTGAAGTTGCGCATGGCAAAGTTGTCGATCCAGCGGATGGGGCAAAGATGCGCCGCGCCGGATAGGTCAATGCGCTCGATACGGAGCTTTCGGGCGAACATTTCTCAGACCAACAGAGTGTAGAGAGGCGAGTCGACAGGAACCGTCTGGGTAGGTCCGGCGAGTTTTCCGGTTCCTTCGTCGCGGCGAAAGACGGTGATCGAGGCCGAGTCCTGATTACCGCAGAGAATCCAGCGGTAGGTGGGATCGAAGGTAAAGTGCCGCGGTGTCTTGCCTCCGCAGGGCACACGCTGGATCTCTTTGAGAGAGCCGTTGTTCCCAATCGCGAAGACGACGAGGGTATCTTCGCCGCGATTGCTGGCGTAGAGGAAGTTGCCATCGGAGGAAATCATGACCTCCGCGGCGGTGTTCTTGTCTGCCGGAAAGCCGGGAGCAGTGGTCTTGACCGTGGTGTTGGTATGGATCAAAAGCCCCTGCGGCTGCGACATGGAGTGAGTCGTGGTCCATAGGAGATGATCGATCGTCGAGTCGAGTTCGTTGATCACGTAGACCCAGCGCCCATTGGGGTGAAAGGCGATGTGACGCGGTCCTGAACCCGGCCTCATGCTGGTGAGCAGGGGGCTCGCGGGAGTCAGCTTAGCGTTCGCAAGATCGATGTGAAAGACACTGAGCGCATCGTTGCCGAGATCGTTGACGATGAGAAAACGATCGTCAGGCGAGATGAAGACGGAGTGCGGATGGGGACCGTCCTGGCGCCCGGGAACGGGGCCGTGGTGGCCGAACTTGGGGTCCTTGTAGTCGAAGACATCGACCGGATGAGAGAGGGTGCCGTCGGGTTCGATGCGATAGGAAGCGATGGCTCCGCCGTAGTAATCGGCAACGAAGGCGGCGTGGCCGGTGGAATCGACCGAGACATAGGCCGGGCCGGCTCCCCCGGAGGTGACCTTGCCCTTCTCGGTCAGCAGACCGCTGCGTGGGTCGAGGTCGAAGGTGGTGACTGTGGCCGAGGGTTCGGGAATAGCATTGACCGCATAAAGAAAGCGGTGGGCGCCGCCACGCGGAGGAGTAAGCGCGAGATACGAAGGCCGGGCGGTCTCAGCAGCGAGGATAGGAACGCTGAGCCTGCCATTGATGGTGTTGAAGGTGCAGTGATAGATGCCCTTGCTGACTCCCTTGGTCGTATCCGTGCCGATGAAGACATGAATTGTGGGCGGGAGAGGGGGCGACTTCTTACGAAAGAAAGTCTGCGCGGAGGCCGTATAAGCCGGAAACAGCAGAAGGAATCGCCGACGGGAGACCATGGCAGTTAGGCTGGCTCGCCGGGGAGATGAATGCCCATCTCATCCTCGGCCCGAACATTTTCGTTGATGACGGGCAAACTGGGCAGCATGGCGGTGTGCCCGACCTCGCGAACCACCTTGTCGGCGTGCTCGAGAACTTCGTCGACCGTCATGGTGTACATCTCGCGGCCGTTATCGTAGCCGGACTCGATGGCCTGCTTGAGGTAGCTGCCTGCAATCTGAGCCGCAAGATAATCCGTAATGACATGGCCGGTACGGCGCTTCTGTTCCACCCAGGCAAGATTCGGCAGGGCGATCCAGACGGGACGGTCGCTCACCGAGAAGCGGATATCGGTTGCGTCGGCATGACGGGTGGCGATGGCGACCACCGTTCCCTTCCACTTGCAGTGGAGCTGTTCGCCGGTCCAGCGATCGGTTACTTTGAAGTCTTCGTACATAGCTTGCATTTTACTATCCCGAGGGTGACAGCAGTGTAAGGGCCGGGCTAGATCCCCAGCTCAGAACGGATTGCGTTGGCGATCGTGTCGGCGTGATGGCGCATGACGGGTTCGGATTCAGCCTCGATCATTACGCGGGCAAGGGCTTCGGTGCCGGAGTAGCGGATGACGACGCGGCCGCAGTCCGCCAGCTCTTTTTCCGCCGCTGCGATTGCGGCGACCACGGCGGGAATGGTGTCCAGCGGCTTCTTCTCACGGACCTTGACGTTGACGATGACCTGCGGAAAAACCTTGAGGTCGGAGATCAGCTCGGAGAGCGACTTGCCACTGCGGTGCACGATGTCGAGTAGCAGCAACGCGGTGAGAAGACCGTCTCCCGTGGTGGAACGGCCAGAGAAGATGATGTGGCCGGACTGTTCGCCACCGAGAGCTGCTTTGGTGGAGAGCATCTGCTCAAGGACGTACTTGTCGCCGACGGCAGCGCGGAGCATCTGGATGCCGGAGCGCTTGAGGGCAGCCTCAAGGCCCATGTTCGACATAGTAGTGGCCACAACGGTGGAGTTGGTCAGCAGGCCGCGAGCCTGAAGATCGCGCGCAGCAAGCAGAAGAACGGCGTCGCCGTTGACCACGCGCCCCAGCTCATCGGCGAAGAGCGCGCGGTCGGCGTCACCGTCGAAGGTAATGCCGAGCGAGGCTTTGTGGTGAGCCACTCGCGCGGCGACGATCTCCGGGTGAAGCGCGCCGCAATGCTCGTTGATGTTGCGGCCATCGGGCGAGGCGTGCGTGATGATGACCTCTTTACCACCGAGTTGGGCGAAGAGCTCAGGGGCTACGGCTGAGGCGGCTCCGTTCGCGCAGTCGACTACGATGCGCCGATTGTCGAGCGAGAGGCCGGGGACCGCAGCCAGCAGAAAACGGATGTAGTCGGCGCGGTCGGCCTCGTTGACGGGAGGAGCCTGCTCCTTCACCGTAGTCGCGGACAGAGAGGAGTTTGCGCCGTTGTTCAGGTGACGGAAGATCTCTTCCTCAATGGCGAGCTCTGTAGCGTCGGGGAGCTTGTAGCCGTCGGGACCGAAGACTTTAATGCCGTTGTCCTGCCAGGGATTGTGCGAGGCGGAGATGACGATGCCCGCAGCAAAGCCGTGTGTATGGGTGAGATGCGCAACAGCGGGCGTGGTGATGACACCGGCGCTCTCCACCGTGGCTCCTCCCTCCACAAGGCCCGCAGTCAGCTGAGCGGCGATGGCCGGGCTAGACTCGCGCGTGTCCATGCCGAGCAGCACACGAGGCGACGGAGTGGAGGCGGAAAGGGTATGGGCCAGCGCAAGACCGATGACGTGGACGCTAGCGGCGTCGAGAGGATATTGCCCAGCGACGGAGCGGATGCCGTCGGTTCCAAAAAGCTTCTTCATGAGCTGCCGTTCTCCGTTGGATCAGTTGCAGTGACCTGAGCCGAAAGGGTTCCTGAGGCAAGACGCGCCCGGATCTTCTGTCCCGGAACAACCTCGGATGCGGAGCGGAGGAGCGATTCTTTACCGGAGACGCCCTCAGCTCCCTGATCCACTTTATCAACATAGACCAGCGCGTAGCCACGAGCCAGAACATTGAGGGGAGAGAGTGCCTGGAGTCGGGCTCGGGCTGCATAAAGACGCCCTCGTCGAGAGGAGATGGCCTCAAGAACGGCGCGGTCGAGACGAGCGGCGGAACGCTCGATGCGTCGATGCGAGGCTGCGAGACGAAGCCCGATGTCCTGACGACGCAGGCGCTCGTCGAGAAGGCGAAGCCGGTCGGCACGAAGACGAAGACGTCGCACCGAGGCTCGATCCAGGCGCAAAGCAAGCTCATCGACACGCTGGCTGCGGCGGTCGATGGAGTCGGAGACGCGGCGAAGCACCGTCGGCGCAGAGAGGCGGGCGTAACGTTGCCGCGATTCCAGCAAGTGCAGCCGGATGGCGCGGCGGATGCGTGACGATAAGGCGTCAACGCGCTCTTCGATGCGATGCTGGGCTGCGGTGATCAGTTCGGCAGCGGCAGACGGTGTGGGCGCGCGCAGGTCGGCGACAAAATCGGCAATGGTGAAGTCGGTCTCATGACCGATGGCGGAGACGATGGGAATCTCAGAGGCTGCGATGATGCGGGCCAGTGCCTCGTTGTTGAAACCGGCGAGATCTTCCATCGAGCCTCCGCCCCGAGCAATGACGATGAGATCAACCAGCGACGGGTTCCGGTTGAACCAGCGAATACCGGCAGCCACTGAACCGGGGCTGGCGGCTCCCTGCATCACGGCAGGAAAGACGAGCAGATTGAGCCGCGCATGACGGCGGCGCACGACAGTGACGATGTCGCGGATGACCGCCCCTGTAGGCGAAGTAATGACGCCGATGCAGTGCGGGAATGGAGGAAGCAGACGCTTGCGCGAGGCGTCGAAGAGACCTTCTGCGAGCAGGCGCGCCTTGAGTTGCTCAAAGGCAAGCTGAAGGGAGCCTGCGCCGCGAGGCTCCATCGTCTCCGCAATCAGCTGAAGCTGACCCCGGCTTTCGTAGATGGAAACACGACCGCGAACGAGAACGGCAAGACCGTCTTCAGGACGAAATCGGAGCAGCTGCGCCTGACGACGAAAGAGGACGACCGGAAGCTGAGCGTCTTTGTCCTTGAGAGTGAAGTAGATGTGGCCTGAGGGCGCTGGACGGCAGTTGGAAATCTCTCCTTCGACCCAGAGATCGGCATAGGCGGCCTCAATCTGCTGCCGGACGCTTCCCACCAGATCGGCAACGGTCCAGATGCGCCGCTCCGGAGGCTTCGGGCGTGGAACGACCGGTTCGGGTTCGACAGGCTCCGCTGGCGATTCGGGAATCGTTATCTCTTCGTCGATGAAGAGAAAGCCTGCCTGCTCCTCGGGAGCCGGGGAAGACGTTTTTTGCGGCCTCGCGGAAGAGAGCTTTCCCCGGGCCGCGCGCAGGCTGGCGAGGGTAGGCGAGTTCGGCTCCCGAGTGGACATAAGGGTGAGTCTAGCAGGTGAAACAGCCGCCGATTCAGCGACGGAAGCGGCCGATCAGCCACAGCAGCAAGGTCAGAACGACGCTGATCAGAATGGAGCTTGCCAGAGGAAAGGAGACGCTCCAGCCTCGGCCTTTCCAGGAGAGGTCGCCTGGAAGACGGCCAAGCGGCACGTTCATCCGGCCGAAGAGAATCAGCACAAATCCAGCCACTACAAGGAGAAGGCCAAGCGCGATCAGGATGCGTCCAAAATCCGACATCGATCCATCCGATTTATCTAGGCGTTGGCCAGCATCGCGTTTGCTTCGCGCAAAAGTTCGGCGGGCTGGCAGGGCTTGGAGAGCAAACCTACGGGTTTTTCAAAACGATCCGTATGCTCGCGGACGCGATGAAGGTTCCCCTGGAAGCCGGTGAGAACGAGAATCCTGCAGGAGGGCAGTTCGCTGACTACATCCTGGGCAAGCGCGAGGCCGTCGCGTCCGGGCATAGTGATGTCGCAGAGAAGCAGATTGGGCTGAAACTCGCGAGCCTGCGTGAGCGCCTGGTCGGCGGAGTAGCAGGTCAAAGCGTTGTAACCACTCCGCTTGAAGATCAGTCCAAGGGTGTCGGCTACAAGATGGTCGTCATCGACGATCAGGACGCGTTGTGAGTCGAAGATCATTCGTCCAAATACCGTTAGAAGACAAGTTTAAACCCGGAGACCCCCCTTAGGCTAGCCACACTCGCTGAGGATGTCGAATGAAAAATGCATAAAACAAAGGGAATTTTTCATCCAACACGTATGCTCCACATAAGGACGGGGTTCGCCGCTTCGCGGCGCTCTGCTATGGTGAGAGATTAGGACCGGAGGTAGAAAACGCTTTGCATGTGCTCGCCTGGATGATCGGATGCATGTGCTGTTTTGCCGTCTTTCTGGACGCCTTTCAGACCATCATTCTTCCCCGTCGAGCGACGGGAAGGTTTCGCATCACCCGGATGTTTCTGGTTGCGACTTGGCGTCCGTGGAAGGCCTTCGCCGTCCGGACCCGCAATGTCCGCACACGCGAACAGATCTACAGCGTCTACGGCCCGCTCTCGTTGATTCTTCTTCTGCTGCTCTGGGCGCTGTTGCTCATCCTGGGATTCGCACTCTTTTACTTCGCCCTGGGCACTCCCTTCACTGATGTGATGGGAGTGCAGACCGCAGCCGGTTTATCCAAATTCCGCACGGCACTTTATGTCAGCGGAACGACGATGTTCACGCTGGGCCTGGGGGATGTGGTTCCGCACAGCATCGGAGCCCGCACCCTGATCATCTTCGAATCCGGCGTCGGCCTGGGATTTGTCGCGCTGGTCATCGGATATCTTCCGGTGCTCTACCAGGCCTTCTCGCGCCGCGAGGTCAGCATCGCCCTGCTGGATGCGAGGGCAGGATCTCCTCCCACCGCCGCAGAGCTGTTGCGGAGGCACGGCTTTGAGGGCGGCGAAGAGGCACTGATCGACCTGCTGGAAGAATGGGAGCGATGGTCGGCAGAGATTCTGGAATCGCACATCTCCTACCCCATCCTCTGCTACTACCGCTCACAGCACGATAATCAAAGCTGGCTTTCGGCACTGGTGGCGATTCTCGATACCTGCGCGCTCCTGATCTCGGTGCTCGAAGGACCGGCCTCGCGTCAGGCTCAACTGACCTTTCTGATGGCCCGTCATGCCCTGATCGATCTGGGGAACGTCTTCCATATTCAGGAGCAGAAGGTTTGGGCAGATCAGGCGGGACGCGATCGGCTGCCTGCTGGAGATTTCGACCGGTTATGCGCTGTGCTGGGCGAGGTGCGGTTGCGACTCTGTGGGGATCGCGCGTCGGACGAGCGCCTGCACACAATCCGCGGGCTCTATGAACCTTATGCGGGAGCGCTGTCCGATTATCTGGGGATGCCGCTGCCACCATGGGTTCCGGTCAAGAAGGAAAAAGACCAGTGGAAGCTATTGTCGAAGCTGCGTTCGGAGGCCGAGGCAGGCGGAAGACAGGGAGAACAAAGCGGCCGTGCCGCCGTTTACCTACGCGACGAACACGGCCACTGATACTTCTTTAGGATTTAGCGGGCAAGAGCGGGATTGTCTGCCGGCGTAGGATTGAGCTTCTGCGCGGCGATCATACCGGCAGGCCCCTTGGAATCCTTATCCTTCAACTGCGCATAGACCTTCTTCGCCATCTCGGGCTTGTTCTCTGCTTCGTAGAGATCGGCAAGTTGAAGCTGAGCCGTTCCGGCAGGAACCGAAGAGGTGGGGTGGGCCGTAAGGTCGTTGTAGACCTCGATGGCCTGAGGATCGCGGCCCGTCTGACGATAGAGCTGCGCAAGAGCAAGCTTGGCCAGCGAAGCAAGATCGCCGTTCCATCCGCTGCCAACCTGCTTCAACGTGCTCTCCGCCTGTCCGTTCTCACCAGCCTCAAGGTACGTAAGACCGGCGAAGTAGCGGGCCAGCTTGCCGCTGGAGGTCATGCCGTAGGTGTCGGCGACCTTGAGAAAGAGTTGATTAGCGGCCTTGGCACGATCCGCAGCCGTGGGAAAGGTCTTGACTCCCGGCGGGACCTGCTGGCCCGGAGCCGCAAGCGGAGTCTGATAGGTCTGCATGGCCTCTCCAAAGGCAACGTCAGCCTGCTGGCTGCGGTGATTGAAGATATAGGCACCGATTCCAACCACGATCAACAGAGCAGCGACGATCGCGCCCACGAGCACGAGCGAACGGCTGTTGTCCTTGGCCCAATCGAGGCCATGCTGCGCGGTATCGACGAACTGGTCGTGCTTAAGAGCTTGACGTGTTTGCTGGTCCACGGGTGAGGATCTTCCTTTTGGCTGCTTCCAAGAATCTTCACGCCGGGCCGTGTGCCTCGACGCGAATCCCCAGTTTATCAGCCGGGGCCCTTTTCTATCTTCTCTAGGATCCTTTGAGCGATTTATTTTGCCAAAAAAGCCGTTCGATGGGACACTTTTCTCCCATCTAAAAGCTATGCTTGCTTACACGGGTCCCAGCATTAATGATAAGCACTTTGTAACTCTGCCGCCTAAAAATACGGCCAAAGGAGAAGAGAAAGGCGCTGATCTTGAAGCGCAATTGCCAACTATGCCGACCAGCCAGCCAGTTCTGAGTGACATAGTCAACCGGCAAATCAACAGGCTATCCGGAATGCGTTTTCAATGGCTTTCCTTCCCTGGAGAGCTTGAAGACCGTTTTGAGGAAGAAAACGCCGAGCGCCGGGCCAGACGTCTTTGGATGGAAGGCCTGATCGCCATCATTCTCTTCGACCTTTTCCTGATCGCCGATTTCTACAGCGCACCCCAGGATTTCCGTCAGGCCTTCGTGATCCGCATGCTGGTGGTCACGCCGGTGTGCCTGCTGGTGAACGCAAGTATGTTGCACCGGCCAAAGAAGATGTTTCGGGAATCGAGCATTGCAATAGCGGCCTGCCTCGCAGGCCTGACTCAGCTCTATCTCGAGGTCAATCGTACTCGGGTGGCGTCGGCTTATGTACAGATGGCCGTGCTCGCAGTGGTTCTCTTCACTAATGTAGTCATGCGGTTAAGGCTGCCCTATGCCGCCGCGACCTCACTGATCATGCTGGGCGGAGACGGCCTGTTTCTCTGGTACGACCGCATGCTGACCTCCGGAGAAAAGATCTTCGGCCTGAGCCTCGCCATGGGCGCCACCATCGTTACTCTGATTGCGAACTATAGCTCCTGCCGTGAGGAGCGCCTGAACTATCTGTTGCATCTGCGTGGCGAACTTCTGGTGGGTGACCTCAATCGCCTGAACGAGCAGCTATTACGCAGGTCTGAGAGTGACGCTCTTACCGGTCTTGCAAACCGTCATGCCTTCGAAGCCCAGTACGCCGAACTGTGGAAGAGGGCCATCATCGGCGGGACCTCCTTGTCTGTCATCGTGGTCGACGTGGACTACTTCAAGCACCTGAACGATCGCTACGGCCACCTTTATGGCGACGAGGTGCTCAAAAGAATTGGATCGCTTCTGCAACAGGCGCTGCGCGTAAAGGATGACTATGCCGCGCGGTTTGGCGGCGAGGAGTTCGTCATCCTGCTTCCATCGACGCCGGAGACCGCCGCGGTTCAGGTCGCGGAACGATTACGCAAGATGGTGGAGCTGGCCGGATTCCCGGCGCTTGATCCATCTCAAGGGCCATACGACCAGAGCATCCGCGCCACCGTCAGCTGCGGTGTCGCGACGATCTATCCGACTACTCGCGATCTGCCGGAGAAGTTGATCGAAGCCGCGGACAAGGCTCTCTATCAAGCCAAGGCGGACGGACGCAACCGCGTCTGCAAGGCCCCGCAGAACATAAGCATGACCCTTACTTAAGATCGCGCCAGTTCTTCCCGATCCCAATCTCGGCCACGATGGGAACGGAGAACTCTGCGACATGCTCCATCTCCTGCCGCACCAGGGCTTCGAGCTCCTTGGACTCTTCGGGAACCACGTCGAAGAGAAGTTCGTCGTGGACCTGAAGGGTCATGTGCGAACGAAGCTTGCGGCGAGTGATCTCGGAATCGATGCGTAGCATCGCAAGCTTGATGAGATCGGCAGCCGTACCCTGCAGCGGCGTATTGACAGCCGTGCGTTCGGCAAAGCCGCGCATGTTGGGATTACGGGACTGGATATCGGGTATCGGGCGAACACGTCCGAAGAAGGTACGAACAGCCTGTTCGCGGCGAACGGTCTCCAGCGTCTGCTGAATGAAACGCTCAACACCTTTGTATCGGTCGAAGTAGCGTTCGATATACTCACGAGCCGTCTTTTGGTCGATGCCGAGCTGTGCCGCTAGTCCAAAAGGGGAGATTCCATAGACAATGCCGAAGTTCACAGCCTTGGCGCGGTTGCGTGTCTCTTTGTCCATGGTGGCGGCATCGACGCCGAAGACCTCCGAGGCTGTGAGCGTATGAATGTCCTTACCCGTGCGGTAGGCATCGAGCAGCAGCGGATCCTGCGAGAAGTGCGCCATCAGCCGCAACTCGATCTGCGAGTAGTCGGCAGACATCAGCACATTGCCAGGAGCTGCAATAAAGGCAGCGCGAATCTCGCGGCCGATTGAAGTGCGCACGGGAATGTTCTGAAGATTGGGATTGGTGCTGGAAAGACGGCCCGTCGCTGTGCCCACCTGGTTGAAGGTGGTGTGGACTCTTCCCTGCTCATCGGCGAGTCCGGGAAGTTGATCGAGATAGGTGGACTTGAGCTTGGCAAGCTGCCTGTACTCCAGCACGAGGCGAGGAACACTGTGCACCTCCGCCAGCTCTTCAAGAACATCCTGCGCAGTCGAGACGACTTTCCCTTTGCCGTACTTCATCGGCTTGGGAAGAAGCATCTTGTTGAAGAGCACGTCACCGAGCTGCTTGGGCGAGTTGATGTTGAAGCGATGGCCGCTCTCGGCATAGATACGCTCAGCAAAGTTGTCGATCTCGACCGCGAGACGCGAGGACATCTCGCGCAGAAAATTCGAATCGATACGGACGCCGATCTGTTCCATACGAAGCAGGACGGAGACAAGCGGCTGATCGATGGTCTCGTAGACATACTGCAGCGGCGAGGTTGCTGTGGACTGAATGGCCGGAGCCGTCGAAACGGCAAAGAGCATATCCGGCGTGACTGCACCGCCGAGCGCGGGATCGTCCGCCGGAATCGTATGCTCAACCGGAGCATAGTGCGCGACCTGCTCCCCAAGCGTGGTCGAAAGACGAACGATGGCGGCTGCGGCCTCGGGCAGGCGATCCGGATCCGAAGGGTTGTCCTTCGTGGGCTGATGCGTCAGAGTCCGGCTGGTGCTTCGGGCAGCAATGTCAGGCAGCGTGTGCGAGCCGTGTGTGGGGTTGACGAGATAGCTTAGCAGCATAACGTCATTCCGCACGCCATTGAGGGCAATCCCGTGAGGAGCCAGCGCCCTAAGAATGGCCTTGAGATCATGCACGTCCTTCGGCAGAGCGGGGTCGGCGAGCGCTTCCTTGATGCCGGGCTCATCGAGCGAAACCTGCATGGCAAAGGTGTCGATAGCGGCAAGACCGAGAAGACACGCAGGATCGGGAACTTTCTCCCCCTGCGAAGGTTGGGGGAGCTGCTCTGTCTCTGTTGTTCCAAAGAGAGACATATTCTCGACGGGAGGCGGCTCCAGTTCGGCAGCCTCTTCCGATTCCGCAGCCACCTCTTCGGCTATGGCACGGGCGTCCTCAAAGATTGCGATAGCAAGGCCCTTAGGAGCTTTCGTCTCGGGATTAATCGCTCTGGCCTCTGCCAGAAGATCCTTGATCTGTTTTGCCGTGGGCTTAAGCTCGTAGGTCACAACCGTGGTGTCGGGAGCGGGAGCAAGCTCCTTGAGCAGCGTCGTAAATTCAAGCTCGGAGAAGAGGTTGCGGCATGCGGCGATATCGGGCGGCTGCGTGCGCATGGCATCGAGCGAATACTCGATGGGCACGTTGGTGTGGATGGTCACCAGCTCTTTGGAGAGAAGGATGTTGTCACGGTTGTTAGCGAGAGATTCGCGATAGGTCTTGCGCTTGATATTTTCGGGCTGAGAAGAAGCAGCATCGATTGCGGCCTCGACGGAGCCGAACTGCTGGATCAGCTCCACAGAGCCTTTGTCGCCGATACCAGGCGCTCCGGGGATGTTGTCAATCGCGTCGCCACGAAGAGCCATCACGTCAATCACGCGCTCCGGAGGTACACCAAGATTTGCTTCAACCCCGGCGGAGTCGAGGATCAGGTTGTCCTTCGTGGGGTTAAGGATGGAGACGTCTTTGTTGACGAGCTGCATCATGTCCTTGTCGGAGGAGACGACATAGACGTGATGACCCAGCGCAGCCAGCTTGCAGGAGAGCGTGCCGATCACGTCGTCCGCCTCGAAGCCCTCGTAGTAAAGGATAGGAATGCGAAACGCCTCAAGCGCGCGGCGAATATAAGGCTGCTGCTGGATGAGGTCGGGGGGCGTCTCGGTACGATTCGCCTTGTAGCCGCCGTATTCGATGACTTCAAACTGCTGCGTCTTGATATTGAATTTTTTGACGTCTTTGAGCTGTGCCGCCATCTCGTTGCGATGGACCGGGGCACCGACATCGTAGACCGCAGCCAGATACTCGGGCTGAAAGTCTTTGCGCAGTTTGTTAATCATATTGACGAAGACGTAGGTTGCCGCCGTTGGAACTCCGGTACGCGTCGACATGGGACGCGAGCGCTGCATGGCATGGTAGGCGCGGAAGATGAAGGCCATCGAATCGAGGAGATAGATGGGCGGCTTCTTCGTCTGGTTTGCGGGAGTTTTTGTCTCAGCGGATTTCGTGGGCGTCTTTGCCATAGCCTTTTGATGGTAGCGCGTCGTGAGGGGAAGCGTCTGTTTGCGTAGGAGAGATAAATTAGGTCGGTATGCGACTTTTCTATGAGTCTTCCCGTCACAACAACGTTGTTCAAAATTAAGCCATGGGAAGAAATATGGTTCGTTTTGTCGAGTTAACTCTTTGTCTGTCCTTGGTCCTCGGTATTGGTACAGCACAACCTCAACAGCCAGCAGTTCTTGCTGGATGTACCACCAAAAACGCTCAACCGACCTGTGATTGGTACTGGTTTCGCAAGACACTCGATAGCGCTCACTCTGTCAAAGTGAAGTACGACCCAATGGATCGGTCTACAGGCGCTCAATTAGAAGACCTTGCAAAAACATTAGGAAAGAGTGTTGCCGCAAACGGAGAGACCCCCGACCTGACGTTTACCATCGCTCCTGCCCCCACAACAGGAATCGATATCGGGCCGGGCGACGAAGAGATTCTGGAGTTGAAGGTTTATTCCGACGCGAGCGCTCCACAGAAGCTGATCTGGGTCGAGACCTATCGGGGACAGAAGGACAGGCCCTGGCCGGCCAATGTTCATGCAGCCATCGAACAATTCCGCAAGAAAGTGGAAAAGAGCCGCACACCCGCTAAAGGATAAGCATGCAGTCCCCGTAGGAGAAGAAGCGGTAGCGCTCGCGAACGGCGTGATGGTATGCCGCGAGAACCGCCTCGGTTCCTGCGAAGGCGCTGACCAGCATCAACAGCGTCGACTGCGGAAGATGGAAGTTGGTGAGCAGTCCGCTGATGACGCGAAACTTATAGCCGGGACTGAGAAAGATGCTCGTCTCGCCGGAGTGTGGATGAAGGCGAACACCTGCATGAGGCTCAAAGGTGTCGGCGGTCGCCACGTGGGCACAGTGCTCGAGCGTGCGTGTCGTGGTGGTTCCGGCTGCGATGATGCGACGCTTCTCGCGCAGAGCGGCATTGATCGCATCGGCCGTAGCCGCGGGCAGCGTGTAATGCTCGGCGTGCAGATGAATGTCTTCGACATTTTCCGCACGTACCGGCTGAAAGGTACCGAGGCCGACGTGAAGCGTAATGGTCTCGATCTGGACCCCACGAAGGCGTAGCTGATCGAGAATCTCCGGGGTGAAGTGAAGCCCTGCGGTAGGCGCCGCGGCGGAGCCGGGCTGATGCGAGAAGACTGTCTGGTAGCGCTCGCGGTCCTCCTGCGTATCGTCGCGATGAATGTATGGTGGCAAAGGCATGTGGCCGATACGATCGAGAATGGCGCGAAAGCTGTCCGTCGGGTTAAATCGGAGCGTTCGCTCGCCATACTCGGCAGCTTCGATCACCTCCGCTTCGAGGAGCGGTGTGGAATCTCCTGGAGCTGCGAAATGCAGACGCTCTCCGGGCTGCACCTTGCGTCCGGGGCGGACGAGCGCAGTCCACTCGTGCGGTCTCAGTTGCTGGGTAAGAAGCACCTCGATTCGGCCTGTGGGATCGGGCGAACCGGCCTGAGTCTGCGGACCACGTGCGCGCGTGGCGTAGAGACGCGCCGGGATAACGCGGCTGTCGTTGAGGATCAGTAGATCGCCAGGATGAAGAATCTCGGGGAGATTGCGAAAGAAGTTGTCGCGATACTCCCCCGCTGCGCGATTGAGGACGAGCATGCGGCTGGAGCCGCGAACCGGAGGAGGTGTCTGCGCGATCAGCTCTTCGGGCAAGTCGAAATGGAAATCGGAGACGCGCACTGTTTGATTTTAACGGGGTGACTTCATTTCTACGAATTGAATGGTCCTAAGGCTATGCCTGCGGGTTGCGGGATTCGGCAATCTTCACCGCATGATCGAGCGCGCCCTGGACGGCCTCTCGCTCAGCGACAACCGGCATCGTCCATCCCACGGTGACCCGCGAAAAAGGCTTGGGAATCATGAAGCGATCCCACGAGCGGAAGACCCAGGCGCGGCTGGGGTGCAGATAAACGGCTCCCACAGGAGCACCCACCAGCGCGGCAAGCTGCGTCACGCCGGGCTTGGCCACCTGCGCCGGTCCTCGCGGACCATCCGCCGTGATGGCAATATAGTTTTTCTCTTCGTAGGCACGCTGCAGGTTGCGTAGCCCAACTGCGCCATCCCGTGAGCTGGAGCCGCGCACGGCCACAAAGCCGAGACGTTCCACGGTGCGGGCGATCAGTTCGCCGTCAAAGCTGCGGCTTATAAGGATGTGCAGATTGCCGTTGCGAAATCTCCAGGCGCAAGCCAGAAGGCAGCGATGCCAGATGGCGTAGATGAGCGGAGGAGGCGTGTGGTATTGCGGGATCATCCCCGGCTCGCAGATGTCCTCGTACCGCAGCGTTACGCCAAGCAGACAGATGATCACGTATGCCAGCGGCGGAACGATGGCGAGCAGAAGACGCTGCTTGAAGGTAAACCGTTGGGCTGCTGGCTCGATCACGGGTTGAGTTTACTTTCCTGCCCGGCCAGATCGCAGCATCGAGCAGCGTTTCGTTAGCTGTATTTAAGCCAGCGCAGAATCTCAGGCAGATTGGGCCGCTTGCCGTACATCAGGATGCCAACGCGATAGATGCGGCTGGCGACCCACAGGATGGCATAGATGGTCACGATCATCAGCACGATGGAGAGGCCGATCTCCCACGCTGGCGGCGTTGCCAGGGAGATGCGCAGATACATGATCAGCGGCGTGCAGAACGGAATCAACGAAATGACGCGAGAGATGATCCCATTGGGATTGCTGATCACCGGAGCCAATGCAAACATGCAGCCTGCCAGCGGCATCACAAGAAACATATTGAGCTGCTGCAACTCCTGCTCGGAGTTGACCATCGCTCCCAGCGCAGCCGCGATCGACGAGTAGAGCAGATAGCCGAGCAGAAAGTAGACGACGAAGAAGATGATCTGCAACGGGCTGAGCGAGACGTGAACCTTGCCCCCGGCAATCGCCCCGACAAACGAGCCGCTGGTCAGCAAAACTGCCGTCAGCAACCATACCGCGACCTGCGTAAGACCGACCGAGCCCACTCCAATCACTTTGCCGGCCATCATCTCCTCAGGAGTGATGGTCGCCAGCAGCACCTCAAAGACACGCGAGGTCTTCTCTTCAATGATGGATCGAGCGACGTTCATCCCATAAAGCAGGATGACCATATACATGAGGAAGAAGAGCACGTAGATCGCGACGAAGCTCGATGTCGTATCGGCATTTTTGCCTGCCTGCGTGGTATCGACCTCGACAGGCGCCATCAGCGAATTCACTTCGCTCGCCACCACACCGTCATGGGTCAGGCGTTCGCGCATCAAGACAGCCTTCAGCGCCGTAGTAATGGTGTTCTTGGTCCCGATATCGGCCGTCGAACGCGGCGTGTAAGAGAATATGGGGCGCGCACTCTCATTCTCACCCGGCGTGATCCACAGATAGCCGTCGAGCTGTTTGTCGGCCAGCATGGAGTCCAGAGTCGGGCGAGTCGTGCTGTTGCCAGGCGAGATAATGTCCACAGTCATCTCGCTGTCTTTCCCGTTTTCCAGCTCTTTTTTAAGATCGATTGCCAGTTGCTGATCTGGAGAAACAATGGTGATGTGCGAGGTCGATTTGGCTCGAACGCCTAACAGGATCGAGCCGACGATGCCTCCTCCCATCAGCAGCGGAATCATCAGCGTGGAGATGAGAAAAGCCTTGGTGCGGACACGCTCCAGGTACTCGCGTTTGGCAATTAGCCATATGTTATGCATCGACCCGGTCTCCTACGGTTTCAATAAAGATCTCTTCGAGTGTGGGCTCCTTCACTTCAAAGCGCGAGATGCTGGCCTTTGTTATGGCCTCAGCAAGTAGTGACTGCGCGTCGGCACCGTCATGGAGCCGGATCTCGGCCATACCGTTATAGTTCTTCGCACTTTCAACAACAGGGTTGTTCAGAAAAGAAGCGTCGCCCTCAAAGACCATCTGTACACGGTTCTTGGGATAACGCGATTTGATCTCCTGCATTCCGCCGGAGAGAACAGGATGACCACGGTGAATCAGGCAGATCGTGTCGCAGAGCTTCTCCACCTGGTCCATGCGATGCGTCGAGAAGAGTACCGTGCGGCCCCGTCGATGCAGATCGACAAGGGTGTCCTGCAGCAAGGTGGCGTTTACAGGGTCCAGACCGCTGAAGGGCTCGTCCATAATAATCAGCTCGGGCTCATGCAGAAGCGCTGCAATGAACTGAATCTTCTGCTGCATGCCTTTGGAGAGCTCTTCAGTTTTCTTGGGAATCGCTTCGGTAATCTCCATCCGCTCGCACCATGCGTGGGCACGCTTGCTGGCGGTTGTGGCATCAAGGCCATGCAGCTGTCCAAGAAAGACGAGCTGGTCGATGACCTTCATCTTCTTATAAAGGCCGCGCTCTTCGGGCAGATACCCGACGCGATGGAGGTTTTTGCGGTCGAAGGGCTGATCGAACAAGGTGACGGAGCCGGAGTCCGGCAACGTCATCCCGATCATCATGCGAATCGACGAAGTCTTGCCCGAGCCGTTCGGGCCGAGCAGGCCGAACATGCTTCCCTGTTCAATGCGAAAGCTCAGATCGTCGACCGCAACCTTGGTGTCGTACGCTTTGCGAACCTTTTGGAGCTCAACAATAGCCATGGATTCCTATGGCCAGTTTAGCAGGGCGAGTTTCAGCGGCGACGAGATTCTTCTATCGCCTCCCTAGCCTGCTGGAGCTGGCGATACATCGAGGCAAAGTCGAAGCAGTTCCAGGTTTCAGCAAGCTTGCCACCCTCAATCCGGGCCATGCACATGCCGGTAAATGTCACCTGCTTCCCCGTTGCGGGCCAGCCCAGCCCGTCACCGGAGTGAACGCCAGAGACCACGCAATACCCTGCGATCAGGTCATCCTGCGCTACCATGCGCTCTACCTTGACGTTGATCGAAGAAAAGCTCGCCTGAAACTGCTTGTGAAAGGCTTTGAACTCCTGCCGGTCCGAGACCTCGGTTCCGTCGGGGTGATTCAGGCCATGACTGACGGCATCAGGTCGGCACATCTCGTCGATTGCTTCCTCACGGCCCTTATTCCACACTTCTTCGAACCATCGCTCTATAAACGTCAAAGCAGAGTTCTCCTTTGCAAAATCAATTGAATGTAGGGGGCCCGGGAAATCGTACAGACAGGAACGTATGAAATTATAGGATTTCTTTTGCCTTGCAGTCACATAAAGGCAGGCTTGATAGCATCGATCTGTGCTGGAACTTTCGACTCCGATCAAGTTTGTTAAGCGTGTAGGAGAACGAGTCGCTGAGGCGCTGGCCAAGCGCGGAGTCGAGACCGTCGAAGATCTGCTCTATCATCTCCCTTTCCGCTACGAAGATCGTCTAAATCCGCTGCCGATCCGCGACCTGAAGGCAGGAGCCATGGCCTCGATCATCGGCGAGGTTCGAGGCTCAGCACTTCTGCGCACACGCTCGATGCCGATCTTCGAGATGACCGTCGGACAAGGCATCGATACCGTCAAATGCATCTGGTTTCACGGCAGCTATCTGCGCGATAAGTTTCACGCCGGCCAGATGGTCGCGCTCTACGGCAAGCTGGAGTCCTCGCGATCCACCGCGGGAAAGTTCAAGATGATCCAGCCGCAGTTCGAGATTCTGCCTGCGGCAGACTCGCCTGAGGCGGAGTTTGTCTCGCTTGAGGTTGGCCGCATCGTTCCGGTCTACGAGTTTCTCGGAGGTACAACCGCATGGGGAGCCAAGCTGACCTCACGCTGGCTGCGCCGCGTTGTCTGGGGATTGCTGGAAGAGCTCGATCAAGACAACAGCAGCGTGCCGGAGACACTGCCCCGCACCTTGCTCGACCGTTTGAAGCTACCGGGCCGGCTCGATGCCTTGCGTACCGTTCACTTTCCCGAGGCAGGTACACCGATCTCCGAGCTGATGTCGGCTTCGACACCGGGACACCGAAGGCTGATCTTCGAAGAGTTGTTCTATCTCGAGCTGGGACTTGAGCTGAAGCGCCGCCGCCTGCGCGAGCGCGAAGGAACAGCCTTCACCACCGGCGAAAACGTACGTCGAGCACTCAAGCAGATTCTTCCCTTTCACCCGACTTCAGCGCAGAAGCGTGTGTTAGGTGAGATTGCCGCCGATATGCGAAAGCCTCAGCCCATGCGCCGTTTGCTGCAGGGCGATGTGGGATCGGGAAAGACGATCGTTGCCATGCAGGCTGCGCTGATTGCCATCGAAAACGGTTGTCAGGCAGCCCTGATGGCCCCCACGGAGATTCTCGCGACCCAGCATTACCTCTCAGCCCGCAAGCTTCTGGCCGATGCGATTTCGCCGCGAACCGGCAAACCCTATCGCATCACTCTGCTCACCGGCTCACTCGATGATGCCGCGAAACGTGAGGCGCGAGGCAGAATCTATCGCGGCGAAACCGAACTAGCTATCGGCACGCACGCCCTGATCGAAGAGAAAGTAGACTTCGCCAACCTTGGCCTCGTCATCGTCGACGAGCAGCATCGCTTCGGCGTGCAGCAGCGCTTCACTCTGATGAAGAAGCCAGGACAGGATGGCCGCTCCGCCGAGCCCGATGTCCTGGTCATGACCGCCACTCCGATTCCACGAACGCTCGCACTCACGCTATACGGCGATCTTGAGACCAGCGTGATCGACGAGCTTCCGCCCGGCCGCACGCCGATCGTCACACGACGCACGACAGAGGAACGCGCCGACGATGTCTGGGGCTTCGTGCGAAAGCAGGTCGCCGCCGGGCAACAGGCTTATATTGTCTATCCCGTGATCGAAGGTGCGCGCGACGATCAGCCCGAGCTGGACTTCGCTCACGACGAGCCCAAGGACGAAGCTGCCGTTAAAGCTCCCGAAACCACTTCGCGCCGCACTGCTTCGGTAGGTAAAAAAACGAAGAAGGCACCAAAGACCGAGAAGCTCTTCCCGAAGAAACCTCTGCGCGCCGCGACCGATATGCACGAAGAGCTCCGCTCCGGCGCGCTCTCCGGGTTACGCCTGGGGCTGCTGCACGGTCGCCTGAGCGCCGACGAAAAAGAGATCGTCATGCGTCGATTCCAGCGCGGCGAGATCGACGTTCTGATCGCAACGACCGTCATCGAAGTCGGCGTCGATGTTCCCAACGCATCCGTCATGGTGATCGAGCACGCCGAGCGATTCGGTCTGGCTCAGATGCATCAGCTTCGCGGGCGTGTAGGGCGCGGCGCGGCGAAGAGCTACTGCATCCTGATGACCGGAGGCCGCGTAAGCGAGCAGGCCGAAGCCCGCTTGAATGCCATGGTCTCTACTCAAAATGGCTTCGAGCTTGCGGAGCTCGATCTCGAGCAACGCGGGCCGGGAGAGTTCTTTGGAACCCGTCAGGCTGGCATGCCGGAGTTTCGTGTCGCCAACCTGGTGCGTGATCGCAACACGCTGGAGCTGGCTAAATCAGAGGCCGCCCGATTTGCGGGGCAGCCTGATCCTGCGATGAGCAAAGAAGAACGCGACGCCATCTGGGCCAGATTGAAGCAGCAATGGCAACGTCGCTATGGGCTGGTCGAGGCCTAGCAAGCATTTCCTGCAGGCCTCTTCTTATGCCGGTCTACGAGGCTACTGCCGTGGTCAGTACCGTGTGTTGCACCGCATGAATCTTCTTGGGGCCGCGCTTGCGAGCGACAAGGATGCGGATACGCTCAATCATCTCGGCGGGAGAGCTGGCTCCCTTCGGCAGAAAGACATCCGCGCAGCAGGCACGCTCCGTAGAGCCTGTGGTTCCGGAGACGATCATCGCCGGCAGCGCGGGTTGCAGTTGCTTGGCGCGACGGACGAGTTCGTTGCCGTCCATCTGGGGCATGTTCAGGTCGCTGAGCAGAAGATCGAGCGAGCCGGGAGTGGACTGCTCGACAACCTCAAGCGCATGTTGAGGAGAGAGTGCTGGAATCACGCGGTAACCGCGGGTCTCAAGCAGAAAGGTGCGGACAGAGAGGGTTTGTTCGTTATCGTCTACGCAGAGAATCGTTTTTTTCGGCCGCAAGGCTATCTTTCTCTCTTCTGCCGGTGGCCCCCGTAACGAAGGCTCCGGCCGATGGGCCAGGCTCGCGGATCGTCTGGTTTGCGATCCGCGGCCCGGATGGTTCAGGCACTCCCCGCGATCCGGGCCGCAATGGCTCGAAGGCATACGGTGGCTGCCCGTTCCCGTGGGCAGCAGGCCGAAGAGACAAAAGCTCTCCGGCTGCTCCCACGAAGGAACAGTTCCACCGCCCGGCATATTGGGCCGGACCGAGGGTGTGAGAGAGTTCCGCGCCGGCGCAGGTTGCCACGCGAAGGATTCCAATTGAACGCAAACAATCGATCTGTGCGGATGCAATCTGTACGGAGCAGCAAGGTTGTGCGCTCGGCGAATGACTGCGTTTGCAGGTAACGATGGTGCGTTGCAAGGGCTCGCGTCTGTGCGGCTGCGGGCTTCTCTCAACTCAGGTTGTCAGTAATACAGGCGAAAGACTCATCAGCGATCTCTCACACGTTGCATGCGAGAACATCGTTAACGCTTGCCAAGAGTATGAAGAGATAGCGTGCAATGCAACGGCGAAGTAAGAGCGAAAAGACATAGGATTAGAACTTGCGCATCCACCGTTAAGTGAAACAGGTGCGAATTTATTGACGATTCACATGAAGGGCCTGTTGAAATTAAGTGCATCACGGCAGGAAAAAGCGTCCCATTGCAACAGGAATGGTGCGCCCCCCGACAAACACTTCACTCACCCGGTTGTTGATAAGTTTCGCGGAGACATGGAGTCGGCTCGGTCGTAACATCTCGACTCCCTGTTCGATCACCACGGTCTCTCCACTGCCAACACATCCATGCTGCACAAGCCACGCAATTGCAGGTCCGGCTGCAGACCCCGTCGCAGGATCTTCACCGTTCGAGAACTGCATCCGCGCGTGCCATTGCGCCCGGCCTCCTGCCTGCGCTCGTGTCAGGAAGTAAAAAAACTTTGCACCATGTTGCTCCAGCCACGCCCGCGCCTGCGGAGTCTGCGGAACTACCAGCCTGTGAGCTGCCTCGAGCGAACGCAGGGGAACCATGCAGAAAGGATTGCCCGTGCTGACCGTCTGGATAGGAATCTCAGGATCGATCTCTTCCACCGGAAGTCCGAGCACCTTCGCCGCATCCGCGCGATCGCACTCCGGTCCGAAGAAAGGATCGTTCTGCCGCATCGTGCCGAACACACCCTGCTTCTCCGGCTTGGCAGCAGCGAAGCGAACTGGAATGCTGCCTACCCGAAGATCAAGCGAGATCGTCTCCGCTCCCTGCAGGCGGGGATGACTCCAGTAAAGCCAGCTCGCCGTACCGAGAGTCGGATGTCCGGCAAAGGGCAGCTCCTCCTCGGTAGTAAAGATACGAACCTGTACACCGTGTTCCTGCTCGATCTCCGGACTACGGGGAAGGACAAACGTCGTCTCGGACAACCGGGTCTCTCGAGCCAGCGCCTGCATCTCCTCGTCCGATAGTCCTCGTGCGTCGGGAAAGATCGCCAGCTGATTCCCCTCCAGCGGCCTTTCTGCAAACACGTCGACCAGCGCGTAATCATAGGCTTTATGCGCCTGGGAAGAGAAAGTAGATACAAATGAGGTATTTGACATAACCAGCTCCCGGGACTATGGTTTGGTTAGACCGCAGTCAGGCCAACCTGCTTGATGCTAGCCTGTGCTAGCCGCGGTACGAAATCTTTCGACGCAAAATGATGATGACGCCCAACATGACCTCAATGTGCTGCTGCTGTTGCTGTAGCCCTGAGAGGGTGTGTGAATGAGCGAATCGGAGTAAGCGTCTTCCGAGTAGCGCAGAACCCACCCAAGCCACTGAGCCGGGTGGGTTTTCTGTTGGGCCCAAGGATCAAACATCGAGGGGTTAAATCCCCGGAAAGTAGAACGAAAACATGTCACTGCGTATCAATGATGTAGCTCCGGATTTCACCGCGGAAACCACCCAGGGCACGATCCGTTTCCATGAATGGATCGGAGACAACTGGGCTGTTCTCTTCTCCCACCCGAAGGACTTTACTCCGGTCTGCACCACTGAGCTAGGCGCCGTAGGATCTCTCGAGCAGCAGTTCGCCGCCCGTGGCGCCAAGGTCATCGGCCTCAGCATCGACCCGGTGGAGAACCACGGCAAGTGGGCGAAGGACATTGAAGAGGTCACCGGCTCGCCTGTGAACTTCCCCGTCATCGGCGATACCGAACTCAAGGTAGCCAAGCTGTACGACATGCTTCCGGGCGACTCTGGCGACAGCTGCGAGGGCCGCACGCCTGCCGATAACGCAACCGTTCGCATGGTCTTCGTCATCGGTCCCGACAAGCGCATCAAGCTCACGATGGCCTACCCCATGACCACTGGACGCAACTTCGACGAGATCGTCCGCGTGCTCGACTCGATGCAGCTGACCGCCAAGCACAAGGTGGCAACGCCGGCAAACTGGAAGCAGGGCGAAGATATCATCATCACCGGCGCAGTCTCCAACGACGAAGCCGACAAGCTCTTCCCGGGCTACAAGACGGTCAAGCCGTATCTCCGCACGGCGGCACAGCCAAAGTAAGGTAATCTGTTGTTCACAACCCTTCGCCGTACTCTCCGTACGGCGAAGAGATAAGCACCGATGGCGAAGTGGCTAACGCGCTGGTCTGCAAAACCAGTATTCGCGGGTTCGATTCCCGCTCGGTGCTCCAAAAGATTCATAACAAAGCCGACCTCCTAAGGTCGGCTTTGTTATGAATGGATGCAGAAATCCAGGAGAACCTTTCTCTTCCCCCACTCATCCTCAGAACTCGCGGTTCTCGTTTAGATCATTGCTGAATCGTTATAGGAATCGTAGTCACGTGAGAGATCGTACTTCCGGTCGCGGTCGCCTGGATCTGCACGTTATAGGTCTTCGAAGAAGGAGAGGAAGATGCACCGCCGCATCCAGTGATCGAGACCAGGAACAGGGCACACAGGCAGGCTGCCCAACGCCTGCGACGGAAAATCACAAAAGGAAACAGCATCGACGCCCAGGAGATCGTCTGTCCGAATTCGTTGAACAATTCTTTTTTGTTTGAGACATGATTTGGTACCAGATTCAACGTTACCTTCGCACTCGCACCGGGATCGAGATGCAGTGTGTTGGGTGACAGCGTCGCCGAAAAAGTATCGGGAACATTCGTAACCGTCAACGTAAGGTCTTCTGAAAAGTCTCCCACGCTCGCTAATGTGAAGCTTACCTGCGTTTCTCGTCCAGGCGCGGCCACCACGGTTCCAGACGTCGTCGTGTTAATTGAAAAATCGTAGGGTTGAATTGTTTCGACAATAACGGCTGAGCTCGAGGGCGCATTGTTGCCATCACCACTGTAGACAGCTGTGATGCTATGAGAACCAACCGCAAGGTTGCTCGTCGAATAAACAGCTCTTTCGCCTACCAGGGTCGCCTTCGCAAGAACGGTGCTTCCATCCAGAAAGTTCACCGTGCCTGTTGTTAAGCCAAGCGTTCCGGTTACGATCGCAGTGATGCTCACAGGATGAAATTGATAGGCAGGAATCGGATCGACCCTGAGAGTCGTAACTGAGGGAGGCGGAATGACGACCTGCGTTACGGTACCTGACGTACTGCTCAGCAGGTTTGAATCGCCGGAGAACGTCGCCGTTACGGAATAAGAACCCGGAGCAATCGTTCCAATTGCAGAAGTGGAGATCACTGCGGGAGTATTCGCCGGCGAACCCGCGGGAAATGTCACCGGCACGGTGATCGGATTGCCAGGCAGCCCACGAAAGGTTACGGTCCCCAAAATCGAAGAAGGCAGGAAAGGAACTCCCTCCCCGATTCCCGGTTGAACCGTTGCCGTCAAGAGAATCGACTGCCCGTATTGACTCGAATTCGGTGAAGTCTGAAGCAAAACCGTGCTGGGAGCAGCATTGACCACTTCGCTGAAGTGGCTCGTAGCCGCAGAGTGATTGGCATCGCCACTGTAGTTCACCGTCAGCGCATGCGTTCCCGCCGGCAGATAAATTCCCGTCACGCTGTAGCTGTTGGTCGTTTCAGAGACATTGCCGTTTGCGATCACGGTGCTTCCATCCAGAAGGGTGTACGTTCCTGTGGGCAACGGCAGGCCTTCATTCGAAACCGAACTGGCGAGGGAAAAACTCACGTTGATCTTCTGTCCCACCGTCACCGGATTCGGATCCGCCTTAAGATCGATCGCAACAGGGATAAGCGTCACAGCATGTTGTGTGCTGAAGATCATTGACGGATAGTTCGCATCTCCTGGCCAATAGGCGGAGATACGATGGTTCCCGATCGAAAGCCCCGAATTGAGCTCGAAAGTAGCCGTTCCATTAGAAAGAACCGCGCTCCCCACTGCCACGCGATCGATGGAAAACGTAATGGCGCCCGTAGGCAACACAGTCGAACCGGATGGCGCTCCCAAAGTAGCCGTCAGCGTGACAGGCTCGTCAATGACCGAAGGCTCCCTCTGCACCGTGAGCTGGCGAGTCACCACCGGACCAGGATCATTCCTCAACATCGTAAAGGTATGACCGCTGTAGCCGGCCAGCAATTCAGGAAATCCATCTCCATTAAAATCCGCGGGAAATAATAGCCCAACGCGATTCGGACCGGCGATATAGTTCGTCGCCGATCCAAACGTTCGATGATCCAAAGCGTGAAAAGTCGTGATTCCGAAATACATCTCGGAATTGCCTTCTAGATCAAGAATGAGATCGGATCGTCCATCTCCATCGAGATCTGCCGTACGCAGAAGAGAGTAGGAGTGCTTCGGGGTGTCGACAATTACAGGAGTTGAGAATCCACCGGTTCCATCACCGTAGAAAACGACAATCTCTGACCCCGGCGAGTCTCCAATAAGAGCAGCCAGATCAGGATTTCCGTCTCCATCAAAGTCGCCGGTCTTTAGATCCAGAGGAAAGGCATAAGATTCAACCCCTGGAATCGGAAGAGGTTGTCCCGTGGAGACAAAACTCCCATCGCCCTTTCCTGCTAACAGATAGATCGCATCCGAACCAACAACAATGTCAGGCCTGCCATCTTGATTAAAATCCGCTACCGTATACTCAGCAATCCAGGTCGCCGAATAGCTGGAGGGGAGATAGCTCTTCACTGGCGAAGAGAATGAGCCATCGGATTGCGAAGCCTGCACGGAGATGTAGCTTGTCGATGTTTCGGTTGATAATCCGGTGTTTAGAAGATCACTCCGGCCATCATTATTTACATCCGTAACAAGGGTGTTTGAGGAAAGATCGGGTGCCACTCCGGGTACAGCAACGGGCGGGGTGAAGCTGCCAT
>Ga0310811_10001483_pt1 | contig 29412 bp, 28 predicted proteins | sample YCmetagenome_FD_207642 | JGI IMG/M metagenome (GOLD analysis project Ga0310811, IMG submission 207642) | Soil microbial communities from experimental microcosm in Duke University, North Carolina, United States - YC | ecosystem: Engineered > Artificial ecosystem > Soil microcosm > Unclassified ...
AAAAGAGGACGCCAACCTCATCCATCGGTTCATCGGCCGATCTTCGGCGAACTGCCAATCGATATTCGGCTCGCTACGATGATGGGATCGGCCCGACTTGCGGCTGAGGCCGAGCACGGTCAGCTCAGCACCGGCTTTCGCCACCGCTCTGATCAACCCGCCGGAATAGATGAATTGCCCGTTGGTCTGCGGATCGGGATCGCAAAGCGTCAGCCACAGATAGGGCAACCCACTCTCCATACACTTGAACTGAATCGGAGATAACCCAACCAGCCACCAAATAACTGTGACCAGACTGTGCTGGCTGTGACCAACACGGAATGGTTGCCGAACGATATGATGCGCAATAGCCAGATTGTCGATATGGACTTTGTTGCCGGCGAAACACTGATCGCCTGGCGGCCTCGAAGGCAGCCGGCTACGTGGTAGTCTCTCTGCTATTCATAGTGCGTTTATCAGCGCCCGCTACGACATAAGCGAATTGACGGTGCCGTAGGCGGCGGCCCCGGCGAACAAGTCGTCGGTGCTTCCCTGAACCAGGAAGGCCTCGCCGAGATGCTGGGCAAGGGCCCAGATGCGTTGGGCGATCGCCGCCCCTGCGCTGATCCGGCGAACGCCAAGCCGGGTAAGCGCGTCCAGCGACGGAAGACCGGGCCGCGCCATGACATTGACCGGCAGCGGCTGGCCTCTCACCAGCCGGTCGATGTCGGCAGCGGCGATCGCCGACGGAACGAAAAGCCCATCCGCCCCTGCCCCGACATACAGCTTCGCGCGATGCAGCGTCTCCTCGACTTCCCTCCCCGGCGCCAGTTCCCTCAAATAGACGTCGGTACGCGCATTGACGAAGACGTCGACGCCACTGCGCGCGCCTGCCGCCTTGGCGGCCTCGATCTTGCGGCAAAAGACGTCGGGTGGGCTTTGTCCGTCTTCCAGATTGAAGCCGACGGCGCCCGCATCGATCAGGCGAGCAATGTTCTCACCGACCTGCGCGGCATCATCGCCGTAGCCACCTTCCGCATCGACGCTGATCGGGCAGTCGACAACCCGTGCGATCTGCATGACGGCAGTGACATGCACCTCGATCGGCAGCTTGTCGCCGTCCGGATAGCCATGCACCCACGCAAGCCCCGAGCTCGTCGTGGCGATCGCCTCGGCGCCAAGGCTGCGCATGAGCCGGGCGCTGCCTGCGTCCCACACATTGGGGAGCACGAGCGGCTTCGATTGACGGTGGCGTTCGGCGAATTGCTTCGCAAGCTCGCTATTCTTCATCGATCGGCGTTCCTCAGGATCGAACGGACGACCGATCATAGCGGGTATGCGCCGCGCTTTCTGGCCGAATTCGGACGCGAATAGGAAGATCGAACCATCGCGACACGGCACGGCATCACGACGAACTGGCCTGCACGAATTGGGGCGCGAGTTGGGGAGGAAGCAAGTGACGGAGCGTGCAGGGGATCGAGTCGCGGGCAAGGTTGCCCTCGTGACCGGCGCCGCGGCGGGGATCGGCCGCGCCATCGCTTTGCGCCTGGCCGAGGAAGGCGCATCGCTGGTCATCACCGACATCGACGCGGCCGGGCTCGCCGAGACCGAGCGGCTGATCAAGGCCGGCAACGGCGGCGCCAACCAGCCACCGCTTGCGATCGCCGCCGACGTTACCGACGAGCCGGCGGTGAAGGCGTTGTTTGCGTCGGCCTTCGCCGCGCGCGGGCGCATCGACATCCTGGTGAACGACGTGGGCGGCGGAACGTCCGGCCATATCTGGGAAGCCAAGGTCGAGGACTGGGACCACATCATCCGGTTGAACCTGCGCTCGGCCTTCCTATGCACGCGGGAAGCCGCGGCACACATGCGCGAGCGCCGGTCGGGCCGGATCATCAATCTCTCATCGGGCGCCCGCGAGGGCACGCCGTGGACCGCCTATTACATCGGCAACTCGGCCTACTCGGCGGCGAAGGCCGGCATCCATGGTTTCACCCGCGGCGTTGCGCTGGAGCTTGCGGAGTATGGCGTCACCGTGAATGCCGTGGCGCCGGGGCCGATCGAGACCGAACGCACCGGGCCTGGCTTTCGCAAGATCGAGCAACTGGAGTACGGTCCCATCCGCGCCACGCCGTTGCGTCGGATCGGGGTCCCGGTAGATATCGCCAACGCCGTGCTCTACCTCGCCTCCGACGAAGCCAACTACATCACGGGCACGACGCTGTCCGTTGCGGGAGGACGCTAGCCATGGATACCTCGACCGAACTTGCCAATGACCTGGCCGGCGGCCTGGATCGCGAGATCGCCACCCTCAAGGCCAAGGCCGTCGACTACAACGCACGGCACCGCGTGATCGAGAACTGCACCTGGCCGCAGGGCGTGAAGATGGCGGTGAACTTCACCGCGGATTTCGACACGATGCTGCTGCGCCGCCTCCTGAACGAGCCGCCATCGCAGCTCGCCAAGGGCGAGTTCGGCGGCCGGGTCGGCATCTGGCGACTGATCGAGCTGTTCGACAGCCACGACATCAAGGCCACGATCTTCACGCCCGGCCGCATCTGCGAGCTCTACCCGCAAGCGGTGAAGGCCGCAGCCAAGAGCGGCCACGAGATCGCCGACCATATGTGGGAGCATCAGGTGCCGAAGGATCCCGAGCTGGAGCGGGACCATCTGCGCAAGACGATCGCGGCGATCGAGAAGCTGGTCGGGCGCCGGCCGATCGGCACGCGCAGCTCGCACGCGCGGCAGCTGCTCCTGGAAGAGGGTTACATCTATACGTCGGAGGATTCGCTCGACCATCGCCCGAACTACACCGGCGATCCCGACGGCGCGCGGCCGCTCCTCAACCTCCCCTTCCACTACGCCATCGACGACGCGATGTTCTTCAGCTTCGCCTGGCTCAACAGCGAGAACAGCGCCCAGCGCATGATGGACCCCGACCATGTCGAGGAGATCTGGTGGCAGGCCTTCCTGCAGCAATACCAGAAGGGAGGCTATCTCAATGTCTGCATGCATCCCTTCGTATCGGGCCGCGCCTTGCGCATCGCCATGCTCGATCGGCTGATCACGCGCATGAAGACGTTGCCCGGCGTCTGGTTCCCGACCTGCGAGCAGGTGGCGCGCCATATCCTCGACGCCCATCCGGCCCACTGACGGGAGACGACCATGCCGTGGAAGGACCGCTATACGATCAGCGACGAGCGCACGCTCGACGACTCCGAGGTGACATGGCCGGAGGGCAAGCGCTGCTGCTTTCGCATCGTCGTCGACCTCAGCCCGGTGTGCGGACCCGAGGGCATCAAGAGCGCTGACCTCGCGACCCCCGAAGCCTTCTATGGCATGAACGGCGGGCTTGCCGCACTCAGGGCCGTGCTCGACAACCATCGCCTCAAGGCGACTTTCGCGGTGCCCGCCGTGATGGCAGACATCCATGCCGGCACGATCCGCGCTCTCGCTGACGAGGGCCACGAGATCGCAGCCCACGGCTTCAAGCACGAGGACGTGAGCCTGCTGGCGCGCGACGAGGAGCAGTCGCGGCTGAAGCGCACCACCGAGATCCTGGCCAAGGTCGCGGGCCGGCGTCCCGAGGGTTGGTTCTCCCTGGCTCGGCCGGGTGACAAATTCGCCGGCGGTGCAGTAAGTCCGCATACGATCGATCTGCTGCTCGAGGACGGCTACGCCTATTTCGGCAACGGGCTCGCCGACGACCTGCCGCACTGGTGGGTCAGCGACTTCGCCACGCGCCGCGCCATCCTGGCGCTGCCTTATTACTATCACTTCGACGACCAGTTCTTCCTGCTGTTCCCGCGCAAGGGCACGGGGCTGGAGAATCCCGACGCCCTCTTCCGCAACTGGAAGGCAGAGCTCGATGCGCAATACAAGCGCGGCCGCCAGTTCTCCATGGTGCTGCATCCGCACGCCATCGCCTGGCCGAACCGCCTGCACATGCTCGAGCGGTTCCTCGACCACGCGCGCGGCCTGCCCGACCTGTGGCACGCCACAAGCGCCCAAAGCGCGCGCCACTGGGTGACAACCTTCCCGGCCGCGACCTATCTCAAGCTCGAGCCATCGATCTGGCGCGACTATCCGGGCAGCCTGAGCTGACCGGTTTGGTCGCCAGGACGCAGAATCCCTTCTCCGCCTCCAGCGTGTGAGTTTCCGCAAAGCCCGCGGCAGCGATCACTTCGGCCACGCCCTCATTGGCCTGCCCTGAGTGCACCGTGAAGCCGAGCGCGATCCTGCCGCCGGGTTTCATCACCCGATGGATCTCCTGCAGGCCCGCTAGCGCCCGCGGCCAGACCTGCATCGAGTTGATCGCCAGGGCCTTGTCGAAGCTCTCCTCATCGAAGGGCAAGCGCTCGACGGAGCCAAGCCGAAGGTCGACACGGCCCTCGCGGAGGGCCCTTGAATTCCGTGACCGTGCCTGAGCCACCATCTCGGTCGAGGGATCGATGCCTGCGATATGGCCGGCCGATGCGAGCTTCGCTAGGTGTTCAATCACCGCGCCGGGCCCGAAGCCCACTTCCAACACCCGATCATCGGGTCCGATCTCGAGAAGGCCGGCCACCCAAACACCGAAATCGGCATTCGTGCGGGCCATGATCATGCCACCCAGCCTGCCCAGGATGCCGCGGGGTCGGCCAAAGGCACGCATCAGGATGGCTTTCATGGTGCCGGTCATGATGCTCCTTCAACAGTCGGACAGCGTCGATCCGGCCGTCTCAGCCCAGGCGGCGACGTTCCCGATCGTCAGGGACAGGTGCTGCGGCTGGTCGGCGAGGGCGGCCAGCTCAGAGAGGCGATGAACGCCGGTGAGCACGGCGATGCGCCGGCGGTCGAGCAAGCGGCCGGTCTCGGCTTCATAGGCCGCAACGACGCGTTCGCCGAGGTCGGCGGAAATGAAGCTCGTGTAGATGAAATCCTGGTGCAGCGGCCCGAGGCCTGAATCGGCGAAATCGTAGATGCCGTTCAGCCTTTGCCGCGCGTGATCGAACGCCATGTTCCAGCCATGGCCGTCGAAGAAGCCGTATGTCGTGCCATAGGGATCGGTTGGCAGTTGTTCGAAAGCGCGTAGTGTCGCCTCCGCACGCTCGCGCAATTCAGGCAGCAGCTTGGGCAAGGCCTTCGCGCGGATCGCCCCAGGTGCTTGCCAGGGCTTGGGCAGGCCGGCGCCGGCTTCCCGCATCCGCTCGTTACCGAGCGCGTGGAGCTCGGCATAGAAGCGGCCCAGCCTCCGGGCGAGCGAGTCGCGGTTTTTCTCCGACAGCCGCAGATATTGATCCGCCAGAAGATGCTCGCCGAGCAGTTTCTCGTGGCTCGAAAAGAGTGGCGGCCCTTCATGGAGCCGCATATCAGGCACCGGCATCGTGATGCGGGGACGAATGACGGCGAGCAGCGAGGCCTCCGTGCGCAGGGCTTCTTGCCTGGCGTCGTCCCTGGGGAACTTGAAGATCGTCCGCTGGTCGGCCTCGATCGCGATCGATTCCCATCCGGCCGTCAGAGGCCGCAACGCCGCGCTCGCAAGATGCGGAAAGGCGCGGACGATGACTGGTCGGAAGCTCTCGACATCGAACGCCGTCATGGGGCTTCAGCCTTTCGATCAAGTGTCGGCGTAGACGCCGGCCTCGATGTTGTTGCCGTCGGGATCGATCAGGAAAGCACAGTAGTAGCGGCCGCGCCTGACGCCGGGATCGCCGTTGTTCGTTGCCCCGGCGGCAAGGCCCGCGCGGTGGAAGGCGTCCACCGCGGCCCGCGATGGCGCCTTGAAAGCGACGTGCGCGGGACTGCGGCTCGCTTCGTGCTCATTCACCCAGAAAGTGGGCCGGTCGGCCGCGACGACGAAGAAGGGTGACTCGGGCGCACCGGTGGAGAAGACCAACCATCCCGTCCCGTCAGGCCGGGCGTTGTTCTCCATCAGCACGATGCCGATCGGCGGTAGCACCGCATCATAGAACGCACTCGCCGTGTGCAAGTCCCGAACAACGATGCCCAGATGATCGAACACGGTTCCTCCGCTCGATGTCGGTTCGCCTATCCTAACTCCGTCGGCGGCGGCCTGGTTTCATCTGCGGCACAAGAGAAAGTATCATCGGTAAAGACGGTGCTTGAGACCGCGGGCGACAAGACTCCCGTCCGACCGTAAGGTTGGGCAGGGAAGCGAGATGAAGGCTCTTCTCGGGAGGAATGACGATGAGCGTGCTCGACGACTATCTGGTTGATCCCAAGCTTTCGCTCCTGGACAAGGTCCGCATCCAGGCCCAGGTCCTCGTGCCGGTGCTGCGGGCGCTGCGGGCCGAGCTCGGCAAGGAAAAGGCCGACGCGATCGTGAAGCAGGCACTGCGCGACTGGTCGAAGGAGCTGTTCGCCGCCGTGGGCGACAGCGTCGACGGCAGCCCGCGGCGCAAATGGGCCGCCTTGCACACCGCCATGGGCGAAATCAGCGAGCGGGAGGTGACGGTCGAAATGCGCCGGCAGGACAAGGAGGCGCTGGAGTTCGACATCACCAGTTGCCGCTTTGCGGAGTTCTTCCGGGCGCTCGACGAACCGGATCTGGGCGCGCTGCTGCTCTGTTCGACCGATATCGATATTGCTGCCGCAGGTGGCGACGAGGTGAGCTTCACGCGCGAGCAGACCATCATGCAGGGCGCGCCGAGCTGCACCTTCCGCTACAAGTTCGCGCCCCGCCAGTAACCTCCTCGAGCGCCGAGCTCAATCGCCGACCAGCGGTCTCACCTCGGCCGCGAAGCGCTGCAGGCCTTCGATGCTTTCGGCGATGGTCCGCCCACGGAAGTCGAAGATCAGCTCGTGCACGCCGATCTTGCCAAACGAGCGGATGTCGCCCGCGATCTCCTGCGCGCTGCCGGAGAAGCTGCGGCGGCTGCCGTCACGATCGGAGATCGCCGTGTCGTAGAGCGGCGCTTTGTAGGAGACGGTGAGCGCGCCGAAATCCCGACCCTCCTCCGCGGTCAGCCGCTTCAGGGTCTCGATGTGCGCGCGCATCTCCTCGGGCGGCAGCGGCGAGGCGGCGACGGCGCCGACCGGATGCCAACCGTCGCCGTGTCGAGCCGTTCGACGCAAGGCCGCACGCGAATGGCCGCCGACCCAGATCGGCGGGTGCGGCTTCTGCACGGGAAACGGCTCGGCGCGGATATTGGCGAAGCTATAGAACTGGCCGGCAAAGCTTGTGGGTGAGTGCGTCCAGAGCTGTTTGAAGATCGCGAGCCATTCGTCTGCCACGGCACCACGCCGCTCGTAATCGGGGCTCTGCAGCGCCTCGAACTCCTCCTTCAGCCAGCCGACGCCGACGCCTAGCGTGACGCGTCCGCCGGAGAGCACGTCGAGCGAGGCCACGATCTTCGCGGTCAACACCGGATTGCGGTAGGGCAGCACCAGCACCGAGGTGACGAGGCGCAACTTTTCCGTCGCGCCCGCGACCACGCCCAGGATGGAGAAGGTCTCGAGCGCATCGCCGCCGCTCGGATGCCTGCGGTCGAGCGTGTAGGGATATTCCGACTCGCTCGTCACCGGAAAGACGATGTGATCGGCGATCATGGCCGAGTGCAACCCCAGCCGCTCGCCCTCACGCGCCAGCGAGAGGACGCCGTCACGCGTGGCCGTGGGACCGCGGGTGGGAAGATAAAAGCCGTAACGCATCGCAGGGAACTCCGGTTCAGGACGGGCCGCGCCATCCTGACGGGCATCGGGTATATCTGCCACATCGACGATAGCGTCGGAGTCGGATTGGCTGAGGAACGAGGCGCGGAGATATGCGGATGTTGAGTCGCCGGGCGATGGTGTTGGGCGGAGGATCGCTGGCCGGATGCACGACCACGTCCGGCTACCGCGGCGAGCAGCTCGTGCCGATCCGCGCGCAAACGGACCGCATCTTCGACATCGCGGTGTGCCTGAGGCCGTTCCGCGCCGCCGGACCGAGACTTGATACCGAACGCGTGGGAAATACCCTCGTGGCGCACAACTACGGCCACGGCGGCAGTGGCTGGTCGCTCTCCTGGGGCTCCAGCGAGATCGCGGTACGCAAGGCGATGGCAATCCAGCCGCGCGAGGTCGCGGTGATCGGCTGCGGCATCCTGGGGCTCACCTCGGCGATCCTGGCCCAGCGCGCCGGCGCGAAGGTGACGATCTACGCGCGCCAGCAACTGCCGCAGACGCGGTCTGCGAGAGCGACCGGCGCGTGGACACCCGACTCGCGCATCGCGCTCGCCGACGCGGCGCCGTCAGGGTTCGCAACGCTATGGGAAGAGATGGCACGCACATCCTTCAAGACGCACCGCGACTATCTGGGCCTGCCGGGCGATCCCGTGGAATGGACCGACTTCTATTCCGTCTCGGCCGACGGGGCACCGCGGAGCGGCAGCAGCCCTCCTCCGACACAAAGCCTGGATTTCGCCGACTATCATCGCCGCATCGCCGACCTGGTGCCGAGGGCGCGGCGGCTCTCGTCCGACACAGCGCCGTTCCGTGCCGCCGCCGTCTATCGCAGCGAGAACATGATCTTCAACATCTCCGACTACGGGCATACGCTGTTGGCTGACTTCTTCACCGCTGGCGGCCAGTTCAAATATGCAAACTTCCAGGCGCCGTCACAGATCGCGGCCCTGGGCGTGCGGGCGGCGATCAATTGCACCGGCTATGGCGCCCGCGCACTGTGGAAGGATGAGACCATCACGCCGGTGCGGGGGCAGATCGCGCGGCTGATCCCGCAACCGGGTGTGCATTACGGGCTGTCGTACCGCCAGGTTTACGTCGTGCCGCGGCGCGATGGCATCGTGGTCCAGGCCGTCGAAGGCGGCGACATGAAGGGCTTCGGCGACACCAACGAGACGATCGACCGCGCCGAAGCGGACGGCGCGGTCACGACCCTGGCCGAGCTGTTCTCGCCTCAGCGCTGGCGGGCCTGACTACTCGACCTTCAACAGCCCGCTGCGGCTGAGCTCCTCGATCGTCGCATTCTCGTTGCGCATGAACGCCGCCACGGTGTCGGGTGTCATAGCCTGGGTTTCCGACCCAAGCTCGGAAAGCCTGTCCTTCACCGAGGGATCGGCCAGTGAATCGGCGACAGCCTCATTGAGCTTCTTCACGATCTCCGGTGGCGTTCCCGCCGGCGCCATCAACATCAGCGGCGTGGTGGCCGAGAAGTCCTTGACGCCGAGCTCGGCGAGCGTCGGCGTGTCGGGGAGTTGCGCTGCCCGCTGAGACGTCGTCACCGCGATGGCGCGAAGCCGGCCGTTGCGCACATGACCGATCGACGCGGGAATCTGGTCCATCACCGAATCGATCTGGCCCGCCAGCAGATCGTTCAGGGCAGGCCCATTGCTCTTGTAGGGAATGACGTTGAACGTCACATCGAGCGCCTTCTGCAGCCGCAATATGGCGAGATGGTTGGTGCTGCCGTTGCCGGGATGACCGATCGTGACCGTGCCGGGCTTGGCGCGAAGCTGCGCCAGCATGCTGGCCCAGTCCTTGAACGGGCTCGCCGCGTTGACGACGATGTCCATCGGCGAGGTGCTGAGCAGGGCGACCGGCGCGAAGCTCGCGAGCGTGTAAGGCGGCTCGCCGCCGGTCATGCGCGGGCTCACCAGGAACGTGCCCGTCGATCCAAGGACGACCGTATAGCCATCGGCCGGCGACTTGGCCGCGACCTCCGCGCCGATGGCACCACCGGCGCCACCTCGATTGTCGACCACGACCAGCTGGCCCAGGCGTTTCGACAACGCTTCGCCGAAAAGGCGCCCCGTCAGATCCGCGTTGCCGCCCGGTGCGAACGGCACGATGAGTCTGATAGGCTTGTTTGGATAGCTGCTCTGGGCCAGGGCGCGCTGCGCGCCGACGCTCAACAAAAGAGTCGCGACAACGGCACGACGTGTACAAGACATGGTGAAACTCTCCCGCCTCCCCTGCTGGGGGCGCGCGACTCCGGTCGCGTCTTTACTGGTTCGATAGAAGACGCGCCACTGGCGTGGCGCGCCCCCGGCGGACCAAGACTCGACCTGAGTTAGTTTTCGGCCGCGACCTTGTCCTGCGTCCGATGCTCGAAGTCGCTGGCGTCGTGACGTTCATGCAGCTGCTGCGCCGGATCACCCTGCAGGCGGTTGACGATCCGCCCGCGCTTGACGGTCGGCCGCGCGGCAATGGCATCGGCCCAGCGCTGGACGTTCTTGTAGTCCTGCACCGACAGGAACTCTGCCGCGCCGTACAACACGCCTTTGGCCAGCCCGCCGTACCACGGCCAAACTGCCATGTCGGCGATCGTGTAATCATCGCCGGCCAGGTACTTGCTCTCGCCGAGCCGCCGGTCGAGCACGTCGAGCTGCCGCTTGGCCTCCATCGCGAAGCGGTCGATGGCATATTCGATCTTGGTCGGCGCGTAGACATAGAAGTGGCCGAACCCGCCGCCCAGGTAGGGCGCGCTGCCCATCTGCCAGAACAGCCACGACAGGCATTCGGCGCGCGCCTCGCCGGCGCTCGCTTTCGGCACGAAGGCACCGAACTTCTCGGCGAGATAGAGCAGGATCGCGCCTGACTCGAAGACGCGGATGGGCTTGGGTCCGCTGCGGTCGACCAGGGCGGGAATCTTCGAGTTGGGGTTCGCCGCCACGAACCCGCTGCCGAACTGCTCGCCCTGGCCGATCCGGATCACCCAGGCGTCGTATTCCGCGCCGCGATGGCCAAGCGCCAGCAGCTCTTCGAGCAGGATGGTCACCTTCTGGCCGTTCGGCGTCCCAAGTGAATAGAGCTGCAAGGGATGGCGGCCAATCGGCAACTCCTTGTCGTGGGTCGGGCCCGCGATCGGCCGGTTGATACTGGCGAACTGGCCCCCGCTCGGCTTGTTCCAGGCCCAGACTTTTGGCGGCGTGTAGTCGGATGCACTCATACCAAATCCTCTACTGATGGCTTCGGATAGTCGCGCCATCTTAACTGATCTAGGATCGCGTACCATGACAGCCGACCGCCCCCGTCGCTTCGGTGACCTTGCGGATGACGTCGCGGCCCGCCTGCCGGATCGCGAGGGGTTGGTGTTCGGCATATCGCGCTACACGTTCCGTGAAGTTGCTGCGCGCATCGACGAGGCCGCGCGACGGTTGATGGCCGCCGGCGTCAAGCATGGCGAACATGTCGCCCTGTGGCTCAACAACAGCGACGACTGGATCTTCATCTCCTTCGCCGTCCAGAAGATCGGCGCGGTGCTCGTACCGATCAACACACGGTTCCGAACCCGCGATCTTTCGTATGTCCTCGCGCAATCCGACGGCAACTTCCTGATCACGCACGATCGTTCCGGCCCGGTCGACTATGGCGACATGGTGCGCAAAGCCGTCGCCCTGCCGGCCATCGGCGACGAGGTGCGGGATGCTCGCTATCCGCTGCTGCGGCACGTGATCCTGCTCGGCGAAGCACCGCAGGCGGGAACTGTCGACTGGGCCTCGCTCGCCAAGCCGGCGCGCGACATCTCCGCCCATCAACTCGCCGACCGCGCCGGCGTTGTTGCTCCCACGGCGCCGGCTTTCATCATGTACACCTCGGGCACGACCGGCTTCCCCAAGGGCGTGGTGCGGACGCACGAGCTGATCCGCAATGTCGAGGAACGGGCCGCGTTGATGGCCGTCACGTCTGATGACACGATCCTGAACTATTTGCCGCTCTTCCACGCCTTCGGCCTTTCCGAGGGGGCGTGGATGTCGATGATCACGGGGGCGCGGCAGATCGTGACGCGGGGCTTCGATCCGGACGAGACTCTCGACCTGATCGAAAAGGAGCGCGCGACCATCATCCACGGCTTCGAGGCGCATATGAAAGGCCTGACCGAAGCCCAGGAGGCGCGGCCTCGCGATCTTTCGAGCCTGCGCACGGGGATCTTTGCGGCCGGCATGCTGAGCGCCACACCCGTCGTGCGCCGCGGCATGAAGACGCTCGCGCCACTCAAGAATCTGTCGGGCTTCGGCATGACCGAGGTGTGGCTGGGCGTCTCGCTGTCTTCGCTCGACGATGACGAAACGCATCGCAGCGAAGCGTCCGGCTGGCCAGGCCCCGGCTACGAGCTGCGAATCGTCGATGACGCCAGTGGCGAAATCCTGGGGCCGGGTGTGCCGGGCGAGTTGCAGGTGCGCGGCTGGGCGGTGATGAAGGAGTACTACCGCAAGCCGGCGGAGACAGCGGCAACCTTCACCAAGGACGGTTGGTTCCGTACGGGCGATGCGGCGCTGTGGCTGCCCGACGGCGCTCTACGCTTCCTCGGTCGCTACAAGGACATGCTGAAGGTCGGCGGCGAGAACGTTGACCCGATGGAGACCGAGGCCTTGCTGCTGGAACACCCTGCCGTGCAGCAGGTTGCCGTTGTCGGTCTGCCGGACACGCGCCTGGGCGAAGTGGCCGTCGCCTATGTCCAGCGCAGGGAGGACGCGACGATCGGCCCCGAGGAAGTCCTGAACCACTGCCGTGGCAAGATCGCGAGCTTCAAGCTGCCGCGACATGTCGTGTTCCTCGATGCCTTTCCGATGACCGAGTCGGGCAAGATCAAGAAGACCGACCTGCGCGAGGACGCCCGGAAGCGTTTCTTACCGGCCCCCGAGACGGCTAACGAAACCCGCGAAATATAGGGATATTAATAAAGGTCGGGTTGGCTAGAGTCGCGTCACACAATGGAAAGTCAGCTCCGACAGAGACTGCCTGCCGACGCCAACCTGCGGGAGGATGAACATGGCCAATGACGAGATGTACAAGCAGATGTCCACCAAGCCAGGCTTCATCGCTGCGCTCGACCAGAGCGGTGGCTCGACGCCGGGCGCGCTGCGCGCCTACGGCATCCCGGATAGCGCCTGGCACGGCGACGAAGCCGAGATGTTCAGACTGATGCACGAGATGCGCGTGCGCATCATGACGTCGCCATCCTTCACCGGCGCCAAGGTGATTGGCGCCATTCTGTTCGAACGCACCATGGACGGCGAAGCGAAGGGCAAGCCGGTGCCGACCTTTCTGTGGCAGGATCGCGGCGTCGTGCCGTTCCTCAAGGTCGACAAGGGGCTAGAGACCGAGAAGGACGGCGTTTCCTTGATGAAGCCGATTTCCGGCCTCGACGCCCTTCTCGAGCGCGCCGTCAAGCTCGGCATCTTCGGCACCAAGATGCGCTCGGTGATCAATCTCGCATCGAAGCCGGGCATCGCAGCCATCGTTACCCAGCAGTTCGAGGTTGCCGATCAGATCTCTGCGCACGGACTGATGCCCATCATCGAGCCGGAGATTTCGATCAAGAGTCCCGACAAGGCCGGCTGCGAGGCCCTCCTGCGTGCCGCACTCCTCGCCCGGCTCGACGCCCTGCCGAAGGGCACGCAGGTGATGCTCAAGCTCACCCTGCCCGAGACCGCCGACTTCTATCTACCGCTGATCAAGCATGCTGGTGTCGCGCGCGTCGTGGCGCTGTCCGGCGGCTATACGCGTGCCGAGGCCTGCCGCCGCCTGGCCACCAATCGCGGCATGATCGCAAGCTTCTCGCGCGCCCTGACGGAAGGCCTCACCCAGTCAGAGAGCGACGCCGAGTTCGACGCTGCGCTGGCGGCCTCGATCGATGAGATCTACAGCGCATCCGCCGTCAAGGTCTGACCTTGTCTGGCTCCTCACCGGGCATCGCGCGCCACGATTTTGAGTTCAGACCCTAGTCTCTTCCACGAACGATGGCCTCGACCTCGAACAGGAAATCTTCCTTCACCAGACGATCGAGGGTCAGCAGCGTGTTGGGCGGATAGAGAGGGCCCTTAAAGATCTTTGGGAAGAGTGCGGCTCGCAGGCGCATGAATTTTTCCAGATCCTGCGAGTGCACCAAGTAGGTCGTGAATTTCACGATGTCGTTGAAGTCGGCGCCGATCCCCTTCAGCACGTCGCCCAGATTGTCGAAGACTTGATGAAACTGACGGTCGAAGTCGTTCTTGCCGACGACGTTGCCCGCGCGGTCGACCGCGAGCTGACCGGCGACAAAAAACAAGGGCCCCGCGGGCACGCGCGTCACGTGTGAGTAGAGTCCCTGGGCCGGGCATGTCCCCTCGGGATTGAGATATTCGATCTGGTTGGTCACGTCTCAGCGTCCTCCCCCTGGGAATGCCATATCTGGATCTGGCAGCCAGCCAACCTGACACAGCCGCGAGCGCCTCGACGCTCACCTTCGCGCGACGGTATTCACTGCATGCGGTAGGGCTTTCCTGTGTTCTTTTTGATATGTTTTGCCCAAATTCGGGCAAAACAGTACGATTTCAACAGCCGACTGGTAGGAATCCCCTTGAACGACGCCGGATTGGACGATTTGGAAGAGCTCCTGGAATTCCTCGCCCGAACATCGAGGTTGGACCGCAGCGAGGTTCGTCGGGTCGTCGATGAGGTTCTGTCGTTCCTGATCGAGCAGCCGGAGGAGTTCGTCCGAAGACGCCACTTGGCGTTGCAGCGCCAGGGTCTCGCCAACGCGGCGATCTTCACTCAGCTCCAGGCGGAGCTCGCGCAGCGGCGCTTTCCGGCGCCGGCCTACACCACGCGGCAACTGCGCCGCATCATCTACGGCTAGGGATCCTTCATGTGCGGCATTGTTGGCTACATCGGCAAGCGTCAGGCGGCCCCCATCCTGATGGCAGGCCTGCACAGGCTCGAGTATCGCGGCTACGATTCCGCCGGCATCGCCGTCGGCAACAAGGGCACGCTCAAGGTCGCCAAGTGCAAGGGGCGGGTCCGCGAGCTCGACGAGCTGAAGCCACAACGCTTCAAAGGCGTGATGGGCATCGCCCACACGCGTTGGGCGACCAACGGCGAGCCGAGCGATCGCAACGCCCATCCCCATTGCGACAGCGCCGGCCGGTTCGCCGTCGTGCACAACGGCATCATCGAGAATGCTGCAGCACTCAAGGCTCAGCTCGCGGCGCGTGGCGTCACCTTCAGCTCCGACACCGATACCGAGGTGTTCGCCCATTTGATCGCCATGATGGACGACGGCTCGCCGCTGGAAAATGTCGTGAGCGCAGCGCTCCGGCTCGTGGTTGGCACCTACGGCCTCGCCGTCATCGATGCGGCACGCCCCGATGTGCTGGTCGTCGCGCGCAACGGCAGTCCCATCGTGCTGGGGATCGGCGACAAGGAGATGCTGTTTGGCTCGGACTCCGCCGCCTTCGTGCGTCACGCGACCAGCATGGTGCACCTCGACGATGGCGAGATCGCCGTGGTCCGCGCCGACGGCTACGAGACGCGCAAGCTCGACGGCACCAGCACGGTTAAGACCCCGTCGGAACTCGTCTGGAAAGACGAGGCCTACGAAAAGGGCACATTCGACCACTATATGCGCAAGGAGATCGGCGACCAGCCCGACGCGGTGCGGCGGACGCTAGGCGGCCGCCTGGAGGCGCGCTTCCAGACCACGCATCTCGGCGGCATCGAGCTCGCGGCGCGCGACTTGCTGGACGTGCGCCGCATCAAGATCCTGGGATGCGGCGCGGCTTACATTGCCGGCGCCACGGCAAGCCACCTGATCGAGCAGCTCGCGCGGATCCCCACGCAGGCCGAGCCAGCTTCGGAGTTCCGCTACCGCAACCCGGTCATCGAGATGGACACGCTCTATATCGCCGTGAGCCAGTCTGGGGAGACGTTCGATACGCTTGCGGCGGTGCAGGAGGTCAAACGCAGAGGCGGCCGTGTCATCGGCATCGTCAACGTTGTTGGCAGCACCATCGCGCGAGAATGCGGCCAGGGAATCTACCTGCATGCCGGCCCGGAGATCGCCGTCGTCTCGACCAAGACCTTCACCTGCAGCGTCGTCGCCTTGGCACTGCTCGCCATCCATCTCGGACGACTGCGCGATCTCTCCAATGCCAACGGCGCGCGGCTGATCAAAGGCCTGGAAGCCCTGCCTGACCACATCGCGGCCATCCTCAAACGCGAGGACGAGATCGCGCGACTCGCCGAGTGCTTCCGGAAGGCCGAGCATGCCTTCTATGTCGGTCGGGCCGCGGGCTATGCCATCGCGATGGAGGGTGCGTTGAAGCTCAAGGAAGTCAGCTACCTCCATGCCGAGGCCTATCCCGCTTCCGAGCTCAAGCATGGACCGCTCGCGCTGGTGACGCCGGAGACGCCGACAGTCATCGTCCTGCCGCGGGACGATCTTTACCGCAAGAACGTCTCGACGATCGAGGAGATCAAGGCGCGCGGCGGCCCGGTCATCGCCATCACCCATCCCGGCGAAGCGCACGTCGCCTTCGATCGATCGTTCGAGGTGCCGTTGCTCGAGCCGGAGCTCGATCCCCTGCTGCTGAACATTCCGCTCCAGCTGCTCGCCTACCACGTCGCCTTGCAGCGAGGATGCGACATCGACCAACCGCGCAATCTGGCGAAGTCCGTCACGGTCGAATGACGCGAAAAATTGATCATCGGCCATCCGGCAAGAGGCCTGAGAGGTTTCACGGGTGGCCTGGCTTGCGCTAGCCTGACCGGCGATCCCAGATCGCACGGAGGGGCACGCCATGACGACAGCCGTTCTCGAGAGCAAAACGGCCACTCAATATGACGTCGAGGACGTCGAGTACCTGCGCCATGACGACAAGCCGTTACTGGCGCGCATCTACAAGCCGCGAGGTGCAGGACCGTTCCCGGCCATGGTCGAATGCCACGGCGGCGCCTGGTGCATGAGCGACCGCATGACCGAAAAGCTGCGCCATGAGGCCATGGCCAGCCATGGCATCGTGTCGATCGCGCTCGATTTTCGCTCGGGCGACGAAGCCCCTTACCCGGCGTCGGTGCAGGACATCAATTATGCGGTGCGCTGGGCCAAGTTGCATGCGCGGGAGCTCAAGACCCGCCCCGACCTGATCGGCATATCGGGACAGTCGAGCGGCGGACATCTTGCGATGCTGGTCGCCATGCGCCCGCACGATCCGCGCTATGCCGCGATCCCGCTGCCGGCGGGGTCGCCGGCGCAGGACGCGAGCGTACGCTCTGTCGTCATGTCGTGGCCCGTGATCAATCCCTTCAGCCGCTATCGCCACGCCAAGCGTAACCTCGCCGGCGCCAATCCGCCGGAATGGCCGAAGTCGATCATCGCGCGACAGGATGCTTACTGGGTCAACGAGGCCAACATGGCCGAAGGCAATCCAATGCTGGCGCTGGAGCGTGGCGAGACCGTACAGATGCCGCCTGCGGTCTGGTTCCAGGGCCGCAATGACGCGCTCCACGATTACAAGGACGTCGAATCGGATTTCGACGGCAATGAGCCTCAGCGCTTCTGTGCCCGCTACCGCAAGGCGGGCGGGTCAATCGCACTGGAATACCTCGAGATGGAGCGCGGCGTCGGCCAGTCCCCGGACCTGTCGAAGAGCGGCGACTTGTTCGATCGCATGGTGGCCTTCATCGAACAGCATGTGAGGGTGTGAACATCCACTCGGCTCACCTCGGGCCGCAGACGTCCTGATCGTGACATAGGCGCTCCTTTTACGGGGGCTGTCGACCTGGAGGCGTGGTGGTTTGGCTCACCGGACGTTTCCTTGTGTTGTGGTCGACTGGCTCATGCCGCTAACTTTGCCTATGGCTCAATCAAGCAGCGACAAGAATAGACTCGAGCAGGCAGCGCGCGCCGGCTGGCTCTATTTTATTGCGGGTCACACGCAAGACCAGATCGCCAAAAGGCTGAAGGTCTCGCGTCCGACGGCCCAGCGCCTGGTTTCGCTTTGTCTCTCAGAGCGGTTGATAACCTTCAGACTCGAACATCCGATCGCAGCCTGCATGGATTTGGCCAAACAGCTGGTCGACAAGTTCACGCTGCGTCATTGCGAGATCGTGCCAACCGATCCTGCCGCGCCGACCTCGGTCGCCGGCATCGCCGAGCGAGCGGCGAGCCTCCTCGAAACGACGCTGCGCAACCCGAAGCCGGCGATCGTGGCCATCGGCACGGGCCGCGCCATGCGCGCCGCCGTCGAGCAGGTCCCGCCGATGGATCGGCCCGATCATCAGCTGGTATCGCTGGTCAGCAACATCGCGATCGACGGCTCGGCTACGTTCTTCGACACCGTCGGCCGCCTCGCCGAGCTCACCAAGGCTCGCCACTATCCCACGCCCTTGCCGGTGCTCATGTCATCGGAGGCCGAACGTGATCACATGCTCAGGATGGCGCCGGTCACCAGGGTCCATGGGATCGCTGCCCGGGCCGACCTGCGCCTGATCGGCGTCGGACAAATGGACAAGCAGGCGCAGCTCCACGTCGACGGCTTCGTCACGCGCCGCGAGCTGGCCGAATTGATCCGCCTGGGCGCCGTCGGCGAGCTGACGGGATGGGCTTTCGATGCGAACGGTCGCTTCCTCAAGGGCGGCACCAACAAGCGCCTGACCAGCGTCCCGCATCCCGCACCGGCCGTCGCGTCGACGGTGGCCGCGGCGCTCGGTCCGGCCAAGGTCCCTGCGATCCTTGCCGCGCTGCGTGGGCAGCTGATCAACGGGCTCATCACAGATGAAGCGACAGCGCGAGCGTTGCTGACCGACTAGCTCCGGCTGGTTGGTGCCCCTTGACAACCTTCCAGCTCCGGTATGAGCATATGCCCAAGGCGCGAGCATTTGCTCAAGCGCGCGCCATCCGGGAGGAATTCCATGATGCACCGCCTCGGCGCCCTGGCGGGCGCGCTCCTGCTTTCAGCCGCCGTTCCTTGCTTCGCGCAGACGACGACGCTGACGATCGCGACCGTCAACAACAGCGACATGATCCGCATGCAGGGCCTGACCAGCGCCTTCACGGCGAAGAACCCCGACATCGCCGTCAAATGGGTGACGCTCGAGGAGAACGTCCTGCGCCAGCGCGTCACCACCGACATCGCCACCAAGGGCGGCCAGTTCGACATCCTGACCATCGGCACCTACGAGGTGCCGATCTGGGCGAAGCAGAACTGGATCATCCCACTCGACAAGCTGCCGGCCGACTACGATGTGGCCGACCTGCTGCCCAAGATCCGCGACGCGGTGTCGGTGAACGGCAAGCTCTATGCCGCGCCGTTCTACGGTGAAAGCTCGATGGTCATGTATCGCACCGACCTGTTCCAAAAGGCTGGGCTGACGATGCCCGAATCGCCGACCTGGGATTTCGTGGTCGATGCCGCCAAGAAGCTCACCGACAAGTCGGTCGGCGTCTACGGGATCTGCCTGCGCGGCAAGGCAGGCTGGGGCGAGAACATGGCGTTCCTGACCGCCATGTCGAATTCCTTCGGCGCGCGCTGGTTCGACGAGAAGTGGCAGCCGCAGTTCAACACCCCCGAATGGAAGAAGACGCTCACCGCCTACCTCGACGTGATGAAGGCGGCGGGCCCTCCGGGCGCCAGCTCCAACGGCTTCAACGAGAACCTCGCGCTGTTCAATGCCGGTAAGTGCGCCATGTGGATCGATGCCACGGTCGCGGCATCGTTCGTCACCAACCCCAAGGATTCCAAGGTCGCCGACAAGGTGGGCTTCGCGCTCGCGCCCAATACGGGGCTCGGCAAGAACGCCAACTGGCTGTGGGCCTGGAACCTCGCCATCCCGGCCGGCTCCAAGAAGGTCGACGCGGCGGAGAAGTTCATCGCCTGGGCCACCAGCAAGGACTACACCCAGCTCGTCGCCTCCAAGGAGGGCTGGGCCAATGTGCCGCCCGGCACACGCACGTCGCTCTACCAGAACCCCGAGTACCTGAAGGCCGCGCCGTTCGCCAAGCTGACCCTGGCGTCGATCGACTCCGCTGACCCCAACCATCCGACCGTGAAGCCGGTGCCCTATGTCGGCGTGCAGTACGCGGCGATTCCCGAGTTCCAGGGCCTGGGCACGACAGTCGGCCAGCAGTTCTCGGCGGCGCTCGCCGGGACGACCACGGCCGACGCCGCGCTCGCCGCCGCCCAATCGGCGACCGAGCGCGAGATGAAACGGGCGGGCTACATCAAGTGACCGAAGAAACACGGGGCATCGGCCGGCTGCTGCTGTCGCCGGCCGTTGGCCTGCTGTTCGTCTGGATGATCGTGCCGCTCGCGATGACGATCTACTTCTCGAGCCTGCACTACAACCTGCTCAATCCCGGGACGGAGCAGTTCGTCGGGCTGGAGAACTACACCTACTTCCTGACCGACCCGGCTTTCCTGGCCTCGCTGAGCAACACGCTTGTCCTGGTCGGCTCGGTGTTGATCCTCACCATCGGGCTCGGCACGCTGGTCGCCCTGCTGCTCGACCAGGTCGTGGTCGGGCGAAGCATCGTGCGCCTGATGGTGATCGCACCGTTTTTCGTCATGCCCACTGTCAGCGCGCTGGTGTGGAAGAACCTCCTGATGCACCCGGTGTCGGGGCTGCTGGCATATATCGCCAGATCGCTCGGCCTGGCGCCGATCGACTGGTTCGCCGAGATGCCGTTGCTGGCGGTCATCCTGATCGTCGCCTGGCAATGGCTGCCGTTCGCGACCCTGATCCTGCTCACCGCGCTTCAGTCGCTCGACGAAGAGCAGAAGGAAGCGGCGGACATGGACGGGGCAAGCGCCCTGTCGAGCTTCATCTACGTCACGCTGCCGCATCTCGCGCGGCCGATCACCGTGGTGATCCTGATCGAGACGATCTTCCTGCTCACCGTATTCGCCGAGATCTTCGTCACGACCGGCGGCGGCCCCGGCCTCGCCACGACCAACATCGCCTTCCTGATCTATTCCCAGGCCCTGATCCAGTACGACGTCGGCTCGGCCTCGGCGGGCGGCATGGTGGCGGTGGTGATCGCCAACATCCTGGCCTTCTTCCTCGTCCGCATCGTCGGACGCAATCTCGAGGCCTGAGCGATGGCACGCAGGGTCACACCGGCTCGAATGCTGATCAATACGATCGCGGCCTGGATCGTGGGCCTGCTGATCTTCTTCCCGATCCTCTGGATGGTGCTCGCGAGCTTCAAGACCGAGCTCGAGGCCTTCGCCGTGCCGCCGTCGTTCCTGTTCTTCGACTGGACGCTCGAGAACTACACCACGGTCCAGAGCCGCAGCGACTATCTGCTCCATGCGATGAACTCGATCATCATCGCCGGCGGGTCGACCCTGATCGCCATGCTGATCGCCATTCCAGCTGCCTGGTCGATGGCCTTCGCCCCGTCAAAGCGCACCAAGGACATCCTGCTCTGGATGCTGTCGACCAAGATGATGCCGCCGGTCGGCGTGCTGGTGCCGATCTACCTGCTCTACCGCACCTTCGGCATGCTCGACACGCTGGGTGGCCTGATCCTCGTGCTGTGCCTCGGCAACCTGCCGATCGTCGTCTGGATGCTGTTCACCTACTTCAAGGAGATCCCCAAGGACATCCTGGAAGCGGCGCGCATGGACGGCGCCACGATCGGCCGCGAGTTGATCTACGTCCTCACGCCGATGGCCGTGCCCGGCATTGCCTCGACTCTCCTGCTCAACGTCATCCTCGCCTGGAACGAGGCGTTCTGGACGCTCAACCTCTCGACCTCGGCCGCGGCACCGCTCACGGTGTTCATCGCCTCCTATTCGAGCCCGGAGGGCCTGTTCTGGGCGAAACTTTCCGCCGCATCGACCATGGCGATCGCCCCCATCCTGGTGCTCGGCTGGTTCAGCCAGCGCCAGCTTGTGCGCGGGCTGACCTTCGGCGCGGTCAAATAGAACCGGAGACACAGCATGGGCCGCATCACCCTGGAAGGCGTCCGCAAGTCGTTCGGTGCGCATGCCGTCATCCATGGCGCCGACCTCGAGATCGAGGACGGGTCGTTCGTCGTATTCGTCGGTCCCTCGGGCTGCGGCAAGACCACCCTGCTGCGCCTGATCGCCGGGCTGGAGGACGTCACCGCCGGGCGCATCCTGATCGACGGCGCCAACGTGGTCGGCACGCCGGCCGCCAAGCGCGGCCTGTCGATGGTGTTCCAGTCCTACGCGCTCTATCCGCACATGAGCGTGCGAGGGAACATCGGCTTCGGCCTCAAGATGGCCGGGGCGCCGCGCGCGGAAATCGCGAAGAAGGTGGAGGTCGCGGCGGCGACGCTCAACCTCACGCCCTATCTCGACCGCAAGCCGCGCGAGCTGTCCGGCGGGCAGCGCCAGCGCGTTGCGATCGGCCGGGCGATCGTGCGCCAACCCAAGGCATTCCTGTTCGACGAGCCGCTCTCCAATCTCGACGCCGCGCTCCGCGTACAGATGCGGCTGGAGATCACGACGCTGCAACGGCAGCTCAAGACGACGGCGATCTACGTCACCCACGACCAGGTCGAGGCCATGACTATGGCCGACCGCATCGTGGTCCTCAACGGCGGCCGCATCGAGCAGTTCGGCGCGCCGCTCGACCTGTACAATCGGCCGGCCAATCTCTTCGTCGCCGGTTTCATCGGCTCGCCGCGCATGAATTTCATCAAGGGCGCCGAAGCTGAACGCCGGGACGCGGAAACCATCGGCGTGCGGCCCGAGCACCTGGGGGCGAGCCGCGATGGCGAGGGCTGGCTCGGCACGGTGACCGTGGCCGAGCATCTTGGGAGCGACACCTTCTTGCACGTCGACGTGCCCAAGATCGGCAAGCTCACCGCCCGTTCCGTGGGTGAGCTTGGCCTGACGACCGGTGATCGCGTCCGGCTGCAACCCGACGCCGGCCGGATCCACCGCTTCGATCACGATGGCCGCGCTCTCAACTGATACGCCAGCAGGAAGAGAACCATGTACCTCGAGATGTTCAAGCTTGCTGGCCGCACCGCCCTCGTGACCGGAGGCGGCCAGGGCATCGGTCTTGCCTGTGCCGAGGCGCTCGCCGAAGCGGGCGCTTCGGTCATCATTGCCGATCGCGACGCCGCCATTGCCGAGGAAGGCCGTGCAGCGCTCGCCAAACGCAACTTGGCGGCGGATGTCGCGGTCATGGATGTCACCGATTCGAAGCGCGTGACCGAGGTCGCCGACGAGTTCGCGGCGAAGCACCGGCGGGTGGATATCCTGGTCAACAATGCCGGCATTGCCCGCAGCGAGACGCCGGCCGAGACGGTCACCGACGAGCATTGGCTCAACGTTCTCGACGTCAATCTCAACGGCACGTTCTGGTGCTGCCGCGCCTTCGGACACCATATGCTGACGGCGAAGTCGGGCGCGATCGTCAATATCGGCTCGATGTCGGGCTTCATCGTCAACAAGCCCCAGGAGCAGTGCTACTACAACGCCTCGAAGGCGGCCGTGCACCACCTCACGCGCTCCCTCGCCGCCGAATGGGCGGCGCGCGGCGTGCGCGTCAATGCGGTGGCGCCGACCTATATCGCCACGCCGCTCAACGAGTTCGTAAAGTCCAAGCCTGCCATGTATAATGCCTGGATCGGTGGAACCCCGATGGCTCGCCTCGGCAAAGTTGAGGAGATCGCCTCGGTTGTCCTGTTCCTGGCGTCGGATGCCGCGAGCTTGATGACCGGAAGCATCGTCCTTGCCGATGGCGGCTACACATGCTGGTAGGCACGGCGAAGCGAGGCGCACGCAGGCATGCAGCAGTCTTTCATCGGCGTCGATGTCGGCACTGCGAGCGCGCGCGCCGGCCTGTTCGATATCGAGGGCACTCTTCTCGCCACCGCTCGCCGGCCGATCGCCCTGTGGCATGAGCCCGGCGATGTCGTCGAACAGTCGTCCGACGACATCTGGCAGGCCTGCGCCGGTGCCATCCGGGACGTCGTACAGCAATCGGGCTTGCTGCCGGCATCGGTCGCCGGGATCGGCTTCGATGCCACCTGCTCTCTTGTCGTGCTGGACGCCGCGGGCCGGCCGCTGTCGGTCAGCACCTCGGGCGATCCGCAGCGCAATGTGATCGTCTGGATGGATCATCGGGCGATCGCCGAAGCCGACCGCATCACGGCCACACGCCACGATGTGCTGCGCCACGTCGGCGGCGTCATCTCGCCCGAGATGGAAACGCCCAAGCTCCTGTGGTTGAAGCATCATCTTCCGGCGACATGGCGCGATGCCGGTCACTTCCTCGACCTCGCCGACTATCTGTCCTGGCGCGCATCCGGCAGCCTGGCTCGCTCGACCTGCACGCTGACCTGCAAATGGACGTACCTGGCGCACGAGCGGCACTGGAGCCGCAGCTACTTCGACGAGATCGGACTGGCCGAGCTGCTCGCCGACGGGGGAGAGAAGATCGGCAAGGTGATCGTCGACCCCGGCACCGCGCTTGACAACGGACTGACCCCGGAGGCCGCGCAGGATCTTGGCCTGCCACCCGGAACGCCGGTCGGCGCATCGTTGATCGACGCCCATGCCGGCGGCCTCGCCACCATCGGCGGACAGGGTGCCGATAGCGTGCCCACCAACATCCTCGATCGTCTCGCCTACATCATGGGCACATCGGCCTGCATCATGGCGACCACAGACACGCCGCGGTTCGTACCCGGTGTGTGGGGGCCCTACTTCTCGGCCATGGTGCCCGGCCTCTGGTTGAACGAGGGCGGCCAGTCGGCAGCGGGTGCGGGAATCGACCATCTGCTGCAGTCTCACCCGGCGCGTGCCGAGGCAGCCGAGGCCGCAGGCAAAGCCGGCCTGGCGCCGATCGATTTCCTGGAGCGGCGCGTCACGGCGCGCTTCGACACCGTGGGCGAAGCGGCGCGTCTCGCGCAGGACATCCATGTGCTGCCGGATTTTCTCGGCAACCGCTCCCCCTACGCCGACCCGCACGCGCGGGCCGTCATCGCCGGGCTCGACCTCGATAGTGGCCTCTGGGGCCTCGAGCGACTCTTCGTCGCCGGCCTGTGCGGCCTGGCCTATGGCCTGGCCGATGTCGTCGACGTCATGCGGACGCACCACATCCCGTGCCGAATGATGGTGATCAGCGGCGGCGCCAGCCGCAGCGCTTTGGTGCGCCAGATCATGGCCGACACGACGGGCGTGCCGGTGGCCCTGCCCTCGACAACCGAGCCGGTCTTGCTCGGCGCGGCGATGCTGGGCGCCGTCGCCGGCAGGGCGTTCCCCACCCTTCACGCGGCAATCAAGTCGATGTCGCGACTGGGAACTCTCACGCGGCCCTCGACTGCGGCGATGGCAGACTTTCACGCCGCCAAGCGCCGGGTCCATGCGCTACTGCGCGAGGTCGACAGCCAAAGCCGGCTCGTCATGGCCGCTTCCCAAAATCCGCGCGGCGCAGCGAGGAAGGTCGGCTGAGCGCCATGCTGTTGAGCTGTGGCGACGCCCTGATCGATTTCCTGCCGGTCCGTACCGTCGATGGACAAGAAGCGCTGCTGCCGATGGTCGGCGGCTCCTGTCTAAACATCGCGATCGGCATGGCGCGGCTTGGCATCCCGACAGGCTTCGTCGGTGGCCTTTCGACCGATCCATTCGGATGCATGATCGAGGACCATGTACGCGAGTCAGGCGTGGACCTGCGTTTAGCAGCGCGGAGTGCACGGCCGACAACGCTCGCCTTCGTGCGCACGGTGAATGGTGAGGCGCGTTACGCATTCTATGATGAGCAGACAGCATCGAGGCATTGGATCTATCGACACGGATCGATCCGATTTGCCGAGATCGATGCCGTGCATGTCGGCTCGACGACCCTGATCGATCGTTCCGGCGCGGCCCAGGCGCTGGAGCTCGTGGAAGAAGCACGACACACGAGTACGATCTCATTCGATCCCAATTGCCGCCCCAACCTCGTGCAGGACAAGGCCGATTATGTCGCCCGAATGGACCTGTTCGCGCGGCGCTCGCACATCGTGCGAATGTCGGATGGCGACTTTGCCTTCCTATACGGCAATAGCGACTTCGGTGCCAAGGCCGCTGCCCTCAGTTCAATAGGGCTTCCGCTCTTCATCATCACGCGCGGCGCTGGCGGCGTGCTTGCCTGGCACAAACGCGCTGGATTGGTCTCTGTGAAGGCGCCTTCAACGAAGGTTGTCGACACCATCGGTGCTGGCGACAGCTTCCAGGCAGCCCTTCTCGTTGCCTTGCATGCGATGAAACTCATCGCGAGACCATCGCTGGAGGCGATGGATGCCTCCCAGCTCGGCCGCGTGCTGGAATTCGCCGTTACCTGTGCCGCGGTGACATGCAGTCGTGCGGGAGCAAATCCCCCTTGGTCTTTCGAGCTACCAAAAGAAGCTTCGCTTGTCTGATGGCGTCGTCCCTCCCCTTTGGTTTTCGATGGGCGGACATTTCTGGCTGGCATGCAGGTTGCGAGTGGCGTGGTAGTTTGGTTGCCGCGGTCCAGCTGTGCTACAGCGAGCCGGCTGCAACGTCGTCGGGGGGAACAAGGATGTCGCAAGCAACCATGGGGATATCGGGCGCGATACCCCAGCTTGATGTAGGGACGCGCCGGCGCGCCATCGTTTCGAGCGCCGTCGGTAATTTCGTCGAGCTCTACGACTTCCTCATCTACGGGCTTTTCGCTGCGCAGATCGCGGCCAATTTCTTTCCGGCCGGCAACGAGACCGCGGACCTCCTGAAGGCTTTTGCCATTTACGGCGTGGGCTTCTTCATGCGGCCCATCGGCGCCATTGTGATCGGCGCCTACGGCGACAAGCACGGCCGCAAGAACGCGCTGGTGCTGACGGTCGGCCTGATGGCGGCGGCCACGGCACTGACCGGTCTGATCCCCTCCCACAGCCAGATCGGCATTGCGGCCCCTTTGTTGCTGCTGCTCTGCCGTCTCGCCCAGGGCTTCTCGACCGGCGGCGAATGGGGCGGCGCTGCCGCCTTCCTCGTGGAGTTCTCTCCACCCGGCAAGCGCGGCCTGATCGGCTCGGTGCAGCAGTTCAGCGTCGGCCTCGCCCTGATCGCGGCCACCCTGACCGCCGCCCTGCTGAACGGCTGGCTGACCAAGGACCAGATGGTCTCCTGGGGCTGGCGCATCCCCTTCCTGATCGGCTTCGTGCTGGCACCGGTCGGCCTCTACCTGCGCAGCCGCGTGGCCGAGACGCCGGCCTTCAGCCGCACCGTCGAGAAAAAGCAGGTGGCACGCAATCCGTTCGTGGAGTCGCTCACCACGCATCGCCTGCCGGTGCTGGCCGCGTTCGGCCTGTCGGCAATCGGCACGGTGGGCAACTACATCTTCAACATCTACCTGCCGACCTACGCCTCCAAGACGATGGGCATCGCAGCCAGCACGGCCTTCACCTCGGCCACGATCGCCGCGATCGTGCTCACCATCCTGACGCCGGTCATGGGTGCTCTGTCGGACAAGCTCGGCCGCAAGCCGCTGCTGATTGCCTCGGCGATATTTTACGGCGTGCTGTCGTATCCGGCCTTCGCGTGGCTCTCCGCCGCCCACAGCGGCGCCAGCCTGATGGCCGTGCAATCACTTTCGGCGGTCCTGCTCGCCATGTATGCCGGCCCGCTCTGCGCCATCCTGGCAGAGCTGTTCCCGACCAAGGTGCGCTTCACCGCCCTCTCCATCGGCTACGGCATGTCGGTGACGCTGTTCGGCGGCTTTGCGCCGTACATCTCGGAGTACCTGATCGGCGCAACGAAGAACCCGGTCTCGCCGGCCTTCTTCCTGATTTTCGCCGCCATCGTCAGTACCGTTACCCTGTTCGTCATGAAGGACCGCACGAATGCTCCCCTCGACTGAGACGGAACGATCGGCCGCGAACGGCCCGGCTGCGAACGACAGGGAGAAGCCGCGCGCCTGCGATCCGGTGACGCTCGAGATCGTGCGCGGTGCCGTCCGGGCCGCGCAGGCCGAGATGGAGGCGCTGATCGAGCGTACCGCGATCTCCGCCTTCATTCGCGAGAAGAAGGACTTCTACACCGCGGTGTTCGACGCCGACGGCGTGATGGCGGTGGGCTCCAACCTGCCGGTGTTCGGCGATGTCTGCGGTCCGGTCTTCCGCGACTTCCCGCCCGACACCATGCGCGCGGGCGATCTCTACTGGTACAACGACTGCTACGGCTCGCGCGGCGCGGTCTCTCACTCCAACGACCAGGTCCTGGTGGCGCCGATCTTCCACGACGGCCGCCGTTGCGGCTTCGTGATGGGCTGGGCGCATTTCTCCGACATCGGCGGCATGCGTGCGGGCTCGATCAGCCCCGACACGTCTGACATCTTCCAGGAAGGCATCATCGTGCCGCCGACCAAGCTGGTCGATGCCGGCGCCACCAACGAAGCCGCACTCAAGATCTTCTTCCGGAATTCGCGGTTTCCCGAGCAGAACGTGGGCGACATGCGCGCGCTGATGGCGAGCGCGGCGCTGGGCGTGAACCGCATCGAAGAGATTGTGGCGCGGTTTGGCCATGACGTCGTGGCGGACGCCTTCCGCCAGCTCCTGGCCCGCACCCGCAACCTCGTGCGCACCAAGCTCGCCGAAACCTTCGGCTACGGCACGCATCGCTTCACCGATGCGATCGATTCGGACGGTCACGGCAACGGCCCGTTCCATCTTCGCCTGGCGTTGACCCGCGAGAAGGGTCGGGACGGCGAAGACCGCTTCATCTTCGACGCTACCGCCACCGACGACCAGTCGCCGGGCCCGGTGAACCTGTTGATGAATCCCGATGTGCCAGGCACGGCCCTGTCGATGTTCTATCTCGGCGGCGATGCCGCGCAGGTCTGCAACGCGGGCGGCCCGCAGGCGCTGGACGAGGTGCGGCTGCGCGAGGGCTCGCTGCTGTGGCCCAGGTTTCCCGCGCCGCTCGGCATGCGCGGCCTCACCCTGATGCGCTTCCTCGCCGCCGTGAACGGCCTCATCAACGTCGCGGGCGGCAAGGCGCCGGCAGCGCACTCGGCCTATGTCATCGGTTTCATGCGCGGCACGTATCGAACGCCGGAAGGCAAGCTCGAGCCCTTCCTGATGTCCGACGGCATCGGCGTCGGCTGGGGCGCGCGCGCCTTCGCCGACGGCACCGATGCGGTCTATTTCGTTGCGCAGGAAAACTATCCGGTGGAGTTCCTCGAGAATGGCTACCCGGTGCGGCTGCGCACCTACGGCATCCTGACAGATTCCTGCGGCGCCGGCCGTTATCGCGGCGGCTGCGGCATCGTGCGTGAGTACGAGGTGCAGGCCGAGGAAGCGATGATGGCCATCCGCATCGACAGCGTGAAGAATCCACCCTGGGGTATCGATGGCGGCATGGCGGGCGGCACGGGCCGCATCGTCGTCAATCCCGGCACCAACCACGAACGCCAGCTCCAGCCGCTCTCCGACGGCAACGTCCTGAAGAAGGGCGACGTGCTGCGCATCGAGACCGGGGGCGGTGGCGGCCATGGCCATCCGTTCGATCGTCCGGTCGACAAGGTGCTGGAAGACGTGCTCGGCGGCTTCGTCAGCGTCGATGGCGCCAGGCGCCTCTATGGCGTCGCCATCGACGGCGACGCCATCGACCAAGCCGCCACCGCCAAGCTTCGCGCCAAGCGTCCCGCAACCAAAGCGTTCCATCGTCACGCGTATGTCGACAGCCTCACCTGAAACATCTCTCGCCATTGCCATCGATATCGGTGGCACCTTCACCGACATCGCGCTGC
>Ga0310811_10001484_pt1 | contig 29396 bp, 27 predicted proteins | sample YCmetagenome_FD_207642 | JGI IMG/M metagenome (GOLD analysis project Ga0310811, IMG submission 207642) | Soil microbial communities from experimental microcosm in Duke University, North Carolina, United States - YC | ecosystem: Engineered > Artificial ecosystem > Soil microcosm > Unclassified ...
GACCCGTGTGACATGCTTCATCGACTCGCACGCGTTGACGATGAGATTGAGCACGACTTGAAGAAGTTCGACCGGGTCGCCGTGCACGTTCGGCAGACTCGCTCCCATCTCCGTCTCGACTTCGACCCCGGCGTCGGCCGCCGTGAGCCGGCCAAGCGCCAGCGCGTCTCGCACGATCGTCTCGATGGCAACGGTCTGCAAACAGGAGTCGCCCTTTTGGATGAACGACCGCATACGCGTGATCACGTTCGCGGCTTGCTTGTCCTGCCCGGCGATCTCGTCGAGAATCTCCCGCACGGCGGTCAGGTCGACGTGCGGCAGAGCGAGGAGATGCTGGCCCGTTTGCGCGTTCACGAGAATCGAGGTGAGCGGCTGACGCAATTCGTGCGCGATCGCGCCGGAGAGCTCACCAACGGTCGCCACGCGCGTGACGTGGGCGAGTTGATTGCGCTGCTGCTGGAGGGCTTGCTCGACGCGTTCGCGTTCCCTGATCGTCGCGGCGAGGAGCATCGTCGGGCCCCAGAGCACGATCCAGAACACCTCGAGCGAAAGAATGCGATCGGTGTCGCCGATCAAAACGAACGGGCCCAGGCGCTGTGCCGTGCCCCAGACGGAAAGCGCCGCGACGGCGAACAGTGCGGTCGACCCGCCGATCGGGCCGAAGCGGACCGCTGCCCAAAGCAGGGGAGGAAACGCGAAAAGCAGCAGCGTCGGAACGCGCGCGATGTTGGGACCTGTGCCGAAAATCGCGATACCGATTCCAACAACGGCCGCGACCATGACCGCGCCCTCGACCAGACGCGGCCGCGACAGTTGGGACATCCGCTGCACGCCGTACTGGGCCCATTTCAAGATGACCGGTCCGATGATGAGCAGCCCCGTCGCGGTCGACAGAGTCGTGCGCAGTACGGACGCCGTCGGCGTGTACGTGGATTCGAGCCCGAGCACGGACCGGACGAACGCTGGCGTGGTCAGTCCATAGACCGCCGGCATGGCGAAGGACACGACGGCGTAGGCCAGAACCTGCTGCCGCGTCCCAAAATGCAGCGGCACGCCCGCCGTGCGCTCGAGGACGATCACGGTGCCCATGGCGAAGATGCCGTTCCCCAGGATCTGCCAGATCCACCTCCACGCAGGAACGGTGAGGTGCATCTCGGCGGCGTGGGGGATGGCGGCGGCCACGAGAATGATCCACCAACGTGAGCGCGGGGTCAACACCAACGCCGACACGAGGAGGGCGTTGGCCGGCCAGACGACGCCGATCTGAGAATTCTCAAAGCGGAAGCCGAGCCCGAGGCGAACGGCGAGGTCGTAGGCTGCGACAAACAGCAGCGTGTACGCCAGCAGCCGAGCCGTCGTTCGTGCCGACGGCCGATCCGGAGATGAAGTCTTAGAGACGTCGAAAGAAGCGACGTGCTCGGTGGTGGCGACGTGCGCGCTGCGAATCGTGACACTCCTCGTTCTCAAGGCCACTATAGAGGAGGTCCCGCGCTTTCCAACAGGGTCGTAGGCCCATAGTCCAACATCGCCGCGGTAACGGGCGCGGGCGGCTCGAACTCACTTAGTTCCGAGCGCACAAAGCCATCCGCGCGCGGGCTCTTCAATGATCTCTAGCGTAGAGAAGCCGGCCCGCTCGAGGAGCGCGCGGTGCTCGTCGAGCGTCAGCGACGCGATCCCCACGACGCCGGACAGCCGTCCCGCGTACTTGGTGTGTTTGCCACCGTTGTAGAACTCCGCGATAATCGCGATCCGGCCGCCCGGCTTCACGACACGGTGTACTTCGACCATGTCCTGCGGCAGATTCGGCCACCAAAAGTGCGTCTCGATCGCTGTTACGAGATCGAAGGTGTCGTCGGGGAATGGAAGCAGGGAGACGGACGCCTGCTCGATGGCGACTCGCCCTCGTCCAATCAGCTCGGCATTCTCACGCTGAGACGCGCGCACGCTTTCGCCGGAGTAATCGATGCCGACCACTCTGCCCGCACTCGCGCGCGCGGCGAGCTTGCCGACTGTGCGACCCCCGCCGCACCCGACGTCGAGGATAACGTCACTCTGGCCGATGTCGACGTGCGTGAGCCCCCAGTCGGTGACCCCGCCGTGCCGCTTGTTCATCGTCCAGAGTACGAACTTCCCCAGCAAGCCCGACGGCTTCTTACACTGATTCATGGGTCGCGTCCGGTGTGCACGGCATACCAGCCGAATTACCGCCTTCGTTCCAGAAAAGATTCAACCGTGCGACAGCGCGCGGGCGAGACGCAGGCTTCGTTCTGACCAAGAGTCTCTGGGTTCCGCCGCGGCCCTCGCGAACAGCCAAGCACGAATGCGCTGGCTATCGACTTGCAGCTGTTCGGCGAACGCATTGATCGTCCGTCGGGGATCGGTGATGACACGGTCGGCGCAGTTGATCAAATGCTGCGTTGCATCGTAGGCCGGATCGCCGACGAATGGCTTTGGATCGATGACCAGCCACGGCGCGCGTTCCGCCCGCAGCACATTACCGGCGTGAACGTCCGTGCCGAGAAGCACGTCGCGATCCGCCGGCCGTGACAACTCCCGCATGATCGCGAGCCCCTCTTCGACGAGCGCCCCGTCCGGCCACTCGTCGGCCCGGGCTCGCGACTCCGCCGACCACGCCTCGATCATTCGTGAGAGATGACGAAACGCATCGAGGGCTCCTCGCGGCTGCCAGAGCCGCCGCAAGAGGCCGGCGACGACGCGATCTTGCTCCGCCGCGGTACGGTCGCGCAGTGACGTACCCGGGATACAGCGCTCGAGAAGCATCGCGCCGGCTTCGTCGTCGGATTCGAGAAGACGAACGACCGGATCCCCCGCCCAGAAGCGCAGACCGTCGATCTCCTGGGCGCCCTCCATGTGCGGCATGCCGAGCTTGAGGACCCCGCACTCGCCGTTGGCGCGCGTCGCGGGCGCTACCCAGGCCGCGCTGACGTCGTCCGAGTCAAACGGCTCGCCGATGCGAAGCTCCCAGTTGGTCGCGAGCTCGCCGACGAGATCGGGCAAACGGCGGAGCCATTCGGCACGCTCGGCTGTCTTCGAAGCGTTCTCGCGGAGCTTCCGAGGAATGGCGATCACGCGATGAAACCTGTGAGTTGCGAGTAGGCGGGCCCCGGGTCAGCCTTGGGTCCCGGGTGGATGCGTGAACGACCAGCGCGTCTGAATGATCCGGCACCCTGCGTCGTCGCGCCGATACACCTCGGTGCAATTCAACTTGGTCACGACCAAGTCGGCGCCGAAAGGGGATTTGGAGGCACCAAGGCTCGACACGTCGCACGGTCCGCGCGATACTTCCTGCGCTTCGTCGCTCCGCTTCGTCCCTCCGCTGCATGACGGTTTCCTACGAAAACAGCAAAGTCATTTTCGACGGCATCAAGGCCGCCGGGATCAGATCGCTCTCCGCACTGCCGGAGACGTGGCTTGGACTCCTGCTGCAACGCGCCGAAGACGACCCCGATATCGAGTTGTTCCAGGTCGCCAAGGAAGAAGAGGCGGTGGGCATTGCGGCGGGCGCCTACTTCGCCGGAACGCCGCACGTGCTTCTGATGCAGAACCACGGGTTTTTCGGCGCGATCAACGGCATCGTTTCGCTGGCGCAGCTCTATCACGTTCCGCTGTGCATGCTGATCGCCTACCGCGGTCACTGGGGCGAGCCGTATCCATGGCACACTCGCGGCGGCATCGTCACTGAAGAGGTGTTGCGTGCGCTCGGTATTCCATTCGAGCATGCGCGGGACCCGGACCGTGTCGCCAAGCAGATTCGCGAAGCTTGGGTTTTCTCGCAGAGCTCCCTCTCGCCCGTCGCGCTGCTGCTCACGCGCGACTTGATGGAGGTGTGATGGAGCGCGCCGGCTGCATCGCGATGATGTATCCCGAGCTCGAGGACAAGGTCGTCGTTACGATCATGGGCGCCTCGGCGCAGGAGCTTTACAACCTCGGCCATCGCGAAAATTTCTTCTATCTGCAACACGCCATGGGGCTGGCTTCATCGATCGGGCTGGGGCTCGCCACGCACCTGCCGAACGAACGCATCGTTGTGCTCGACGGCGACGGCTCGGTGTTGATGAACCTCGGCACGTTCGTCACGCTCGCGCGGTATCGGCCGACGAACATGATCCACGTCGTGTTCGACAACGGCAGCCTGCTGTCCACCGGCGGTTTCGATTCGCAGACCGCCGCCGGCGTGACGGATATCGCGGCGATCGCGCGCGGCGCGGGGGTCGAGCATGTTGCCGCGGTCGAGACGACGACCGAATTCGGCGAAGCGTTCGTCGAAGCGCTCGAGCGCAACGATCTGAGCGTGATCGTCGCCAAGGTGGCCGCGGTCGGCCCGGAACACTACGGCATGGATCTCCACTTGCCGGAGAACGCCTTCCGCTTCAAACGCTGGATTGCCGAACGTAAGGGCACCGGTCACCCGGCGACCGCGTGATCGATTCGCGACCGGACTACGACATCGCGGCGTGGCGCCGGCGAATTCCGCTGCTCGCGTCCTGCATCCCGATGAACAACTGCTCGCAGGCGCCGCAGACCGACGCCACACGCGCCGCGGCGTCGCGCTATCTGGACTCGTGGAACGCGACGGGGATGGACTGGGACGAGTGGATGGCGGAGGTCGCGAGAGCCAAGGCGGAGTTTGCGACGCTCATCGGCGCGAGCCCGGCGGACATTGCCGTCTTCAGTTCCGTCTCGGAGGCGACGAGCGCGGTCGCGAGCGCGCTCGATCTTGGGGGCACGCGCACGAAGCTCGTCGTGAGCGAAGCAGAGTTCCCGACGGTTGCCCACGTCTGGCTCGCTCAGCGGCGACGCGGGGCTCGTATCTCGTGGGCGACGGTGCGCGACGGAGCGATCGACGCGGGCGTGTATGACTCGATGATCGACGACCGCACGGCGCTCGTCTCGTCCTGCCACGGCTATTTCATGAACGGCTTCGTGCAGGACGTCGCCCGCATCGCCGCGCGCGCCCATGATAGCGGGGCGCTGTCGTTCGTCGACGCGTACCAAACCGCCGGAACCATGCCGATCGATGTCCGCGCGCTCGGCGTCGACTTTCTCGCCGCCGGGAATCTGAAGTTCCTCATGGGCATCCCGGGGATCGCCTTCTTGTATGTGCGGCCGGAGATCGTCGCCACGCTCGAGCCGACGCTCACCGGATGGTTCGGACGGTCGGACCCGTTTGCCTTCGACAACAAAACGCTCGATTGGTCGCCGACGGCGAGCCGGTTCGACACCGGCACGCCGCCGCTCGTCAACGCCTACGTCGCGCGCGCGGGAATGGCGATCGTCAATGAGGTTGGCGTGTCGAACATTCGCTCGTGGCTCGCATGCCTGGGACAGCGGTTGATCGACGGCGGTCGCTCGCGCGGACTGACGCTGCACGGCACCGATGACATGTCCAACAAGACCTCGACGACCGCCTTCGTCGTTCGTGATGCTCACGCGGTCGAGGCGGCGATGCGCGCCCGTGGCGTCCTGCCGGCGGCGCGCGGGAGCGTCATCAGGCTCGCGCCTCATTTCTACAACACGATCGAAGACGTCGACCGCGCGCTCGATCTCCTCGCCGAAGTCACACGCACCACGTGAGCACTCCGACGAGCGGGAGTGCAACGCGGGAGACGTTCAAGTCCCGACTCGGCGGGCTGATGACGATCGTCGGCGTGTCGATCGGGCTCGGCCACGTGTGGCGCTTTCCGTATATGGTGGGGAAGTTTGGCGGCGCCGCATTCGTCCTCTTTTACACCGTAGTCTCGATCGCCATCGGGGTCCCGGCGCTGATGACCGAATTCGCGCTCGGGCGACATACGCGTCGCGGTCCGGTGGGCGCGTTCGAGATTGGCGGCCTCCCGTTCGGACGCCAGGTCGGCTGGTTCTTCTTCTTCGTCGTCACCGCGGCCACGGGATACTACTCCGCCGTCATCGGCTGGGTTTTGTATTACACCATCGGCCAGCTCGCACAGGCCGGCCATATCGCGTTCGACGCGGCGGCGATCCTCCCGCCCGATCACGGCTTCGTGCTGCGTTCATTCGTCCTCCAGATGATCTGCACGGCCGTCGTGTTGCTAGCCTGCGCGGCCGCGCTCCTGAAGGGTGTGCGAAAGGGCATCGAAGTCGTGAGCAGCGTCATCCTTCCGGCGATGACGATCGTGACGATTCTCGTCATGGTCCGCGCGCTGACACTTCCCGGCGCGATGGCCGGCGTCCGGTTCTACCTTCTCGAGTTTCGCTTCTCCGACCTCACGGCGAATGTCATGGCCGCCGCGATCGGGCATGCGATCTTCGCGTTGTCGCTCGGCGGAACGTTCATGGTCGTGTATGGCTCCTACGTCCACGCTGAAGAGCGGCTCGCGCGCCCGGCCTGGTGGACGGTGATCGGCGATACGGGTTCGTCACTCATCGCGGGATTGGCGGTCATACCGGCGGTGTTCGCCTTCCATCTCGAGCCGGCTTCCGGGCCGGGCCTCATCTTCAACACCCTGCCCAAAGTGTTCGCGGCGATGCCCGTCGGATGGATCTTCGGCGCGCTGTTTTTCATCAGCTTGCTCGGCGCGGGCTACCTGTCGGACATCGGCGCCGTCGAAGTGCTCGTCGCCGGACTCACCGACAACACGCGGTTCACCCGTCGTCAGGCCGTCTGGTGGATGTCCGCGGCCTGTTTCGTCTTGGCGATTCCGCCGTGCATCAACAACGCGATCTTCGTCCCGTGGGATCTCACGTTCGGATCTGGCATGCAGACGCTCGGCTCTTTGCTCGCCGTGATCACCGTCGCGTGGTGTATGAACCGGGCCTCGGCGCTCGAGGAACTGTTCGGGGCGGGCGAGACGCCCGTCCCGATGTGGGTCTTTTATTGGATCAGGTTTGGGATCCCCGTCGTCATCCTCGGCGTTGGCGTCTACTGGCTGCTGAGCCAGGTGTTCCGCATCGTGAGCGGAGTCTAGCCTTCGCCGCGCCGAACTACTTTGGACTCACCGTCATCGACGCCCGCCCGCCCGTCGTCTTCGACCAATACACGATCCAATGCTCGGCGATCTTCGTCGCTCCAGTGATGAGCTCCGGTGACGGCTGCTTGCCGTGCTCCGTCATGACGACCATCGCCGTGTTGAACTGCTTCTGCGAGTGATCGGCGTCGGGCACACGCGGCCCCATCGCGGCGATCACGTCTTGAATCGTGATGGTGGTCTTGTCCCCCTTGTAGATCGGATGCCCCTGCGCGTCCGATTGCCCGGTGCGCTGCAGGTTGCGAAGCACGAAGAACGGCTTCACCTCGTCAGGCTTCGCCAACCCCATGAGGTACAATCCCAGCCACGACCAGCCCTTCGCCGGCGAGTAGTAATCGCGATCGAGTTGCGTAAACGTCCCATCGCCGTTGTCCTTCCACGTACTTCCGCCCATTGCGTCGGCTTCCTGCGGATTGGAGTACGTGAACGCCGCGGGAAGGTGCACGCCGGCTCCCCAGTGCACAGGGCCGAGCGTAATCGTGTCGCCATTCACGATCGCCCGCGCATCCGCCGCCCAGCGGTGCCCCAGCTCGTGGCCGACCTGCGACATCGCATAGTTGTAATCAGTCATGCGGCCATCGGGTGAGCGTTCCTGGATCTGCACCGCGCTGGTCGAGACGGGCTGCACGTACATCCACTGCAGCTGGCCTTTGCTGCAATAGTTCTCGAGCCCGTTGGTGTTCGTCCCGATACCCGAGACATTGCCGCCACGCGGACCGGTGCTCGGGGTCCCACCCTCCGGGTTGTCGACGCGGAAATCCGAGTAAGAAACGATGAAGTCGAATTTGTCGCCCAACGCACTGATCACCGAACACGCGACATCCGTCGGGCGCGGGATCTCCGGCCAATGAAATCCTTCGTAGACGACGGCGAACGGGCCGTCTTTCTTGGAAAGGGAAGAGAGGTCGGTCTCCGGCGATCGAATACCGGACAGCGCGACCGTGCGCGCCGCGACGCGATCAGCGATCGCGGTGGGCGAAGAGGCGGCGTCGGCCGATACCGAGAGCCGCGCCACACCGGACAGCTGAAGCGGAAGAATGCCCGTCAGAGTCAGCGAATTGCCCGAGACAGCGATATCGGGCTCCGCTCCGTCGCCTCCCGCAATGAACCGCGGCCCGAATCCGCTGCGGCCGCCGCCGGCGCCCCGTCCGCCCGCGAAACCGCGCGCCGTCCACACCACCGTTGCTTTTCCGAGATCATTCGGTGCGTCGCCCTTGTTGAACGCGATGCGATACGTGATGCCACTGATTCCCGGATCGGCCATTGCCGAGGGCGACGCGCCTGCTTGCTTCACTACTCCGGAATCCGCCGCCGGACGTTCAGCCATGATCGGTCCGCGTGTCTCGATCTTCGCTCGCAGATAGAGCCCGTCGATCGATGTCAGCGTGATGCTCTTGATGTCGAGATTCGACGCGACCGCGGGGTTGTCATCACCCGACAGCACGGCGATTGTCTTCTCGACACCGCCAGTGACCGCGGGGAACACGCCGACGACCGCGTCCTTGGCGTTCACATCGTTGTACGACAGCTCGATCATGCCGTCCTTGTGCAGCACCGCCTGGATGCGGTTCGTCGTCGGTATCCAGCTGAACGCTTGGATTCCGCCCGCGCCTTCGGTGAGCGACCACGTAATCACCGCGCGATCGTCCAGTTCTTTCATGAAGGTGCCGGAGCATTGCGCGAGCCCGCAGCCGCGCTGCCCGCTCAGTCCTACGCGCGTGAACGCCGCGATCCCGGGAATCATGTTGATGAAAGTCCGACCCACGGTCTGCATCACGGCGTAGCGCTCCATCTGGAATCCGGCGCGTCCCGATCCACCGGCGCCGGTGCGATTGCCGACGGGAACACCTCCCACTGCACCTCTGCCTCCGCGCCCGCCAAGCATCCCGCCGAACGTGATCGAGCCGGTGGCGACGTTGAGCGTGTCCCAGCTTCCTCCGGAGAATGGAAACTTGAATCGCGTCAGCGGCACCCGGCCGGGGCTCACCATCGAGCCGGAGTCGGCGTCCCAAACGAGCGGCACGTTCTCGACGCGGTAACTCGCGCCGTCGGGTGTGAACCGGAGTGTGCGATGATCCAGATCGAACAGCCGTTCCGCCGCGATCGCGCCGCTGTCCAGCTCGAGGTGAATCAGATTGCCGATCACCTTGACCTTCCCGATCGGATGGCCGGGCTGGCGCTGAGCGACGGCGAGTTGTGGAAGTCCGACCAGCGCCAGAAGGGCGCACACCCGACGAAGGTTGAACATGTGCCTAATGGAAAGAGGGCTTCTTCAGCTTCAAGGCATGAGCGCCGAGGCCAGGCTGCGCCATCAGCCGTTCGATGTCGGCGATTTCGACGGGAACGAATGACGACATGTTCTCGTAGCCGGTGGCGGTGATCAGGATCATGTCCTCGAGCCTCACGGACAGCTCGCCATCCGGCGTCGTCATCTGCGGCTCGATCGTGAATACGTAGCCCGGCTCCAGCGTCGGCGTGGGATTGCGAACGTCGTGTACCTCCATGCCCACGCTGTGGCCGAGCGAGCCCCCGCCTCGAGGCGGTGCGTTCGGATTGCGTCGATAGCGATTCACGAATGCCGCGGCGGTCTCGCGGATCTTCGGATCTGTGAACCGATAGCGCGCCATGATCGTGTCCATTTTGATCACGGCGCTGTCCATGACGTCGCGCGCCGTCACGTGGACGCGGATGGACGACATCAGCGCCTGATACAGCCGGAGGTAAATCGTGTAGAACTCCCGCTGCCGCGGCGTGAACCTGCCGTTCGCGGGAAAGACGCGCGTCACGTCGCTCGTGTAGTTGTCGATGTCCGGCGCCCAGTCGAACTGCACGAGATCTCCCTCTTTGAGCCGAGCCTGGTCCCGGTGGTAATGCGTGTACGGCATGTTGCGCCCCGCCGCGATCAACGGAAAGTACGATTCGCCGTAGGCGCCGCCGCGCTTGTACACGTATTCCGCCGCGGCCTCGAGCTCGTACTCGTGCATTCCGGGCTCGGCGTCACGCATTGCTTCCATGATGCCCAGTCCCGCGAGCTGGGTCGCGTGGCGAATGACGGCGATCTCACGCGGGCTCTTCACGGCGCGCAGCGAATCGAGGATCGGATCGAGGTCGCGAACGTCCGATTCCGGCGCCACCGCTTTGAGGTGCGCGAGAAAGACCTCTTCGCGAGTGGGGTGCCCGTCCCACGGATCGTTCTTCGTCGCGCGAACGTGCGCTTGAACATCCCCCGCCGACTCGCTGCCCAATACTTCGGGACGGAGTGGCGTGAACAGCACCCGCCGCTCGCTGGCCAATCGGCCGAGGGACGTCGTGAACGAGTCGCGGGGAACGATGGCGTCGAGGCCCGTCGCACGGGCTGACGAATCGCCGACGTCGAGGTACGGCCCGATGGCGCGCTCCCTCGCGGCCGTCCGCGGAGCGAGGAACAGTGTGCTCGTATGTGCCTTGCCGTCGATGATGAGCAGGGCGCGCGGCTCGACGACGCCCGTGAGATAGAAGAACTGATTGCTCTGCCTGAGCGGCGATTCACCGCGGCGCTCGGTCGTTCCTTGCAAAACGGCGACGCCATCGCCGATCGACGTCATGACCTTGGCGCGGCGGGCGGCGAATTCCTCGGGAGGAAACGCGTCGGTAAACCCCTGCTGCGCGGGTGCCGGCGACGGGACGAGCCCGACGACGATGGCGGACGCGAGAACGAATCGAACCACGGTGTGGGCTAAGCGGACTGGCATTCTGGTGCGAGTGCGGGTTTTGACGCCATACTCTCCTCGGCCCAAATCGGATCGACTGGTCAAACGCCGTTCAGCGCCTGACCGCCGACGACTATGATCGCACCTCGCGCTTCCTTGCGCAAAACATGACCGGCCTCGCCGTCGAAGAGTAGCAGCCGCACGATCCGCAACGAAACTGCAGCCAACATTCACGATTGAATCGCCAGACCTGCTTTACCAACCCCAAGCATTAGGGAACACTCAATGTCCGTGCTCACCGATCTCGTCGCCGCGCTCGACGCCGGCACGCTCAAAGTTGTCGATCTCACGCAACCCCTCGGTCCCGAAACGCCCGTCATCGGCCTGCCGCCGATCTTCGCGTCGTCGCCCGGCGTGACGCTCGATGTCATCTCGTGCTACGATGACAAAGGCCCGGCCTGGTACTGGAATACCATCACCATGGGCGAGCACACCGGCACGCATTTCGACGCGCCGGTGCACTGGGTTACCGGCAAGGACCTGCCCGACAATCGCTGCGACACGATTCCGCCGCGCCGATTCATCGGCCCGGCGTGCGTCATCGACATCGCGGCCGAGGTCGCGAAGAACGAGGACTACTTGCTGATGCCCGAGCACGTCGAGGCATGGGAGAAGAAGAACGGCCGCATCCCGCGCGGCGCTTGGGTCCTACTGCGCACCGGCTGGAGCAGACGAACGGGCCGGGACGCCTTTCTGAATGTGAAAGAGGACGGGCCTCACAGCCCGGGCTTTCACAAGACCACGTCCGAGCTGCTCGCCAAGGATCGCGATGTCCTGGGCGTCGGTGTCGAGACCGTCGGCACCGACGCCGGGCAGGCGGGCACCTTCGACCCGCCGTTCCCGAATCACGGCACCATGCACGGGAACGGCAAGTTCGGTCTTGCCAGTCTGTGTAACCTCGATCAATTGCCGGCGACGGGCGCTGTCGTCATCGCCGCGCCGCTCAAAATCGTCAACGGAAGCGGAAGCCCGCTTCGCGTACTGGCGATCGCGCCCGCTTAGTTCGACTTCACGTTGACCATCACCGGCCCGTTGTCGCGCTTCACGGCCGGAACGCTCTTCAGATACTGGTAGATCGCGCGCAGGTCTTCTTCGTTCATCTTGGAGAAGGCCTGCCACGGCATTGGCGATCCCGGGAGAACTCGGCCTTGCCGGAAGCGCGCCACGAACTGGTCTTCCGTCATTTTGCCGAGCCGTCCGGTCTCGGGATCGCTCGTGATGTTCGGCGGCGCCCAGCTGTGCGTGGGATCGTCGGTCTCGGTGAAGCCCGTCGTGCCGCCGAAGCGCGGCCCGGTGAGCGCGCCCGTCATCTGGTTTCGCTCCGTGTGGCACGCCCAGCAGAGCGCGACCGACTCGACGAGATATCGGCCCGTCTCGACCGATGCGCCGCGCGGCGAGTGGGCGAGCGGCGTCGACGCCGGGCCGACCGGCTTCGACATGACCGTCGCTCGGATGACCTTGCCGAGCGCATTGAACTCGTGATTCGGCACCGGGTGGTTCACCGCCGGCTGCGTTCGCAGATACGAGACAACCGCCAGCAGGTCGTCGTCGGCCAATCCCTGCATCTCCATGAACGGCAACAAGGCGCGTCCGTCATGCCCGACGCCGTAGCGCAACGCACGCGCAATCGCTTTGTCGCTCACCGCGCCAAGGCCCGTCGCGGAATCGCGCGTCAGGTTACGCGTGTAGAATTTTCCGGGCGGGATCGCGAACTCGAACCCGCCGACGAGCGGGACCTCAGCGCCTTGCGCATTCGCCACGCGCTGCGCCGGATCGCCGTGACACGATGCGCACGGAGCGACGGTGCGGACGATGTAATGTCCGCGTTCGACAATCGCCGAGTCCTTTGAGGCGACGACGTCAGGGTAGGGCGCATCGAACGTGAGATGCTGGCGGGTGCCGACATACGCGCCGCCGACCACCACGATCACCAACAGCACGCAGGCGGTGACGATGAGTGCCTTTTTGATGACAACGAGTGCTTTTCTCATAGAAGACCATTCCAGGAGGGGGAGGGAACGGCGCTCCAAGATACGTCGAACCTCGCCGGAGTGCATAGCCACCGCACTGTACGCCGCGCATATTGTCGCGGTCCCCCCTACCGCTTGGCGCGCCGGACGGTTTCCGGCCGACACCCGCCCCTTCCATGATCAAACACCGCTGGCTCCCGATCGCGCTCGGACTACTCGGCGCATCACTCAGCGCGCAGGCCACATCCATCCGTCCGCTCACTCCGAAGCAGGCCAAGGAGATACCGACGGCGGCGCCGTCAACCGTCGCGCCTGCGCCCGGCCGTGGCGTGCGGGACCGCGCCGAGCTCGAGGCGTTCCTCGACGGCGTGATGGCGGCCAATCTCCGCGACAAGCACGTCGCCGGCGCGACCGTCTCCGTCGTCAAAGACGGCGCGCTGCTTTTCACGAAGGGCTATGGCTACGCCGACGTCGCCAAACGCACGCCGGTCGACGCCGAGCGCACGATGTTCCGCATCGGATCGACGAGCAAGCTGTTCACGTGGACGGCCGTCATGCAGTTGGTCGAACAGGGAAAGCTCGATCTCGACGCCGATGTCAACAAATACCTCGACTTCAAGATCCCGGCGACCTTTCCGCAGCCGATCACGCTGCGCCACATCATGACGCACACGCCGGGCTTCGAGGAGGACGGGCGCGATCTGATCAGCGACGACTCGACGCTCAAGATCGATCTTGGTCGGTGGCTTGCGTCGCATATTCCCGCGCGCGTTCGGCCGCCCGGGACGTATTCGTCGTACTCCAACTATGCGACCGCGGTCGCCGGCTACGTCGTGCAGCGCGTGTCCGGCGTTCCCTGGGACGACTACATCGAACAACACGTGCTCGCGCCACTCGGCATGACGCACACGTCGACGCGCCAACCCCTCCCGGCTGCGCTGCACGGCGATATGTCGAACGGGTACCTCTGGGGCGGCGGTGCCTTCGTCCCGAAGAAGTTCGAGATTGTCGAACCGATGCCGGCGGGATCGATCGCGGCGAGCGCGGGTGACATGGCGAAGTTCATGATCGCGCACCTGAACGACGGAGCGTTCAACGGCCAGCGCATCCTCGCCGAATCGACCGCGAAGCGAATGCACTCGCGTGCGTTCACGCACGACCCGCGTCTCCCCGGATTCGCGCTCGGCTTTTACGAGAAGAGCAGTCATGGGCTCCGCATCATCGGTCACGGCGGTGACACGCAGTGGTTCCACACAGACCTCGCGTTGATCCCGGACGAAAAGCTCGGCGTGTTCGTGTCGTACAACACGGTGACCGGCGGAGAGCTGAGCTTCTCGCAGTTCCTGACGCAGTTCCTCGATCACTACTATCCGTCCGTGCCGGCCATCGTCGCCATGCCGGCCGACGCGACAAAGGAAGCACAGCGCGTCGCCGGCGAGTACGAGTTCAATCGTCGCTCTTACACGACTTTCCAGAAGGCGATCGGCCTCGGCGGCGACATTCGCATCGGCGCCGACAGCGGCCGTCTCATCATGCACTCCGCGCTCGGCGACTCGCGGCTCGTGCCCATCGGCCCGCTGCTGTATCGCGATGAGCTCGGCGATGGGCTCGTCTCGTTTCAAGCCGACAGCGGCGGTCGCATCGTCCGGGGCTTCTTCGGGCCGGCGCCGATGATGACGATGGAGCGCGTCGGATTCACGCAATCGGTCATGCTCCATTGGATCGTTCTCGGCCTCGGCGCGCTCGTGTTCGCCGCGACGTTGCTCGCCGCCTTTGGCCGGTTCTTCAGACGCCGGTTCGGTGAGGCGCGCGCCGACGACGTGCTTCCGGGGCGATGGTTCCTCGTCATGGCGTCGTTGTTCGAGTTGGTGTTCGTCATCGTGCTCGTCACGATCCTCAGCAGCTCGCAAGGTTTGCTCAACGGCCCGCTGACCGGATTGAAGCTGGCCTTCGTGCTGCCGGTGCTGGCGGCGCTGTGCGTCCTTGGCGCTTCCTACTTCGCCGCTCGGCAGTGGCGGCTTGGCGCGGGCACCCGCATGGCGAGGCTCCGGTTCAGCGCCGCGACGTTCGTTGCGCTGCTCTTCACTTGGTCGCTCGCGCAGTGGAATCTGTTGGGGTGGAAGCTGTAGGGCGCTTCCCCTCAACAGTTCGGATGGAGACGAACCAGGTTCGCCGAGACCTCGACGAGGTTGATGCGTGTTCCAGCGAGCACGGAGTCGATCGTCGCTGTCTTTTGCGGCTCGCCGTTCTCGGGATTGATCGGCGCGGAGGGATTCGCGAGTGAAATCTGCGCGCCAATACCTGGTTGACGACAGATCGTGACATAGATGGTCCCGTTCAGCGCGAACGCGCCGAGTGGTCCGTAGGCGCGGCGCAGGTCGTCCCAGGTCGCGGTAATAGGAACAGCGTCGGGCAATACCGCGCGTGTCCCAGAAACCTTCCAAAATGCGACCCGCGCGCCAGGGTCGATTTGCAGCGGGCGACGGTCGCCCTCTTCGCTGGCGAGATTGGCGACGACACCCACGACGCGCAGTCCTGGCCGCGTGAGAAGCACCGCCGTATCGAGCGACTCGTCGCCATTCGTCGTCGTCCAGCCGAAGCTCGCACAACGACGGCGAAGCTCGGCGATCGTCAAGTCGAGCGGCAGAGCGCCGATGCGTCGCGGCGAGATCTGAACGATCGAGTCGGGCCCGAAACAATCGCCGCCGGCCGTCTCGGTGCGCATGCGTTGGCTCCGGCGCGACATCGCAACGTCGGCAGCGACGACGCCCGCCAGCAGCGCGGCACTCAGTGCCAACGTTTTTCGTTGCACCATCAGATCCGAGTGAGCGTCCCCGAGAGATCCGCCTCCCAGGCCCCACCGTCGCGCGACATCTCTCCTTTGGCGACAACGCTGCGCCCGTCTTCGGCGATCGTCCAGGTTTGGCGTTGCGACAACTTCGGCGCATTTCGCCACCAGCGGATCGTGTTGCCGTCTACGCCAACGTCGTACTTGCGCGACACGCCGCGGCTGTCGAAGTAGAGCATGAAATACTCGCCGCGTTCGTCATCGCTTCCGAACATCGCGACGCCGACGGGGAATCGAGAATCATCCATCGACGACCGCCAAAGGACGAAGGCTCCGTCATCGAGCCACTCGAACGTTGTCTCGCCGTGGAGCTGTACGCCCGGCACCATGGGATGCGTCCCCGACATCTTCCATCGGCCGATCAGCGGCGCGAACGCTGCAAGCGCATCGTTCCGCGGGCGCGGGCTCGTCATCCTCTACCGCGCGCCGGATGAATTCTTCGGGGACGGCGTCGGCGCCGGGTCCATGAACAGGTCATCGGCGTAACAGTAGCCCCAGTCCTCTTCCGGCTCGAGGCTACGAATCAGAAAGTGCTTCGTATCCCGCACGTGACCCGTCGCGTGCTTCCCTGGCGATTGGTCACAGCAGCCCACGTGTCCGCACGTGAGACAAAGGCGAAGGTGCACCCACCAGCCGCCAGTCTTGAGACATTCCTCACAACCGGGTGTGTTCGGCGAAACGTCGTGCACGAGATCGAGGTGAGTGCACTTCGCAGCGGACATCACAGCCCCCGGGGAAACTCAGTCATGGATCGTCGGTCGCGGGCGCCACATCGCGCCTCTGGGCAAGCTAATCCCGGTGTCTACCAAGATCGACGAGAGCGTGGCCTTCGCGACCGAGCGCGTCCATCGCGTCCAGCTGCTGGACTTCTGGCATGCTCTTTCAGTCGAGAAGGTAGTAAACGTCGGTGCGGAGCTTGGTGGGATCATCGGTCCAATGTCCGTACACCTCCCAGCTCGTGCCGGAGAGCCGGCGTGCGTGATTACGGCACCACTGAACGACAGCGTCATGCGCGGCGCCGAGTCGGGAGTAGTCTCCCCAATGGGTGGTCATGGCGACTTCGCCCGTCGGCACCTCGACGGGCTGCACATTGCCGACGCCGACGAACGGCGCGGCCGTGCCCACGCCAAACGCGACGTCGGCGCTGTCCGCCTCACCGGGCACGCGTTGATAGATGAAGACGTTCTGACCGTCGAGCTTGATCGCTCCGGTGAGGCCGGCCGCATAAACCTGATCGAGATAGTCGCGGAAGACGGCTTTCACCCGCTGGACCGGAAGGCGCGCGCGCACGGCGGCGATCGTCCGCGGACCACTGTGCTCGAGAGAGACTTGATAATTGCTCGCCGCCATCCGGCCTCCGCTACGCGAGAGCTCTACGCCGACACTAAAGCATACTCGCCGGCTAAAGCCCTGGACATGACGGCCAGCCACGCCCATCCCACCACCACGGCGATCCAGATTCCAAGGAGCGGCGAGGCATGGGGCAGGGCAGCGCCACCGGAAAAGCCGGCGAGGATGATCACGCCGCATACGAGTGAGAGCCGCGCGAGTCGGCGTTCGCCGAGGCGGGCCATCGCGCGCCACGCGACGAGACTACTGATCGCCAGGGAGACGAAGCCGATCGCGCCGGCGATGAAATGCACCATGCCCACGGGGCTGATCGACGTTGGAGGGCCGAGGGGCGTCCCGGCGGGAAATCCGTCCATCGGATCGGCGCGAAAGGCCGAGGCGACGAGCATACTCGCACCGAAAGGCGTCGAAACCTTCCTCGCGCGCTACCGGGCGTGAAAATGATGAGGCGCGCCATCGAATGATGATGCGTCGGCGGCGGACGATCGTAGTCTTCCGCCATGGCATACACGTTCTGGCATTCCGGCATTCTCATCGGTGAGTCCGATCTCGCGCCGGATCCCGACGAGGCGCGACACCTGGCGGGGATCTTCAGTCCGACGGCCTACGGGCTCGAGCTCTTCCCTCGGCTCACCGGAATCTTCACCGCCGGTCACCAGCTCAAGACGTACCTCGACGACAATGGCCTCTCCCCGGACGCGATGGAGAAGGAGGCGATCGAGCGAGTCCTCGACACCACGCCCGCCGGCCAAAAGATCATCGACATCGGGCGCACGCTCTGCGACGTCGAGATGCGCGCGCCGGACGGGAAGCGGATGGAGTTCACGTCGATCGGCTTCAGCGACGTGATGGAGCTCCGATCAATCCTTCAGGAGATGAAGCTCGACTCGGAGTACGATCTCGACGATCTGCCGGCGGATGCGCCGCGCTACATCGTGTCCGCGACGGTGCGCGACGAGTCTTCGTCACCGCGCGACGACGAGTCTTTCCCGAGGCCGCCGGAACCACGGTGGCCGGCCGACAATTGATCGCCGGCTAATCCAGCTCGTAGGTCAGCTCGAACGGATGCTCCATACCGTGGCCCACGGATGTGGAACCACTGCCCGTGAGGCCGAGCAGATCGCCCGTCGCCGATCCGGGAATCACGGAGTAGGACTCCTTCGCGAGGCCGCCCTCGAACACTCCGGTGCGCTGAAGGACAAATGACCCGCTGCGTCCGCCAACCTTGCCGGTGACTCGCTCCAACCCGACGAAGCTCGCCGTGCCGTCGCTGCGATACATCATCAGATATTCGACCTGGCCCACACCTTCGATGTCGCCGGTCAACGTCTTCGTGACGTTGGCGCGAGTGAGCTTGGGTTGGCCCGGGTCCTCGCTGTAGGGCTTTTCGTCCCAACTCCTGATGGCGAAACGGGCACGCGCGGTCTTTTGCATTGGACTCAGAAGAGGGCGTACTGAAGCGGTCTTTCGGCGCGTGCTTTTCCTGGCGTGAACGGTCCGACCACCGCGTCTTGCTTCGCCGGGGTCAGCGTCCCCTTGAAGCGTGATCCAGTCAGCGCCGAGCGCATCGAGGCCATCGCCACGCGGGGGGTATTGTTGGTCTCGCTGAGGTGCGCCAGCACGAGATGATTGCATTCCTTCGTCACCGCTTGGCGGGCGAAGACTCCTGACGCGTGGTTGCTCAGGTGGCCGGTCGGGCAGGCGATGCGCGCCTGGAGCCACCGTGGGTATGGGCCGTTCCGGAGCATCTCGTCATCGTGGTTCGACTCGAGCACCAGGATGTCGAGCGAATCACAGGCCTTGGCCATCGCCCGAGTGACGTGACCGAGGTCATAGAACAGTCCCGCCCGCGCCCCAGTCGAACGGCTCGTTACGACGAAGCCCACCGACTCGTGCGCGTCGTGTGGCGTCGGCGTGCTGTCGACGGTGATGCGGGGAAACTCGATCGTCATTCCCGGGCGAAAGCGATGGACTTTGGCGCCGGTCAGCTCGGCCGCGCGCGCCGTGCCGTGCGTCGCGAACAGCGGCCAACCCCATTTCTTCGAGGCGCCCTTCGCGCCGTTCACATGATCCGAGTGGTCATGCGTGATGATGCAGGCGTCGATCGACTGCGGCGCGACACTGATCGCCTTGAGCCGGCCGGCGAGCGTGCGGGTTCCGAAGCCGCAATCGATCAGAATGCGAGAGCCGTCGCACTCGATCAGCACCGCGTTGCCGCTGCTCCCGCTCCCCAGCATCCAAAGCTTCAAGGAACCCTCGTGTCTAATCGCTAATCGGGGTTGTCCGACACCTTCCAGCGGCCGGCGTGCATGGCCTCGAGGTGGCGCCGCGCCCGCTCGGTCAGCTCGACATGCCGGCGCGACATCATTCGCTGCGCCGTCTCGACAAACTTATCGGCGTGATAAACGGTGTAGGGAGGTGCATCGCCCCACGAAAACGGCGCGACGACCTTCGGTGGCATGTTGCCGTAGACGTTCGCGCCGGCTCCGAGCACCGTGCCCGTGGTGAGTCTCAATCCGATCCCGGTCTTCACGTGATCGCCGAACAAGGTGCCAAGGAACTGCAGTCCGGTGTCGCGCCGTCCTTGCGGTGTCCAAAGGGCAACGGTGCCATACGTGTTCTTCAAGTTGCTCGTCACCGTGCCGGCGCCGAGGTTGACCCAGCGCCCGATATATGAATGGCCGACGAACCCCTCGTGCCCCTTGTTCGAGTGGCCGACGATGGTCGTCGCGCTGATCTCGCCTCGCACCTTGCTCACGTCGCCGATCGACGATCCGGTGATGTCGCCGCCCATCACGGTAACCTCGCGCCCGAGGTAGCAGGGGCCGGTGATTCTCGTGAAGGACCGCAGGTGCGAACCGCGTCCGACGTAGATCGCGCCGTCGGTGGTGTCGAACACGACGTGCGGCTCGATCACGACGTCCTCGGCCAGCATCACCCGTTTGTCGCCGATCACCGTTGCGTGGGTCGGCGGATTCGTGAGCGTGCCCGGGCTCTGCGCCATCTGCGCGAGATCGTTCGCCAGCTGCTCGGGCAGAACGCGCACGAGATCCCACACTTCATCGAGCCACCAGCCATTCATGTCGCCGATGCCACCGGTTCCGGCGGCGAGGTCCTCGAGCGTCAGCACGCCGTCCTCGAACGCGGATGCCGGAGTGGCTTCCCGTAGGCGGATGCCGGCGAGGCGTTGGCCGCATCGCCACACGCTGCACCCGGCGTTGTACCGGCCGAGCTTGACGATGTCGGCGGGGAGCGCGGGTACCGCGCGCGCGTTGACGACGATCGCGCCGGCCGGGACCATGCCCTTCGCGGCGACGCTCGCGGATCCCTCGTCGAAATCGGCGTGTCGTTGCCCAGCGAGATAATGCGTCGCCTTCACGCCTTGGAGCGCGATCTGCCAGCGCTCGCGAATCGTCGAGATTCCCGACACCAGCTCCGAGATCGGACGACACGAGGCAAACGGCTCGAAGCCGCGCGCCCTCGCGTCATCGTACAAGTAGAGCGAGCTCAATCGCGGCCTCCGTCTCTCACGCCGCGCGGGAGTGCGTCAACCAATGTCTTGAGATCGCTAGACCGATCAACCGTCGTGATCAACACGAGTCCGTCCTCGACCACCGCGACGAGATTCGACACGCCGAACAGTACCACGGTCGTGTCGGGTGAGTGAACCACGTTGCCCCGGGCGTCAACCGCATACGCGCGCCCGTGAACGGCGTTTCCATTCCCGTCTTGCGTGCGCACGCGTCGCAGCGCGCCCCAGGTGCCGACATCATCCCAGCCAAAATCACCGGGAAGCACCGCAACGCGGTCGCTTCGCTCCAGCACGCCGACGTCCACCGACACCGGAGTTACCGCGCCGAAGAAGCGGTGCAAGTCGTCAGCATGCGCGTGCAGCGCCGGCGCGACTTCGGGGGTCAACTTGCGCACGTCGTCGAGAAAATCGCCGACCCGCCAAACAAATATTCCGGAGTTCCACAAATATCCGTCTCGGCGCATTTCTTCGGCGCGTTGACGATCTGGCTTCTCGACGAAGCGCGCGACTTTGCGCACGTCGTCGTCGATCCTCTCGCCCGGTTGGATGTAGCCAAAGCCGGGATCGGCGCGCGTCGGCACGACGCCCACCGTCACCAGCGTCTGGTGTTCCTCCGCCGCGTCGGCCGCTCGCGTCAGCGCCCGTTGAAAGCCCGGCGCGTCGGCGATCGCCCAGTCGGCGTGCACGGAGATCATCGTCGCGGCGGGACCGTCGCGACGCGCAATCTCTTGCGCCGCCCACGTCAGCGCCGCGGCCGTTCCGCCGGCGCGCGGCTCGGCGACGAGGTTCGCGCGTGGAATGTCGGGCAGCAATTGGGCGATCGCCGGCACGAGCACGTCATTGGTGAGAATCAACACGCGCTCGATCGCGACGATCGGGCGAAGCCGAGCGACGGCTTCGACGAGTAACGGCTCGTTCGACACGAGCGGCAGCAGCTGTTTGGGACGCGTGGGCGTACTGAGTGGCCAGAAACGCGAGCCAATGCCGCCGGCGAGAACGACGGCCCAGCGGCTCATGCCCCGCTCGCGCTGTCGCCCGCCCCGTCCTCCGCCACAATGCCGACCAGCTCGGCGGCGCGGGAGTAGAGCTTCTTCGGGCTGAAAGGCTTGGTCAGAAAGTCGTTCGCGCCCATACTCATCGCGCTCGTGTGCTGCTGTTCCTGCCCAGCCGCGGTGAGGATGATGCACGGCAGATCGCGCCAGCGGTCGTCACGCCGCATCGCCGCGAGAACGTCGAGCCCGCTCATGTGCGGCATCATCAGGTCGAGAAGGACCAAACGAATGTCTGACTCGTGCTCGAGGACCTGGAGCGCCTCACGGCCGTCATAGGCCAGTGTCACGCGAAAAGGCCCCTGCTCGAGCTTCATCTTGATGATGCGGCCGATGTGCGGTTCGTCATCGGCCACCAGGACGTGAAACAGTTGATGTTCGTTGGTCACGAATCAGACGAGTGCGGCGATATGCTCGCGATGCCGGCGTAGTTCGAAGAGCAGTTGGGCGATGTTCGCGCCGTGCGCGACGAGAACCAACAGAACCGCGTCCGTGGACAGCACGGAAACAATTGCGGTGCCTGATTTGAGCTCGAGAACCGCGGTCCGCAAATCTCCGCGATTTGTTGCGGACCCGAGTTCGTCCGCCGAGGTAATAATGGCTGGGATTCGCGCCGCGATGTCCTCTGCGTCGAGGCCCGCCGCGAGCTGGCCGTCGATGAGGAGTCCATCGCGTCCCAGCACGACCGCGGCATCGACGCCTTCACGCTGCCGGATCACGGAGACCAGATCTCGGATGCTGGGCAGGGGAGGGGGGGAGGCCATTCCGGCGCTTCGGCTCGCGTTGAAAGTCGTGGGCGAAGCTAGAGTTCAAAATTATGGAAGTCAAGCGAAGTCAATCGCTTGAAGTATGTATGACGCCTTCATTATCCTTCGCCTTGACCCCTCTGACATGACTTGTCGAACTGATTTTCGAAAGCGGCGCCCGATCGCCGTGCTCGCCGCCGCCGCCCTGTCGACCTTGGGCCTTGCTTGCGGCGATTTCACCGGCGTTCCGGCTTCGCTCCCGACGATCAGCGATACGGGGACGGTATACGCTCTCAATGGCGCACCGGCCGGTTCGCCCTCCGGGCTGCACATCTTCACCGGGACGCTGGTACCCGTAGATCAAAGCTTCTCCTTCGACGTCGGCTTCGATCTCGATTCGACGGGAGGCATCGTCGTCTATCCGCAGCGCACGGTCGCGACGGCTCTCTCCACGGCGACCCACTCGGTCGGCCTCCAGACCGTCCGCGATACGTTCGAGGCGGTGCTCTCCGCGCCGAAATCCGGCTATCGCGCCGACACCGCGCTCGTCGTTCAGCGTAATGTCGTCGTCCTCGTGCAAGCGAATGACGCCGGCGTCTGCGGTCTCGCGCTCACCGGCACGTCGCTGTATGCGAAGTTCCAGATCACCGAAGTGAATCGCTTGACCCGGCAGCTCAAGATTCGCTGGACCGCTGACCCCAACTGCGGCTTCGTTTCGTTCCAAACGGGCGTCCCTAAGAACTGATCGGTGCACGACCTCAAAATCTTTCGCGAGCAGCTCGATCTGCTCCGCGACGGCCTGCGCCGTCGTGGGGCGCTCGACGCGCTCAGCCCCGTCTTGGATCGAGGCGTCGCGCTCGAGAAAGAGCGGCGGACGCTCATTCAGGCGGTCGAAGAGCGCAAGGCGGCGAGAAACGCCAACGCACAGGAAGTCGCCAAGCGAAAGCGCGCCAAAGAAGACGCCGGCGATCTGATCGCGCAGGGACGCGCCCTCGGCGAAGAGATCGGTCGCCTCGAGGGAGAGTTGGGCGGCGTGGAAGCCGAGCTGCAGCGACTGCTGCTCGAGATTCCCAACGTCACACTGCCTGCCGTTCCCGGGGGCGACGAGGAACACAACGTCGTCGTCCGCGAGTGGGGAGCGCCCCGCGCACCGGACGGCGTCAAGCCGCACTGGGAAATCGGCGCCGACCTGGGGATCATAGACCTCGAGCGAGCGTCGAAGATTTCTGGATCCGGCTTCGTGGTTTATCGAAAAGCCGGCGCCCGCCTCGTGCGGAGCCTGTTGAACTACTTCATGGACGTGCATCGCGACGAGCATGGCTATGAGGAAGTTTGGCCGCCGCTCCTCGTGAATCGCGCCACCATGACGGGCACGGGCCAGCTCCCCAAGTTCGAGGATGACGCCTATGCCACGCGCGGCGATGAGCTTTTTCTCATCCCGACGGCCGAGGTGCCGGTGACGAACCTCTATCGCGACGAGATTCTCGAGGCGGGCGCGCTGCCGATGGGCTTCGTGGCGTACAGCAAGTGCTTTCGTCGCGAAGCGGGATCGGCGGGGAAGGACACGCGCGGCGTTTTGCGGACGCACGAATTCGACAAGGTGGAGCTCGTGCGCTACGCGACGCCGGAGTCGTCCGCCGACCAGCTCGAGCTTCTCACGCGTCACGCCGAGACGATGCTCGAGCGCCTGGGTCTGCCGTACCGGCGCAAGCTGCTCGCCGCCGGCGATACCGGCTTCAGCTCGGCCATGACCTACGATCTCGAGGCGTGGGCGCCCGGCGTCGGCGCCTGGCTCGAGGTCTCGTCGTGCAGCAATTTCACCGAGTATCAGGCACGGCGCGCGAACATTCGATATCGTCCCGCCAAGGGTGAGAAGCCCCGTTTCGTTCACACCCTGAACGGCAGCGGTCTCGCGTTCCCGCGCACGCTGGCCTGCATCCTCGAGCATTACCAGAACGCCGACGGGAGCGTGACCGTGCCCGACGTGCTTCGGCCGTACCTCGGTACCGACACGCTCTCGCTCCGCTAGCCGCGATGCGACGCGGCAAGCCCGAGCTGTTTGTCGCTGCGCTGATCCTGATCCTGCTCGCGTCGTACCTCTGGTACACGCGGCGGGTGATCGACGATCTGCGCAGCGATGCGCGCCGGTCGAGTCAGATGTACGCCCGCGTCTTCCGCGCCTTCGGCGATACGGCGACGGGCGCGTCGGACGCGGCGCTCGTCGATCTGTTGCGCGAGATCACGGAACAAGGTGTGCCGCTCGTCGTCATCTCGCCGAACGGTGAGGTGGCGGCCCACGCGAATCTTCCGTTCGACAATCCGAGGCGCGTTCCCGAGACGGATCCCCGCGTTCGCGACTACGTCGCGGTGTTGCAACGGGTGAACCCGCCGATCGTCGAGCCGTCGATCGGGAAGATTTACTACGGCGACGATGCCGTCGTGCGCGGCTTGCTGGTCATTCCGATCATTCAGGTCGTCACGGCCGCGGTCCTTCTCCTCGCCGGGTTGTACGTGATCCGGACCCGCGGCAACGCGGCGCGCGAGCGTCTCTGGGCCGGGATGGCGCGCGAGTCGGCCCACCAGCTCGGAACACCGCTTTCCAGTCTCGCCGGCTGGGTCGAGCTTCTCGAGGACCGAGGCGACGACGCATCAACGCGCACGGTGACGCGCCACATGCGCGGCGACCTCGAGCGACTCGATCGTGTCGCCCATCGCTTCGAGCGCATCGGCCGCGAGCCGAAGTACGAGCCCCTCGATGTCGCCGAGATCGTGCAACGGGTCGGTCGCTACTTTCAGGCGCGCGTGCCGACGCTCGCCAACACCATCGCCATCGAGACCACCGCCGCGCCGGACCTCCACGCCGTGCAGGGCGATCCCGTGCTCCTCGAGTGGGCGATGGAGGTCCTCATGAAGAACGCGATCGACGCGCTCGCCGGCCGCGGCGGCCGAGTAGCGCTCAGCGCCGACCACGGCGCGGACGAGGATTCGGTTGTGATTCGCGTTGCCGACGACGGACCCGGAATTCCCAGCGAGATCCGCTCGCGCGTGTTCGAGCCCGGCTTCTCCACGAAGCAGAGCGGTTGGGGCATCGGTCTCTCGCTCGCCAAACGTATCGTCGAGGAGAATCACGGCGGCAGGCTCGTGCTCGCCCAATCGGAGCAGGGCGCGACGTTCGAGATTATTCTTCACTGATGACGTCGTTGCTCGAAGAAAAACTCACCGCCGGACTCAATCCGGCGCAGCGCGAAGCCGTGCTGCACGTGAACGGACCGCTGCTCGTCCTCGCCGGCGCGGGTTCCGGTAAGACGCGCGTGCTGACGACGCGCATCGCTCGCCTCATCGACATCGAAGACGTCGATCCGCGTGCGATCCTCGCCGTGACCTTCACGAACAAAGCCGCCGGCGAGATGCGCGAACGGGTCGGTCGCCTGCTCGGGCAGGATCCGGCCGGTATGTGGATCGGCACCTTTCACGCGATCGGAGCTCGCATGCTCCGCGCGGCGGCCCATCTCGTCGGGCGCACGCCGGCGTTCACGATCTACGACCAGGACGATTCCCTCAGCGTGATCAAACGACTGATGGATCGCCATCAGGTGTCGTCGAAGCAGTTCTCACCTCGTGCCGTGCAGGGCGCGATCTCCGACGCGAAGAACGCGCTCGTCTCGCCCAAGGAGTACGAGCGGCTGGCGATGGAGCCCTTCTCCAAGGCAATCGCGCCGATCTATTCCTCGCTCGGCGAGACGCTGCAAACCGCGAACGCGGTCGATTTCGACGACCTCCTCGTGCTGCCGGTTCGCATGCTGCAGCAGCACCCCGACAAGCTGGAGAGCTATCGGCGCCGCTTCAAATACGTCCTCGTCGACGAATATCAGGACACCAATCGCGCGCAATACGAGCTGATCAAGCTCCTCGGCGGAGAGCACGGTAACGTTTGCGTCGTCGGCGACGACGATCAGTCGATCTACGGCTGGCGTGGCGCCGACATTCGGAACATTCTCGATTTCAACAAGGATTTTCCCGACGCGGCGGTCGTACGGCTCGAGGAGAACTATCGTTCCACGCCCCAGATCCTCGACCTCGCCAATGTCGTCATCAGCGTCAACACCGGCCGGATGGGGAAGACGCTGCGCGCGACACATCCGTCCGGCGAGCAGGTCACGCTCGTTCGATCCCTCGACGAGCGCGATGAGGCGGAGTTCGTCATCGCCGAGCTGATGGTTCGGCGCTCGGCGTCGTCGCTCAGCAACGCCGACGTCGCCGTGCTCTATCGCACGAACGCGCAGAGTCGAGCGCTCGAGGAAAGCCTGCGCCGTCACGCCGTTCCGTATCGGTTGGTGGGCGCCGTGCGCTTCTACGACCGGCGCGAGATCCGTGATCTCATGGCGTACCTCAAGCTGATCGCCAATCCCTCGGACGACGAGGCGTTCAGGCGCGCCGTGAGCGTTCCCAAACGCGGACTCGGTGAGACGACGATCGAGCTGCTCGCCGAAGGCGCGCGCAATGCTCGCGTATCGTTGTTCGAGGCGGCGCATGATCCGTCGATCGTCACGACGCTGCGTGCCGCGGCGCGCGTCGCCCTCGGCGAGTTCGTGCGGCTCATCGCCACGTTGCGCGACCATGCGTCCGAAGCGGCGGTCGACGAATTGCTCCGTGAGGTCGTCGAATCGATTCGTTACGGCGACTACCTCCGCGCCGAAGGGCCGGAGTCGGCAGAGCGCCTCGACAACGTGCGCGAGCTGATCACTGGAGCAGCGGAGACGGTGGCCGACGACCTCGGCGAGGTCGGACTGCGCCCGCTCGATCATTTCCTTCAGCGCTCGAGCCTCGTCGCCGACAGCGATGCTCTCGGCGCCGATGCGGACGCGGTAACGTTGATGACGTTGCACAACGCGAAGGGCCTGGAGTTTCCGGTGGTCTTCATCACCGGCCTCGAGGACGGACTCTTTCCGTTGGCGAAGGCGTACGACGACCCACCGCTGCTCGAGGAGGAGCGGCGCCTCTTCTACGTCGGCATCACGCGCGCGCGCAAGAAGCTCTATTTGTCGCACGCCGAGGAGCGGCGGCGGAACGGTGAGCTGCTCGGCGCGCGCCAATCGAGCTTTCTCGACGGGATTCCGCCGGCGATGCTCGAGAAGCGCAGCACGATCAAAGTGAGAAGCTCGGGGCGCTCGTTCATGCGCGCGACCGGGGGCGGAGAATCGAATGGCTATGGCGGTGGACGTGGTGGTTTCGGACGCGGCGGAGGCGGCTTCGAGCGACGCTCTCGCCTGGAAATGGACCTCGACGAAGTGACGCCGCGCGCTTCGGCCGCCGCTCGCCGGCCCGGTGTTCCCGTCGGTTTCAGCGGCGGCGGCGGCGTCGAGTACGAATCGCAGGATGCGCCGAACTATGTGATCGGCGCGCGCGTCAAGCATCGCAAGTTCGGCAGCGGCACGATCGCCGAGCTGGCTGGGGCCGGGCGCGACGCGAAGGTCAAAGTCGATTTCGACGACGAGGCTGTCGGAAGAAAGACGCTCGTCATTGCCCAGGCGAACCTCGAGCGCGCCGACGACTGATGGCGGTCACGCCTGATGATGTTCGCCATGTTGCCTCGCTCGCTCGTCTCGGGCTGACGTCCGATGCGCTGGACGCCTACGTCTCCGAGCTGAACACGATCCTCGACCACATGGACGTGCTTTCTCGCGTGGACACCGAGGGCGTCGAGCCGGTGGCCGGCGTCGGCGCGGCCGGCGCGCCGCTGCGTTCCGACGAGAACAAGCCCGTCGAGCTCGCGCGTCCGATTGCCGACTTCGCTCCAAAGACGAAGGATGGTTTCTTCATCGTGCCGCGGCTGTCGAGCCACGAGGAGCCCGGCGCCGCATGACGGCGCCGCTGACGGCGGCCGAGATCCGTCAACGGGTGACAAGCCGAAGCGAGTCGGCGTTGTCCATTGCCAAGGCATCGCACGAGCGGGCTGACGCCATCGGAGCCGGACGCGATGGCTTGAACATCCTGCTTCACCGCGATGATTCGGCCGCCCGTGATCGCGCCCGCGCGATCGACGACGGCGTGGAGCAGGGCGAGTCGGGACTGCTTGCCGGCGTGCCCGTTGTCGTGAAGGACAACATCGCCACGCTCGTGATGCCAACGTCCTGCGGGTCGCGGATTCTCGAGGGCTACGTCAGTCCCTATGAGGCGACGGCGGTCGCACGTCTGGCCCGACAAGGCGCGGTGATCGTCGGCAAATCGAACATGGACGAATTCGCGATGGGATCGTCCACCGAGAACAGCGCCTTCGGGCCGGCGAAGAATCCGCTGAATCCCGCGCTCGTGCCGGGCGGATCTTCCGGAGGATCCGCGGCCGCTGTCGCGGCGGGCATCGTCCCGATCGCGCTCGGTTCAGAGACGGGCGGATCGGTACGACAACCTGCCGCCTTCTGCGGCGTGGTTGGCGTGAAGCCTACCTATGGCCGGGTGAGTCGCTACGGGCTCGTTGCGTTCGCGTCGTCGCTCGACCAGATCGGAGTTTTCGGTCGCACGGTGGACGACGCGGCGCTCGGTCTCGAATCGATCGCCGGTCTCGATCCGCTCGATTCGACCAGTGCCGCCGAGCCGGTGCCCGCGTACACGAACGCGTCGCGGGGCGCGTTGACCGGAGTCGTCATCGGCCGCCCACGCGAATACTTCCCAGCCGAGTTGGACGCCGGCATTCGCGATCGCTGCGACGCGGCGCTGGAGGCGCTGCGCCGACTCGGCGCCGAAGTACGCGACGTCTCGCTCCCGCACACGAGCCTCGCGATCCCGGTGTACTACATCGTGGCGCCGGCCGAGGCGTCATCGAACCTCGCGCGCTTCGACGGCGTTCGGTATGGACTGCGCATCGAAGGCGACGGACTCCAGGCGATGTATGAGGCAACCCGTTCGCACGGTTTTGGTCGCGAGGTGACACGGCGCATTCTGCTGGGGACGTACGTGCTCTCGGCCGGATATTACGACGCCTACTATAAGAAGGCGCAGCAGGTGCGGTCCCTCATCGCGCGGGACTTCGCCAACGTCTTCACGTCCGGAGTGCATCTCCTCTTCACGCCCACCACGCCGACCCCGGCGTTCCCGCTCGGGGCCAAGTCCGACCCGTATGAGATGTACTTGAGCGACATCTTCACCTG
>Ga0310811_10001485_pt1 | contig 29395 bp, 25 predicted proteins | sample YCmetagenome_FD_207642 | JGI IMG/M metagenome (GOLD analysis project Ga0310811, IMG submission 207642) | Soil microbial communities from experimental microcosm in Duke University, North Carolina, United States - YC | ecosystem: Engineered > Artificial ecosystem > Soil microcosm > Unclassified ...
AGCGTGCGCCCGTTCTCCGCGCCGGGGGCCGTGCCGGTGAGCAGGCCGACGACACCCATGCCGCCGACGCCCTCGGTCACTTCCAGCCCGGCCTCGCGCAGCGCGGCGGCGATTGACGCGGCAGTCTCGTGCTCCTCAAACGACAATTCGGGATGCATATGGTAGTGACGGCGACGCGCGACCATCGCTGGCACGCGGCTGGCGATGTCATCGTGCAGGTCGTCGTGGGTTGGGGCGGCTGCGGTGGGTGCGGTGTCCATCGGTTGCTCCTGCTGCTGTGAGGAATACGCCCGGCCAAGTGCGGTCGGTGCGGTCATGTAGCGCCTGTGGGCTATTCTACCAGATGGCGCGTGCCTTGCCATCGCCAACCGCGTACTCTATGGTGATATCGCCCGGCGTTACGACGTGAGATGTGAGATGCGCTGCTGGATAGATTGGAGCGTGCGGATGGCGCAGGAAGGAGCATTGCAGCATCGTTGGGATGTCTCGCCAGATGAGGCCATCGCGATCCAGCAGCGTCTGCGCGCCGAGATACCCCAGGCCGAGCCGGAGGAGCCTATCGCGCTTGACCAGATCCACACCGTCGCCGGGGTGGATGTCTCATACCGCGAGATCGGGCGGGCGGCCATCGCCGTCTTTTCGTTTCCCGACCTGGCGCTCGTCGAAGAGGTGACGGCGACCAGGGAGGTGAGCTTCCCCTATATTCCGGGGCTGCTCTCGTTTCGCGAGGGGCCGGTGGTGCTGGCGGCGTTCGCGCGGCTGAGCATCCAGCCCGACCTGCTGATGTTCGACGGACAGGGCTACGCGCACCCCCGCCGTCTGGGTCTCGCCCGCCACATGGGCGCTTACCTGGGCTGGCCCAGCATCGGCTGCGCCAAGTCGCGCCTGACCGGCAGCTATGACGAGCCGGGGCCGGAGCCAGGAGCGTGGTCGCCGCTGATGAGTGGTCGCGAGGAGATTGGCAGGGTCGTGCGGACCAAGGCGCGCACCAATCCGGTCTTCGTCTCGGTGGGCTATCGCATCACACTTCCGCTCGCCGTCGAGGTGGTCCTGCGCTGCACGCGGGGCTATCGCCTGCCTGAGCCAACGCGGATAGCTGATAAGCTGACGAAAGCAGGCGGTTAATGCGGTTTTCTTTTTCAAGAGGGACAGGCCTGGCGCCGGGGCTGGCTGGCGGTTAAACCGCGCCTGCTCGCTTCTCGCCTAACGGCTCGCGGGTCTGCCTTGCACGCTTCTCGCCTCGTGCCTCGGCTCGCGCGGCTGCCCTGCGCAGGTTTCACCAGATCGCTCGCCAATCGCTCGCCATCGGGTAGAGCGCTGGGGCGGGATCTGGGCAGTCCGCGCAGGCGGACTTCGTGGCCGCAGGCCCTTCAGGCGCGACTTCAGTCGCCAGCGGCAAGCGGCAGCGTGACACTACACATCGTACCCTCGCCAATGTCGGAGCCTAGGGTGATATCTCCATCGTACGCCTGGGCAATCCAGCGGGCGATGGCGAGACCCAGCCCGCTGCCCGCGCGCTCGCTCGTATCGGCGGATGTGGCATCGGAATGGGTGCGCGAGACGTCGGCACGATAGAAGCGCTCGAAGACATGCGGCAGATGCTTGGCGGGGATTCCAGGCCCGTCGTCGCTGACGGTGAGGCGCGCCCACTTCGCGTTATCCTGCTCGCAGCGCGCCAAGTCCAGCCGGACACATGTGCCATCCGGGCCGCTGTACTTCAGCGCGTTCTCGACCAGATTGCCCAGCATGCGCAGCAGATAGAGGCGATCCGCGAACACCGTCAGGTCGGGCAGATCGCCCACCTCGACGCGCAGATGATGCTCCTGGGCCAGCGGCGCGAAACGCTCGGCCACTTCGAGGACAAGCTCATCGAGATGCACGATCTCGTGTCGCGCCCTGGCATGTCCGGCGTCGGCCCGCGCCAGAAACAGAAGGTCCTCCATCAGGTGGGTCATGTGCTGGCGCTCCTGCTGGATGACCGTGAGGTCAGCGCGCTGGCGCTCGGTCAGGTCGTCCTGCTCCAGCAGGCGGCCCGCCTTCAGCTCGATGATCGTCAGGGGCGTGCGTAGCTCGTGGCTGGCGTCGGCGGTGAACTGGCGCTGGCGGGTGAAGGCGCTTTCCAGCCGGTCGAGCATGTGGTCGAAGGTATCCGCCAGCTCGCCCAGCTCATCGCGCCGCTTGAGCGCCAGCCGACGGCTCAGGTCGCTCGCCTCGATCTGCTGGGCCGTCGCGGTGATCGCCTGCACCGGGCGCATTGCCCGGCCCGCCAGCCAGAAGCCGCCCAGCGCGGCCAGCAGTAGCACCAGCATGCCCACGATGAGCAAGGTCATGGCGAGGCTGGAAAGCTGGTGTGAGAAGCCATTCGTGGGCATGCCGAACGCCAGATAGGCCACCACGCGCTGCTGCTGCACAATGGACATGCCGACGAGGCCATAGTCGTCCGATTTTCCGCTGCTCGCCACTGTGAGCGTCTCGTCGGGCAGGCGGGACCACGCCAGCGGGCCGCGCGTCGTATCGGTCGCCGCTTTGAGCGTAAGGCTGACGATGTCGCTGACGCTCCTTGGCGTGAGGCCGCCGAGATTCTGCAAGACGCCGCCCTGGGGGGAGAGCAGCACACCGACCTCGTTGATATTCAGCCCGCGCGTGACAGTGCTGATCGTACCGATGGTCGCGGGCTTCTGCGGAGCGGTGGTCGCGACGTCGAGCTGCTGCGTTGTCGCGTTATAGGTGAGCGCGATCTGCTGGGCGCGCGTGCGCAACAGATCGTCGAACTGCGTTGTGAGGCTATGTTGCTGGGCGTAATAGACCGTCAGGCCGAACGCGCCGATGATGACCGCCAGCAGGGCGAGATACCACAGTGTGAGGCGAAAGCGCACGCTTCTGACGAAGCGGGATGGAGACCGCATTCCCATTACGGTGATCCTTGCTCCGGCGCGTCGGGTAGCCGGATACGGTAGCCGAGGCCGCGTGCCGTCTCGATCATCTTCTCCGGGAAGCGGTCGTCAATCTTGCGGCGCAGGCGGCGCACGTAGACATCGACCACATTGGACGCACATATGAAGTCGTAGTTCCAGATGTGGCTCTCGATCATCTCGCGCGTCAGGATTTGCCTGGGGTGGCGCAGCAGGCACTCCAGCAGGGCGAATTCGCGCGTCGAAAGCGTGATGGACTGCCCGGCGCGGGTGACGGCATGCGTCGCCGGATCGGCGCTGAGGTCGCCGAGGGTGAGCGCGCCTGTTTTGCTGGGCGCGTTCCGCCGCAGCAGGGCACGCAGCCGCGCCAGCAATTCGTGCAGCGCGAACGGCTTGACGAGATAGTCGTCGGCGCCGCTATCAAGCCCCTGCACGCGGTCCTCGATGGCGTCGCGCGCGGTCAGCATGAGAATCGGCGTGGTCAGGCCGCGGGCGCGTAAGGTGCGGCAGACCAATACCCCGTCACGTTTCGGCAGCATGACATCCAGGATGATGCCGTCGTAGGGCGCGGACTCGGCGAAGAGCTCGGCCTGCTCGCCATCGCCGACAGCGTCCACCGCGTAGCCCGCGTCGCCCAGGCTGGCGGCGAGCGACGCGCTCAGGCGAGCGTCATCTTCGACGAGCAAGACCCGCATGCGATGTTCTCCTTATCTCACCAGACCTCACCCCCCAGCCCCTCTCCTTGTAGGAGAGGGGAGTAAAGAGATAGCGGCGTTTCACTGGCGCAGCAACGGTATGACTTCCTGGACGAACAGGTCCAGCCCGGTCAGCGCCGGAAAATCGATGATACGGATGATCAGTCGCTCCACGCCGAGGTCTACGAAGGGATTGAGCTGCTCCGCCACCTGGCGCGGTGTGCCGATGATGACATCCTTCTTGTACGGCGAGGTCGCCGCGATCTGTTGGGCGGCCTCTTCTGTCGCGGCGATGGCAATGGCCTCTGGGGACCACGTTTTGGCGATCTCATCAAAATTGCGCCCTACTGCCTGACAATGCTGACGCAACACGTCGAGCTTGTGGGCGTAGTTTTCCAGCGTGCCACCAGGCAGGTTCCACCAATCCGCATAGCGGGCGACGACGCGCAACGTTTTCTGCTCGCCACCGCCGCCGATCAGAATGGGGGGTATCGGGTCAGGCCGCGGCGCGAGGTAGGCGTTGTCGATCTGGTAGTATTTGCCCGCGAAACTGGCGGGCGACTGTGTCCACAGCCGTTTGACTATCTGGATGGCTTCTTCCAGCTGGTCAATGCGAACGGATGGCGTGCGGAAGTCGAAGTGATAGGCCTGATACTCCTCCTGCATCCAGCCCGCGCCGATGCCAAAGAGGAAACGTCCGCCGGTCAGCCATTGGAGATTAGCGGTCATCTTGGCCATCATGGCTGGGTTGCGATACGACTGACACAACACACTGGTCCCAAATTGAAGCGTTGGGTACAGCGGGGCTAGATAGGCAATCGTCGTCAAACATTCCAGATAGGGTGTATCGTTGGGCAACCAGGATGAGCCAGGGACGACGTGGTCGTCCACCCACACGGAGTCAAAGTGTGGCTGGAGATGCGCCAGCGCCTGCTGAAGCTGATCGAGAAAGACAGCGGCACTGCTGCCATCGACCGGGCAGGACGGCATGTGCCACCCAAAGCGCAGATCACCCATGGGACCGAGCCTCCCTATCAGGAACGCGAATCAAGGCAGGATTAGCCGCGGCATTCATGCCGCGAAGGTGGATCGTCGCACACGTCGCCCACAGAAGGCGCTTCTCGCTCCAGTATCGCATAGAGAGATGACAGCAAGATGACAGCGGGTGTCATGTGGTGGTCATCTCGGGCAGTTACAGTGGCCTTCGCAGGCTCAAATACCCTGCTGAGAAGGAGAATGCCCGAATGACAGACACGATTCACGCGCTGGAGGCAGAGACGCTCGGAAGGCGCTATGGGCGCACCTGGGCGCTGCGCGACTGCTCGTTCCAGCTGCCCGCCGGGCGAGTGGCGGCGTTGGTCGGCCCGAATGGCGCGGGCAAGACGACGCTGCTGCATCTGGCGGTGGGATTGCTCACCCCGACGGCTGGCAGTGTGCGCGTCTTTGGCGCGCCGCCGCAGACTGTCCGCCAGCGTGTCGGCTTCGTCGCCCAGGATCATCCGCTCTATCGCAGCTTCACCGTAGGCGAGACGCTGACGATGGGACGTAAGCTGAACCGCCGCTGGGACGACACACTGGCCAAAGCCCGCCTCGGCCAGTTAGGTGTCCCACTCGACCGCCCGGTGGGCAAGCTCTCCGGCGGGCAACAGGCGCAACTGGCGCTGACCCTCGCGCTGGCCAAACAGCCCGATATCCTGCTGCTGGATGAGCCAGTGGCCAGCCTCGATCCGCTGGCACGACGCGATTTTCTGCGGGCGCTGGCTGAGATTGGCGAGGAGGGCCGCGTGACCGTGCTACTTTCGTCGCACATCATCGCCGACCTGGAGCGGGTCTGTGACTACCTCATCATCCTCTCGGCGGCGCGGGTGCAACTCGTCGGCGAGATCAGCGAGATCGCACGGACGCACAAGCGGCTGACGGCATCGCACCGCGAGCCGGGCGCTATCGCGGGTGTCGCCGCCATCATCGAAGAGTACGCGACACCGCGACAGACGCAGCTACTCGTGCGCACCGATGGCCCCGTAACCGATTCAGCCTGGGACGTATCTGACGTTGGCCTCGAAGAGATTGTGCTCGCCTACCTGGGACATTCGGGCGATGGCATCTCTGAAGGCGACGCCACTCTGGCGCAGATGGAGGTATCCCAATGATCTGGCTGACCTGGCGGCAACATCGCGCCGCGATTATAGCCATGGCCCTGGTGGTGGCGGTTCTGGGCGCACTATTCATCGTGACAGGCCGCCAAATGGCCGACGCGTATCAACAACTGGGGGTCGGGGATTGCCTGGCGCATCCATCGCATCCCAACTGTGGCGACATCGTCGGGGCGTTTCGCGACCAGTATGGGACGTATATCGGAGCATCGGCCTGGCTGAATCTGCTGCCAGCCTTCCTGGGCATGCTGATCGGCGCGCCGCTGGTCGCCCGCGAACTGGAACACGGCACGCACCGCCTCGTCTGGACACAGGGCATCTCGGCGGGGCGCTGGCTGGCCATCAAATTGGCCGCGCTATTCGCCGTGACCATCTCCGCCACGATCCTCATGACCGCGCTGATGTCCTGGTGGCACAGCACATCATGGAACCAGCTGAATGGGCACATGAACCCACTGATGTACGACTTCGAGGGGATTACGCCACTGGCGTATACTGTGTTTGCCCTGGCGCTGGGCATCGCGGCGGGTGCGCTGCTGCGGCGGACTATCCCGGCAATGGTAGTGGCGCTCGCCGGATTCCTGGCGGTGCGTCTCCCGATGGAGTTTCTGCTGCGCCCACGCTTTCAGCCGCCGCTGACCTACACGCAGGATATCCTGACGGTGCTCTCGCCAACGACGACGCAGACGCCGCTGCGGGGTGGGTGGACACTCGATCAGGGCTGGTTGGATAGCGCGGGCCATCACCTTGCCGATTCGACGGTCTTCCAGACGTGCGATGCGCGAGTCGGCGGCACGAAGATGGACCTGTTTCAGTGCATCCACAACCATGGCTGGCTCGCGTTCACGACCTACCAGCCCGCCGACCGCTTCTGGCCGTTCCAGAGCATCGAGGCGGGCATTCTGGTGGCGCTGGCGGTTGGGCTGCTGGCGCTGGCGATCTGGTGGGTACGGCGGCGTATCGCGTAATGGAATTGGGCGCAAGCGGAATCGCGGGCCTGTGTCTCCTGGGAGGAGGTTGAGAGACGGCAGGCCCGGTCTGTGTCAACGTTGTGACACGCGGAGATGATGATGACAGTATGTACGAGTGTGCTAGCCTTGTTCGCCCTATCTTGAACTGGGCAGAAGAGGAGGGAAGCTATGGCAAAGCAGGGGCAACATAAACACGACCGACACGACCACCGTCTGATGCCCGCCGTCGGCCATAACAACCCACGTAAGACGACACGCTACACGACTGGTACTGCCAGCACTCGAAGACGCCACGCGCGACACACCAGCGAACATGAGCAGCCAGCCAGGCAGCATGAGATGCCTGCTATTCGGTGGAACCCGGATACCAGACGATTCATCACGCACAAAGCGGATTCGCGCGCGCGTGAAGAGGACCGCGAGCCCCGTAGCGGCAGCGACTCCAATGCCGATGCAGGCTCTCGCGGATACTAAAAGCCTAAGAATGCCTAACAAAACCGTCATGACCCAGTGGCAATGGTGGGAGTAGGCCAACTTCGCGGCATGAATGCCGCGGCTAAGCACGGGGTTTTAATAGGAACTCTAAGCCAACACCCTCGACGACCATTGCCGTATTACCCGTTGCGCTGGAGCGCGGCGCGCACGAGCCTGATCTCCGCATAGCTGATGTCCTCGCCGACGATGTCCTTCACTGGCCTGAGCGCGGCGAGGCCGACCTCGGCAAAGGCATCGGCGATGCGTTGGTAATGGTCACTGGGTACGAAATCGGCTATGTCAATCTCTTCGCCCACCTCGATGAGCTGGCAGAGATAGCCGACGATGGTGCTCTGCGCTCGTTGCTGCGCCAGCGCTATCTGCTCGATACCCATCCCGGCGCGATAGAGGCGCAGCGTCTCTTGAGCAGAGGCTCCTATTGCGCCCGTCTCTCGGTGGCGCTCGCGTTCTCTAACATTTGACATCTGCTGTTCTGGCGCGGCGGAGAGGCCGTGCGTATCACAGAAACGGTCGATGACGCGAACGAAACGCTCGCCGTAGGCGTCCAGCTTGCGGCTGCCGACGCCCGGCACGCGCGCGAAGGCATCCAGCGTGCGCGGGCAGAGCAGCGCCATCGCCCGCAGGCTCGCATCGGAGAAGACGACGAATGACGGGACATCCTCCTCCCCGGCAATCTCACGGCGCAGCGCGCGTAACTCCATGAAAAGCTGCTGGCGTTCCGGGTCCAGCGCCTCCTCTGGCGCGCGTCGGCTATCCCTGTTTTCCCGGCCCGCGGGCGGCATGGGGGCAAGCTCGAAGCGCCGCTGACCGCGCAGCACTTCCCATGAGGCGGGATTGAGCCGCAGCACGGGATAGCTGCCCGTCTCGCCGCTCCAGCTCTCCACCAGCCCCTGCTGGACCAGCGCGCGGCCCAGGCGCTGCCACTCCGCTGCCGGATAGTCGCTCCCGATGCCATAGACCGAGAGCTGGTGGTGGTCGTTCGAGAGAATCCGCTGCGTGTTCGCGCCGCGCAACACATCCGCCACATGGCGCATGCCGAAGCGCTGGCCCGTCTTCGCCACGGCGGAGAGGAACTTCTGCGCGTCCACGGTGCGATCTTCGGGTGCGGCAAGCGTCCCCAGGCAGACGTCGCACGCGCCGCAATTCTCCCCGGGCAGATCTTCACCGAAATAGGCGAGCAGCATCGCGCGGCGGCAAGTGTTACTTTCGCAATAGGATACGACCTGCGCCAGCTGCTCACGGGCCACCTGTTGCTCCTGTGGCTCGCTCTTCTGGGCAATCATGTATTCGATTTTGGCGCGGTCGCCATAGGCGAAAAAGATGACGCAGCGCGCGGGATCGCCGTCACGTCCGGCGCGGCCCGACTCCTGATAATAGCTCTCCAGACTGCGGGGCAGGTCGAAGTGGATGACGGCGCGCACGTCGGGTTTGGCGATGCCCATGCCAAAGGCGATGGTGGCGACCAGCACGGGCACGTCGTCACGGATGAAGCGGTTCTGATACTCGGTGCGCTCCTCCGGCGCCAGCCCGGCATGGTAGGGTAGCGCGCGGATGCCATCGCGCGCGAGGCGCTCGCTTAGCTGCTCGACGGCGCGCCGACTCTGGCAGTAGATGATGATGGAGGCGTCACCCGCCGGTCCGCCAATCTCACGGAGCTGGCTCACCAGTTCGGCATAGGAGTGTCTGTGCTTGGCGCGCACGTCGTAGAAGAGGTTGGGCCGGTTGAAGCTGGCGACGTGCAGGTATGGCTCTTTCAGCCGCAGCTGCGCGAGGATGTCCTGGCGGACGCGCTCGGTTGCGGTCGCCGTCAGCGCGAGCATAGGAACGGCGGGGAAGCGCTGGCGCAGGCGGCTGAGCTGGCGATACTCAGGGCGGAAGTCGTGACCCCACTCACTGACGCAGTGCGCCTCATCCACGGCGAAGAGGGCGATGCCCGGCCCAGCGGCCACGCGGTCCAGCAGGGCGAGAAAGCTCTCCCCCAGCAGCCGCTCTGGGGCGACATAGAGCAACCTGTAGTCGCCGCGCGCAGCCGCCTGTTCGCGCCGCGCTCGCTCTGTCGGGGTCAGCGCGCTATTGACGAAGGTGGCGGGGATGCCGTTGGCCTCCAGCCGCTCGACCTGGTCATGCATGAGGGCGATGAGCGGCGAGACGACGACGGTCAGCCCAGGACGCAGCAGCGCGGGGAGCTGATAGGTGAGCGATTTGCCGCCGCCGGTGGGCATCAGCACGAGCGCATCGCGCCCGGCCAGCACCATATCCACGATTTGCCGTTGACCCGGCCAAAACGCGGTGTGGCCGAAGTGGGTCTTGAGCGCCTGCTCTATCGAATCCATGTATTTTCCACTCGTAGGGGTAAGTATCACTCGGTAACAGAATGGAGAACGCACACATCATGCGTACGCCTATTCTCCATCCTGGATCAGTGGATGGATAGCGGGCAACCCGTATTGGCTATGGCGCTATGGGGCACCCACTGAGGAGGTGGCAGGCTTGGGCGTCAGGTCCTTGTCTTCCATTTCCCAGGTGTGATCCAGCGTGTGAAACGCGGTGTGCCGAATCAGATAGCGCAGCGGCCAGTTGCGGGCTGATTTGCCCTCAGCATGGTATGTCTGGATGGCGGCGCAATAGGTGTCGCGGTACGCTCTCAGTCCCTCATCCGTCAGCAGTGCGCCTTCGGGAGCGCGCACCCCAAGCTTGGCGGCGAAGTCCTGCTCCGCGCCTAATGTATGCCGGACGATGCGGTCGCGATCCCGCCCGCCCCCGCGCGGACCCTTCCGCATCTCCGCCGAGACGCGCGCACGGACCCCATCGAAAAACTCCCAGCACGCGCGCATCAGCGTCAGTTCACGTTCCAATTCGTCGCTCGACATGGCCTGCTGGTCGAACTGCGAGAAGGCGAACGAGATGCCCCAGAAGTCGGTTGAGCCTGTGCCTGGATAGCGCTCGACCACGTCAATGGTGGCGCTGGTGGCCGCGAACTGCGCATCCATCCCGGCCAGTGTGGCTATCGGAGCATAGCGTGGGAGATAGGCTTGTAACCGTACAATCGCGGCATCTTCGGTCTTGTCGCCGCGCTCAAGGCCGGGCCAATCCGGCGCCACCGCCACCACCCGCTTGCCTTTTGGGCCGAGTTCAAGCGTCACCCGCAGTTCGTCAGCCATGGTGACCTCCCAGTAGTATGGAGAACGCGCATCATCTGCGCATCCATTCTCCATCCCGCAGGGGCGAACGGAAATCGGACAGGCCGTTATTGGCTATAGAGTGTCGCTGGGGAATGGAACGGGCGCAGATTCGTCGTGTCGGCGTCAGGGCTGGACGAAGTGCGGAATGTTGTAGGTGCGTGGGTCTACGATGCCTCCGCTCGAGATCTGGTAGCGTTCAAAGCAGACCGGGAGTAGGGAGACGGACTCGATAGGCAGGCCATGCCAGAGAAAGACATACGAGGCGTTGAAAGCGCTCAAGTAGGAGCAGGTGTACTGCTCTCGCCACTGTCCAATCAGCAGGCCAATGAGCAGCTCGCTCGCCGGGTTCGCCGTCACATCAGCGCGCCAACGAGCGACCGTTGCCGGATCGGTGATGGTACCGGTTCTCGTGGTGACGGGGCCGCCGTTGGTGGAGACCTGCACCTCATACCGCACCGCATCGGCCGGGAGCAGCCGCACCCCGATCTCGAAGATGGCGAAAGCCGCCAGCAGAAGGAGACACACCTTCACGACTATTTGACGCCAGTTATCGCGTGAGGCTGCCAATCGCATCGCCATGAACCTGCCTTCTCTCTCGCCGCAGTCAGGTTATTCTGCGATGACATGACCACCCAGGCGTGGCCCCTGTAGCCGCTCGGCCAGCGCTGTGTTGCGCGCGGCCAGGGCGTTGTTCTCGACGGCGCGACGTAACGCACGGGCGTCTCCGACGATCACGCAGAGTTTGCGGGCGCGAGTCATCGCCGTGTAGAGCAGGTTGCGCTGGAGCAGCAGATAATGTTGCGCGACCAATGGTAACACGACGCAGGGATACTCGCTCCCCTGCGCCCGGTGGATGCTGCAGGCGTAGGCCAGCGTCAGCTCGTCCAGCTCGTGCGGCTCGTAGGTGACGGGGAGCAGTCCCGCGCTCGCGCCATCGGGGAAGGCGACCACCACCTGCCGCTCGTCGGTGACGTCCAGAATGCGGCCGAGATCGCCGTTGAAGACTCCGCCCGCGCCCTTGTCGTAGTTGTTGCGCACCTGCATCACCTTGTCGCCGGTACGCAGTGTATGATCGCCAAAGGCCACCTGGCTCGCGGGTGACGGATTCAGTCGCTCCTGCAACGCCTCGTTGAGCGCGACGACGCCCGCTGGCCCGCGATACATCGGCGAGAGCACCTGGATATCGGCCACCGGATCGAAGCCATATTTCGCGGGCAGGCGGCGGGCCACCAGATCGACGATCAGCCGTTGCGCGGCGGTGGGATCGCTGGCGGGCAGGAAGAAGAAATCGCTGTTGGGCGACGACTTGAGCGCGGGCATCTCGCCCCGGTTGACGCCGTGCGCGGTGACGACGATGGCGCTCTCGCGCGCCTGCCGGAAGAGCTCGGTCAGGTGGACCTGTGGAACCTGCTCGCTCTTGAGGATGTCCGCCAGCACGCTGCCTGGCCCGACCGACGGCAGCTGGTCGGCGTCGCCCACCAGCAGCAGGTGCGATTCGGGGTGGATCGCGCGCACCAGCCGGTAGGCCAGCAGGATATCGAGCATCGAGACCTCGTCCACGATGATGTAGCGCTGCGGCAGCGGGCGGTCTTCGTTGTAGCCGAAGTCGTTGTTATGGGGCTGAAACTCCAGCAGGCGGTGGAGTGTGCTGGCGGGGCGTCCGGTCGCCTCGGTCATGCGGCGCGAGGCGCGTCCGGTCGGCGCGGCCAGGGCATACTGGATGCCGCGCGCGTCGAGCATATCCAGCAGCGCGCGCAGCGTCGTCGTCTTGCCGACGCCAGGGCCACCGGTCAGCACCATCGCCTTCGACTCCCACGCCAGCCGTACCGCCTCGCGCTGCCGCTCCGCCAGCCGGATGCCCCGCTCCCGTTCGAGTGCGGCGAACGCCTTCTCCCAGGCGGCATCGCTAACCGGGGGCAGCGTATCAGGCGCATGGAGCAGCAGCCGCAGCCAGCGCGCGGTCCCGCTCTCGGCGTAGAAGAATGGCGCGAGGTAGACGCGGTCCGGCTCCTCGTCGATGAAGACCTCGCGCTCTTTGCGCAGCGCCTCCAGCGCCGGTTCGAGCGCCTCCACCGGCACATCCAGCAGTGCGGCGGCGCGGGTGAGCGTCTCGGCACGCGGCAGGTAGCAGTGGCCATCGCTGGAGGCCGCCTCGGAAAGCGCGTGCTTGATGCCGGTCATCAGGCGGGGCTGGGCGTCATGCGGCAGGCCAAGGCGCACGGCCAGCGCATCGGCGGTGCGGAAGCCTACGCCGGGGATGTCGCGTTCGAGAGCGTAGGGGTTCTCGCGGATGACCTGCTCGGAGTCTTTGCCGTACTGCTGGTAAATCTTGGTGGCGAGGCCCGGCGAGACATCGTGGCCCTGCAAGAAAACCATGATCTCGCGGATATCCTGCTGCTGCGCCCAGCCCTGCACGATCAGGTCGCGCTTGTGGGCGCTGATGCCGGATATCTCGGTCAGCCGGTCCGGCTCCAGCTCGAGGACGGCCAGCGTCTGCTCGCCGAACGCCTCGACGATGCGCTCCGCCGTCTTTGGCCCGATACCCTTGATGACGCCAGAGCCGAGATAGCGCTTGAGGCCTTCCGGGGTGACGGGGGCAATGTTGGGGATGCAGCTCCCACTCGCCCGTCACGTCCATCAGCTCGCCCACGCTGATGCCCGGCAGCGCGCCAACCAGCGTTATCAGCTCGCTGCGGAAGAGGCGGCCCGTATCGTTCGGTCGCAGGCGGGCGACGGTGAAGTGCGTCTCCTCGTTGCGAAAGACGATACGCTCGATGGTTCCGGCAATGGTCGGCATGGTGTGGTTGTAGAATTGATAAGAGACCGATGGCATCAGACATCGGCATTGTACCACCTGGAAGCAGGCGGCCTTACGGGGCACGCCTTGCCTGCCATTCCGTCCAGAGTGGGATAAAGCGGCAAATCGGTGCGGGGGGATATCGGCATGAAGCGGATTCTGGTGACGGGGATGTCGGGAACTGGCAAGTCTACGGTGACCGGCGAGCTGGCCGCGCGCGGCTATAAGGCGGTGGATGCGGACACCGACGAGTACTCCGAGTGGGTAGAGGTCGTTGGCGACACCAGCGGCCTGGGGTCGCCAGCCTGGGGCGCAAGGGACTGGATGTGGCGCGAGGATCGCGTGCAGGCGCTCCTATCCACCGAGGACGCCAACATGCTCTTCGTGAGCGGGTGCGCGGTGAACATGCGGGCGTTCCTGCCCCAGTTCGATCACGTTGTCCTGCTGAGCGTACCCGCCGATGTCCTCGTCGAGCGATTGCGCACGAGGACGAGCAACTCGTACGGGAAGGATCCCGAGGAAGTCGCGCGCGTGCTGGAGTTGGTGGATACGGTTGAGCCATTGTTGCGCCGCGCCGCGGACTGCGAGATCGACGCCAGCGCGCCCCTCGCCGACGTCGTGGCGGCGCTGCTCCGGCTGGCGCAGCCATAGGGACGCAGGCTGCCGAATGGGCGCTCGTCGTTGGGTGGCATGCCGCGATCTCGATCGCTGTCCAGAAGAGTTGAGCCGCGTTACACTGTGCGGCAGCATTGCCAGATTGGTGAGACCATCGTTATTTAAAGGGACATTGCTATGAAATGGGCTGGAACCCCATCTGTTCCTGCGCCGTTGACAATCACGGTTCAAAGAAAGCCATAGAACGGGCAGGCTTTCTCAGTGAGCACAGGATGGTAAAGATATCTCTTTTACCGGAATAGAAAGTGTCTATCCTAAAATGGAAGGGCTACATAGAGCGCAACCCTTCTGGACAGCGCACTAAAACGCTCCGACGAACCCTTGCCGTTATCGCCCTCGATTGCGCTATCATCCGCCTATGGCCATCAAATCATATCTGCAAGAGCACGCTCGGAAGCTCGATCTCTACGTTTATGAGTACCTCTTTGAGGGCGCCAGCCCGCAGCTCGTTCTGAACGAGCTCGCGACGTACCAGAATGCCGATGGTGGCTTCGGCAAGGCGCTGGAGCCTGACTTACGCCTGCCGGACTCGTCTGCACTTGCGACCGTGGTTGCGTTTCAGTACTTATCGCTCATCGATGCAAGCCCTGATGATGAATTGGTCACCAAAGCCATCCGCTACCTCATGGATTCCTATGACGGCACGAGACATGGGTGGACCAACATTCCGCCGACGGCCGATAGGTTTCCCCGTGCTCCCTGGTGGAACTATGAAAGTGCGCAAATATGGGCTGAATGGGGCAACCCGTCTGCGGAAATCTTCGGCTACCTGTTGAAATACGCCGATGTGGCTCAAGATGGCGAGTTCGTACAAAGGCTCTCCAAGCAAGCACTGCGCCGCTTGCACGAGATTGACGAGCCCGAACCGCATGAGGTCAAGTGCTACATCCGCTTGCACGGACTAGCGACTGAAGAGTTGCAAAGGCAACTGCACGGGCCGCTGGCAACATATATCAAGCGAGCAGCAAAAACAGATCCGAACGATTGGCACGGGTATGTCGCAACGCCACTCACCTTTGTTACGTCTCTCAAATCGCCGTTCGCCTACCTATTCGACGAGCAGTTGCTGTTGGAGGATGCTGAGCGCCTCCGGAGGCAAATGGTAGACGACAGCCATTGGGAGCCTACCTGGGAGTGGGGGCAATTTGACGATGACTGGGCGGTGGCTCGTGTGGAGTGGAGCGGGAAGATCACCGTGGAGAACCTCCGACTACTCAGCGCCTTTGGCATAGCCATTCCATGATGGCAGGCGTGCAATTCTGAAAGCGCGTCGCCAGGCCGCGCCGCTGCTTACGCCATCCGGGCGCGTAGCTGGCGCTTGAGCATGTCCATCTCGGCGAGGTGGTCGCGCGCGTGGCCGAGCGCGGGCGCGAGGCACCGCCAGACCTGCGGGCGCTGGAACATCCACGGCACCTCTTCGCGCATGGCCGGTTCGAGATAGACCGGATAGCGCTGAAGCTGCGCGGGGACATCTGGCTCGCGCGCGAGCTCGTCATCGGAGATTGTGCCTAACCACGCCAGCAGGTTTTGGTGAACGGCATCGGCGTATTCCAGGATATCGGCCAGCGCCAGGCTGCACGCCAACTCGTCGGCCTCCGCCTCGCTCAGCCCCACGCCGATGCCATGCGTGACCAGTTGACCACGCCCCTGCCAGCGCGGCTCGTCGATCAACTCTGGCACGCCACGCACCAGCGTCTGGAGCGCCCAGTCCTGCGTGCGGGCAACGTGCCAGAGGTCGAAGGCGAGCAGGTTCGTCCGCGGGAGCACGCGCGTGTTCAGCTCAGTCGGGGTAAGGTCGCCGCCGACATCATGCAGGATCTGGTTGACGCTGGCATACTGGCGGGTCAGCAGATCGGTTGCGCGCATGGGTTCACCCTCCTCTGCCTGGTTGAGATCGAGCGCCGCACAGACAACAGCATATCACGGCTACGTGTCTTCTCTTACGCAAAGAGTATACGCCATACGGCGTTGATGCCGGGAGTGAGGTCAGCGCGGTTTGTACGCGCTGCGAATCTGCTTGCCCGATAGCGGCCCACCCAGCGCGGCGCTGATGTAACAGATGTCGAATGCTCCAGCGCTCAACGGGAAAACGCTCCACACCAACGAGAGGACACCGAGCAGGTGATCCCGAAAGACCAGGCCGAGGATCAGGAATCCCATGCCCGCGACGATGCGAAAGACGCGCCCAGACGGGCCGTTGAGGAAATGCGAGAAACCCGATTGGTTGAAGGATTCCGCGACACTGCCCATGAATTACCTCCTCAAACGCTAACAGACACCATTAGAAGTCCAGCGTAGCCGCGCCGCCGACGAGACGCTCGACCACGCTCGCCGCCGTTACGATCTTCGCGCCCTCGATCAACTGATCCTCGGTGATGCCCCGCGGCTTGGTGCAGGAGCCACACGCCCAGATTTGGCCGCCGTTAGCGCGAAACGACTGGATGACTTCGCTGAGAGGCTGAAACCCTTCTTTATGGATCTCGTCGGCGTAGCCCCGCGTCGCCAGCCAGACCCCCTCGATGGTGAGTAAGACGACAGCATCCTGGTCCGCCGAAGCGGCGACATTTCCGACGACAAAGGCCAGCGTGGCGCGTTCCGCATCGTCGCGGCCATGCGTGCAATTGATGAGCAATTTCGCCATGGTGAAATCCCCCTTCTCAGACAGATCAACTCTGTCGCTTGCGAATCAACACGCGCAGCAATTGTGGCGACTCCTCGAACTCCGCGAGCAGCTCGTGGCCGGAGAGACGGCACCAGGCCGCGATATCCTCCCGCGCTGTCGGATCGTTGACGCGGACTTCGAGGAGTTGGCCACCATGCATCTCCTGGAACTTGCCCTTGATGGCCGGGGTCAGCAACGCGCAGATCGTGCCCTGGGCCGCCGCTAGCTGGGTCATGTCCAGGAGCGCATCGGGATGGAGTGTTCGGTCATCGGTCGTGTCTTGCGGGCTGCTCATCGCGCGCCCTCCCTCCACATGCTCGTACCGCCTTGCTCACAGGCCCGCCGTGCTACAATGGCAGCACTGGATATAGTGCAAGTATGCGGGGTGAGGCCGCCCGCGACAATGACTGAGGCTCCGAGTCTGTTGATTGAGGCTCCAGCATTTGCTGGACTGAGCGCTGGCGCCAGGGAGAACACCCGATGGATGTCCTGTCTGATACGCTGAAGGTTGTGCGGCTGAGCGGCGCGGTCTTCCTGCGGGCAAAACTGCCATCGCCCTGGGCTGTGGCGTCCGCAACGGCCAGCGAACTCGCCGAGTATCTGCGCCTGCCATCCGACTGTATCGCCGTCTTCCATATCCTCGCGCGGGGCAGCTGCTGGCTCTCGATCCCCGGCTCCGCGCCCGTTTTACTGAAGGCAGGCGATGCCGTTCTGCTGCCGCAGAACTGCCCTCATGTCGTCGGCAGCGACTGGAGCCTCAGTCCAATCTCATTCCGGGCGGTTCTGCCAGCGACCATGCCTTCCGACGGCATCGCGGAGGTTGTGGGTGGAAGTATTGGCGAGATGACGCAGCTCATTTGCGGCTATCTCCACTGCGACCAGCGCTTCAACCCGCTCATCGGCGCGCTGCCAGACGTTATGGTCGTACATCCCAACCACGATGGTCGCGCGGTTGAGACGGAGGCTGCAACAGAGATGGAGATAGTAAGAGCGCGTACACTGGCGTCATCGGCGGCGCTGGCGATCCCGCCCGGTGACTGGCTGGAGACGACGCTGCGGCATACCGTCGAGGAGGCGCTCGGCGAGCGTCCGGGCAACACCGATATGCTGGCGCGGCTCAGCGAGATTCTCTTCGTCGAGGTGGTGCGGCGCTACATGCAGCAGCTTCCGGCGGCCCAGCATGGCTGGCTGGCGGGGGTGAGCGATCCCGTGGTCGGGCATGCCCTGCGGCTGCTGCACGCGCGCCCGGAACACGCCTGGACCGTCGAGGATCTGGCGCGGGCCGTGGCGGTCTCGCGGTCCACACTGGCCCAGCGGTTCACCGCGCTGATCGGGGAGACGCCGATGCACTACCTGGCGGCCTGGCGCATTCAACTGGCAAAGTATCTGCTGAAGCAGACGAACCTGAATCTGGTCGAGGTGGCGCTGCGCGTGGGCTATGAGTCCGATGTGGCTTTCAATCGCGCCTTCAAGCGCCACGTCGGCCAGCCCCCTGCTGCCTGGCGGGTCGCTGGCTAGTATACCTACACCTCACCTTATACTTATACGTATTCATCGTTAGAGAAGAGCGACGAGAGAACAACAGCGCGGGCGCACAGCAGTAGCATAGTCGGCGGTGGCACGCAAATCGCACTGGTTGGGGTTAGTGGAAGATGCGCGCCCGCCACGATGGACTGCAATGGACTGCGATGCAACGAGCAGCACATACTGATACATCAGGCTATTATGTCTGGCCAGCGACCGGGCTGGCGTGCTATAACAGGCTGAACCAGGCTGAAACAACGGCGATGGCGGGCGCGGGCAAACGGGCAAAATGGAAGGAAGAGGCATGGCGGACACATCTGCTAGCGGAAAGAATGGCAAGAAGAGCAACCGGTTCAACGTCAATCCGCGGCGTCTGTTCTCGTTCTCCATGCTCGCCGGGATCCCATCGAATCTGGCGTTGGCACGCAAGTTCATGAACTCGGTGAACTGGAAGATCGCGCAGGAGGAAATTGCCGAAGAAATCCGCCGCAAGGTAGCCATCATCGGCCTGCCAAACTCCGGCAAGTCCACCCTGTTCAACACCCTCCAGGGCAAATACGTCTCGCCCGTCTCACCGGTCGAAGGCACCACCACCGCCAATGTGCGCGGCGCCTTTGGCCCGTTCACCCTTATCGATACGCCAGGGCATATCCCCGAGATGCAGCGGGAGGCCATCGAGGAGGCCGCCGTCACGATCTATATGCTGGACGCCGGTGAGGGCATGCGCCCGCGCGACTACGAGATGGTGGAGCAGCTACGCAAGACCGAGAAGCCGTTCACGGTGGCGCTCAACAAGTGCGACCTGATCGGCGAGGCGGCGGATGAGGCGGCGGCGCGGGCGGCAGCACGGCTGCGTGTGAAGGATGTCATCCCCATCTCGGCCCGCGATGGCGCGAACGTCAGCGAGGAGCTGATCCCCGCGCTGATCGACGCCAGCCCCGAGGCGGCCATTGTGCTGGGCCGCCAGTTGCCCCAGTTCCGGCGCGAAGCGGCCAACAAGCTGGTGCGTTCCGCGACCCTCATTGCCCTGGCTGCTGGTCTTCAGCCGGTGCCACTGGTGGATATCCCGATTCTGCTGGGCAACCAGATCCGGCTGGTGTTGCGCGTCGCCGCCGTCTATGGCGAGCCGATGAACGCCCAGCATATGCGCGAGCTGGTCGCGACCATCGCCGGTGGGCTATTTATGCGCTACCTCGCGGAGGAGGCGGCCAAAGCGATGCCGTTCGGCGGCGATCTGGTGGCAGGCGCCATCGCGGCGGCGGCCACATGGTCTATTGGTCAGGTTGCCATCGAATATTTCGAGAGCGGCAAGAAGCTCACTCCCAGCCAGATCAACGCCTCGTTCAAGCGCTTCTACCGGCGCTATCGCGAGACGCGGCAGGAAGAAAAGCTGCTGCCACCGCCAGCGCTGCCTGGCAGTCTCCCCGAGGCGGGACACTAAACAGGGATACGTGCTACTGGCCTGTGGAGAAGGGATGGGGATGCTGTGGGCCGAACGACACGCCGCAAATTGCTCGTTCGGACACAGAACACGCGCCCGCCCGCGGCGGAGGTCGCCTCGCCGACCCTCGGCGTGCTGCGGCTCATCAGCCCCGTCAGCAACGAGATCGCCTTTCTCGGTGGCAGTCGTGCCGTGCCAATTACGCGGGGCATTAACCCCATCGGCCGGGCGCAGCGCAACGCCATCGTGCTGCTCGACCCATCCGTCTCGCGCGAGCATGCCCGCCTGATTGCCAGCCGCGGGGGCTGGTGGATCGAAAACTGCTCGACGACCAATATGATGGAGGTCGCCGGGCAGCCGTGCCAGCCGGGCCAGGGCGTGGCGCTCGCCCCGGGCGATATCGTGCGGCTGGGGCAGACCTCGCTACAATTGGTGGCCTGGCGCCCGGCCTATCCCGACGCGACCTCCACTGAGCAACCGGAATCACCCGAATCACCGGAATCCTATGAGGACAGTTACGCCGCCTATCTGGCCGAGGCAACCGGCGAAAGCAATGGCTTTCTGCCCGACGAGGTGAGCGAGGCCGACCTGCTCGAAAGCGTGTCGGATGACGATGTGTCACTTCCCCAGAGCGCCAGCTCCACCCACCTGCTCAGCCCCGGCATCACGCTGCAATTCGCGTTTCGCGGGCGCTTCAAGACGCGCATGTGGTGGCTGCTCGGCATCGGCGCGGCGCTGGTGCTGCTGGTCTGTACTATCGTCACGCTGGGGACTACGGTGCTGGTAGGGCGCGGCGCGCTGGCCACCGAGGGTGCTGGCTCCGTGCTGGCGGCGCTGACGATCCCGCTGGTACCCGCGCTCGGCGTCGCCATCGTAACCCTGACACTCGACCGCTACGAGCGCGAGCCGTGGTCGCTGATGCTGGGCGCGTTTCTCTGGGGCGCGCTGATTGCCATCGCGCCCGCGCTGTTTCTGGAGCGGCGGCTGGTCTCTCTGCTGGCGTCGGCGCTGAATGCCATCGGGCTTCAGGATGGGCTGGTCCACGCGGCGTCGCAGGCGCTGAGCGCTGGTTTCTCGGAGGAGGCCATCAAGGGCATTGGGCTGATCGTGCTGCTGGTGCTGCTGCGCGATGAATTCGATAACGTCACCGATGGCATTATCTACGGCGCGTTGATCGGCGCGGGCTTCGCGATGGTGGAGAACTTCGTTTTCTTTGCCGTCACCCCAGGCGCCGACCTCGGCGTGCTCATCTTCGGGCGCGTGATCCTCGGCTGGCTCAGCCATTCGACCTTCACCGCGTTCTTTGGCGCGGGTCTGGGGGCCGCGCGCGAGACCCGCGACCGCCGCTGGCAAATCCTGGCCCCGCTCGCCGGGTTTGCCACCGCGATTCTGCTGCATACTGGCTTCGACTTCGTCGCCTTCGGCGCCGACGAGCTGGCGACCCCTGAGCTGCTGGCGCGCGCGGCGGCGCTCTTCGCGCTGGTGACGCTGCTGGCGGAATATGTGCCGCTCTTCACGGCGCAGCTGGTGTTGCTGCGGATTGCGCTCGCATCGCTGGCGCGCGAGGCCGAGACGATCCGCGTGTATCTCACCGGCGAGGTGCTCGACGGCGTTGTCTCGCCCGATGAATATCTGCTGCTGCAGAACGCGACGCTACGCGACGCCGCCGAGCGTGCCTATGCGCTGGAATACGGGCCACGCGCCTGGCTGACCGCGCGCACGCTCTATCAGACGGCGACGGGCCTGGCGTTTCGCAAGTGGCATGTGGCGATGGGCGATCCGCCGAAGAATACGCCGCGCCAGCCTGAAGAGGTCTATCGCGAGCGCATCCGGCGGCTGCGGCGCTCGCTACGGCGGCAAGTCGCCTTCCGTCTGCCCGCGCATTCCCCGCGGGATATCCAGCGCGAGGCGGAGACGACACGCCCACTGCAACAGTGATCCATGAGGTAGCAGGCAGTCATGCTGGCGGCTGGCGAAGGGATATGTTATACTGGATAGCGTCTTTTAAGTGGCATACAACAGGCTGCCTATGACAGAGGCAGTAGCACATCCGCCGGGATGCTCCGTCACACGTTCTGACGATGGGGCGCCCCTGGTATGCCCGGCGAGGACACCAGGATTGCTTGAAAAGGACAACCGACAGACGCCGCGCACGCCGACACCGACACGCCGGACTGGACGTGCGCATGGGGGTTTGTCCTGGTGATCCATCAGTGCATGAGTGGCGGGTGACAGTGGGTTGCCCGCGCGACACGAAGAACACCAGTGAAGGAGGAGGCCGACGCCCCGGCGCGTGATGGCCCGGACGGTGGGCGGCCAGCTAAAACGCTATGCCATTGCAGCCAGAGATTAAGTCGCAGATTATCGAGGAACATCAGGCCCACGAGGGCGACACTGGTTCGTCAGAGGTGCAGATTGCTATTCTGACCCAGCGCATCCGCGATCTGACCGAGCATCTCAAAGTGAATAAGCACGATTACCACTCGCGTCGGGGGCTGCTCAAGATGGTCGGCCAGCGCCGCCGTATGCTGCGCTACCTCAACCGGACCAGCCCGGAGCGCTATCGTGCACTGATCGAAAAGCTCGGCCTGCGACACTAATCGCCCTGTCGTTGCCTTTTGGCTGTCCTCACAAGCTATCCCTCGGCCTGGCCAGCGCCTCAGGTTAGCGGCGCTCGCGCGTCTGTAGCCTGACGTCCTGACACGTTGGACGGAGGAAGATTTTTCGTGCCCGCGAGGGGAGCGTCTGTGCGCTCCCCATTCACGCATAGTCGCATATCCGGGCATATTAAGACTTCCTCGCAATTTAGTCGCGCCCCCGCTCCGGCCTGAGTGGCACGGTTTCAGCCATGCGAGCAGCGGTGAGGCGCCGGAGGAGAGAATGTTACATAAATTCGAGACGACGCTCGCGGGGCGCACCCTGAGCATCGAGACGGGCCGCCTGGCAGAACAGGCAGGCGGCGCGGTGCTTTTGCGCTACGGCGATACCGTTGTTCTGGGCACGGCGACCGCCAGTGCCTCGCCCCGTGAGGGCATTGACTTTTTCCCACTGACGGTGGATGTGGAGGAGCGCCTCTACGCCGCGGGCAAGATCCCCGGCGGGTTCATCAAGCGCGAGGGGCGCCCGACCGAGCATTCGATTCTCGCCTCGCGTCTGGTTGACCGCCCGATTCGCCCGCTCTTCCCCAAGGGCTATCGCAACGATGTCCAGGTCGTCATCACCGTCCTCTCCGCTGACCTGGAGAACGACTCCGATGTGCTTGGCATCATCGCTGCCTCCGCCGCGCTCTCGATCTCCAACATCCCGTTTGCCGGGCCAGTTGGCGGCGTGCGCGTCGGCTATATCGACAACAAGATCGTCATCAACCCGACCGAGACCGAGCTGAAAAATAGCATGCTCGATCTGGTGGTGGCGGGCAGCAAAGACGCCGTGGTGATGGTTGAGGCGGGCGCGAAAGAACTGCCTGAAGATACGATGATCGCGGCGATCAAAGCGGGGCACGATGCGATCCAGAGCCTCATCGCCATCCAGGAGCAGCTGGTCGCGGCGGCGGGCAAGCCGAAGACGCCCTTTAGCGCGCCAGAGCCGGATGCGGAGCTGCTGAGCGCTGTCGCCGGTTTCGTGCGCCCGCGCTTCGAGACCGCCGTCAACAACGCCGATAAGGCGTCGCGCGAGGCGGCGCTCAACGCCATCGAGAATGACCTGGTGGCCGAGCTGGCGCCGAAGTATCCCGACCGCGAGAAAGAGATTCGCGGGTTCTTCGAGAAAGAGCTGAAGGCGTTCGTCCGCACGCAGATTCTCGACAAGGGCGTCCGCCCGGATGGCCGCGGCCTGAAGGATATCCGCCCGATCTGGTGCGAGACCGGCGTGCTGCCACGCACCCACGGCTCCGCGATCTTCACCCGCGGGCAGACGCAGGTGCTGAGCGTGGTGACGCTCGGCTCGCCCGGCGAGGAGCAGCGGCTCGACGGCCTGGGCGGCGCGGAGACCAAGCGCTACATCCACCACTACAACTTCCCGTCGTTCAGCGTCGGCGAGACCCGCTCATCGCGCGGCCCCGGTCGGCGTGAGATCGGGCATGGGGCGCTGGCCGAGCGCGCGCTGCTCGCGGTGATTCCCGAGGCCACCGAGTTCCCCTACACAATCCGCGTCGTCTCGGAGGTGCTGAGCTCGAATGGCTCGACCTCGATGGGCTCGACCTGCGGCAGCACGCTCTCGCTGATGGATGCCGGCGTGCCGATCAAGGCGCCGGTCTCTGGCGTGGCGATGGGCCTGATTACCGCCAGCGGCGAGACCGCCGACCGCTACGCGATTCTGACCGACATCCAGGGGCTTGAAGACGCCATGGGCGACATGGACTTCAAGGTCGCGGGGACGGCGGACGGTGTGACGGCATTGCAGATGGATATCAAGATTCGCGGGCTGACGACGGAGTTGCTGGCGCAGGCGATGGCGCAGGCCAAAGAGGGGCGCATGTTCATCATGGACCGCATGCTTGAGGCGCTGCCAGAGCCACGCGAGAACCTGTCGCACTACGCGCCGCGCATCATCTCCATCAAGATCAACCCTGAGAAGATCGGCACGGTCATCGGCCCAGGCGGCAAGATGGTGCGACGCATCCAGGAAGAGACCGGCGCGACCGTCGAGATCGAAGACAGCGGCATAGTGCATATCTCCTCGGTCTCCGAGGAGGGCATGAATCGCGCGATGGACGCCATCCGCGCACTGACCGAAGAGGTGGAGGTCGGCAAAATCTACACCGGCACCGTGCGGCGTATCGTGGACTTCGGCGCGTTCGTCGAGATTCTGCCGGGCAAGGAGGGGCTGGTGCGCCTCTCGCAACTGGCGGACTACCACATCAATCGGGCGGAGGATGTCGTCGCGCCGGGCGACGAGATTACCGTGATGGTGATCGAGGTTGACCCGCAGGGGCGCATCAATCTCTCGCGCCGCGCCGCGCTCAGTGGCGAGATGCCCTCCGCCGAGGAGCTCGAGGCCGACCGGCCACGCCCACGCCCACGACCGGGCGGCTATGGCGACCGAGGCCCACGACCGGGCGGCGGTGGTTATGGCGGCGGCCGCGGTGGCCCCGGCGGCCGCCCCGGCGGCAACCGTGGCTCCGGTGGCGGCAATCGCTGGTAGGCCTGGACCTCACCCCCAGCCCCCTCTCCTACGAGGAGAGGGGGAGCCAGAGAACCGCGATGGATAGTGTATTGATTGGTACACTATTCGTCGCGGTTCTGATTTTTCCGGCGTATGTGCTATGCTCGTGGTGACGGCGAGAGCAGGCAGCGGCTGGCATGATGCTGACGAGTGGAGGCGGCATGTATGACGGATGAGGGGGTCCAGCAGCGATCGAATGCGCTCACCTCGCTGGATGATCTCTTCCGGCAAATAGGGCGCGCGCCTGGGCCGGGTGACGGCATCAACGCGCCGCTGGACCTGCGCGGCGCCGACCTCGCCGGACTGGACCTCTCCATGCTGCACCTGCTGGTCGTGGACTTTCGCGGCGCGCAACTGGCGGGGGCCGATTTCTCGCACGTGAGCCTCAGCGGCAGTGACTTTCGCGGCGCGGATCTGCGCCAGGCGCGCTTTGTCGAGGCCGACGTGAGCGATGCCCACTTCGACGGCGCGAATCTGACTGGGGCCACCTTCGCCCACGCCGATGTGAGCGGCGCGTGCTTTGACGGGGCGACGTTGGCTGAGGCGCAGCTCATCCATGCCGACGCCAGCTATGCCACCTTCACCGGAACGATCCTCCACGGGGCGAGCCTGCATGGCGCTGATGTGAGCGCCGCCGATCTGGCCGACGCCCTCACCGATGCGCTCACCGTCCTCACCAACACGACGAAGGACGCGCAAACTCGCCTGCCGTGAGAGTCAGGCTACGATGGCCAGGAGAACAGATCGTCGAGCGCGATGCTGAACCCGGCAAGCGCGGGCAGCGCCTGTGCGTCGAGCGTATCGCCAGCGCCGAGGCTCACCATCGGAGCGTCGTCTTTTCCCTGCCGCCAGACATCAACTCGCCTCGCGGATGGCCAGACAATCCAGGCCAGTTGCGCGCCCGCCAGTAGCCATTGCTTTGCCTTTTCCGCCATCTCCGGGCCATATTGCGTTGGCGAGGCCACTTCAATAACGAGATCGGGAACGACGCGCCAGTAGCCGCTGAGCATCGGGTCATCCGCTTTGGGGAGCCGGTCGCGCGCGACAAACGCGACATCGGGCGCCAGCACGGTATCCGGGTCGCCGGGGCGGCTTACCAGAAAGCCCGTCTCCGCGCCAAGCACCATCCCCACGTTGTGCGCCTTCACGTAGTTGTTGAGCGCGGTACCCAGGTCCATGCTGATGCGGCCATGCCATCCCCCGGTCGGCGGCACACGAACCAGTCTCCCTTCTACCAATTCGTAGCCACGCCCGCTCTCCGGCAACCTAGCTAGATCGGCTGCCGTTATAGGTGTATCTGAGTTTGAGGCCGACTCGGCCCAGGGAGCCTTCATATCACGAGCCATGGCGCACCTCCGCTTCTGCCCGAAGCTTATCACAGATCATAGCTTCTCGATGGGCGGCGCGTGGCGCACATGCGGGTTGAGCATGACGACGACGCTCACGATGATGAGGAAGCCCGCCGCCAGCAGCAGCTCCGGGGCCGCGCCCAGCCGCTGGATCAAGATGCCCGAAAACGCCGCGCCTATCGGACCCACGCTTGAGAAGATCATACGATAGGCGCTTGTCACTCGTCCCTGAAGCTCGTCCGGGATCAGCGCCATCCGGTAGCTGGGCCAGACGACATCGTAGACCTGGTCAACCGCCATCGAGCCTGCCTCCACCAGCGCCATCAGCAACGGATTGGGAGCGAGCACGAAGAGGATGTTGGCGAGCGGATAGCCCCACTGGAGCGCCGGGATGATCTGGCCGAAGCGGTAGCTCCGCTGGATGCGCGGGGCAACCAGCGCGCCCAGCAGGCCACCAACACCGCCAGCCGCGAAGATCAGCCCGATGACCAGCGGTGTGGCGCCGCGCGCCGTCGCCAGGACGATCACTCCAAGCTCGTAGCCGCCAGCCAGCGCGAAGCCAGCGTAGACGAACGACATGAAGCGGATCAGCGGCGAGCGCCAGAGCCAGCGCATCCCGACAAGCATCTCCGCGACCAGATGGCGTGGCGTCGCCTCCGTCTCCGTCTTTGGCTTGCGCTCGGCCTGGAACGGCACGCGGATGAAGCAGAGCGAGATGACCGAGACGGCGTAGGAGATGGCGTCGCCGAGAAATGGCAGCGCGCGTCCCAGGCTGAAGATAACACCGCCCAGTGGCGGGCTGAGCAGGGTGACGGTGCTCTCGGCAACCTCGTTCTGCGCGACGGCGGCGGGGAGTTGCTCTCTGGCGACGACACGCGGAAGGGCGGCGAGACGCGCCAGCCAGAAGAAGACGAAGCACGTCCCTTGCGAAAGCGCGACCAGATAGAGCTGGATCATGCTCAGGTGGCCAAGCGCCAGCGCAATCGGAATGCTGCCCATCGCCACTACCTGCACGCTGTCGCAGACGATCATCACACGCTTGCGATCCCACCGATCTACGAGGGCGCCCGCGGGCAGCGCGAGCAGGAAGCGGGGCAGCGAGCTACAGGCGGCGACGATGCCTGCCTGCGCGGGCGAGTTGGTGACTGCCAGAATCAATAAGGGTAGCGCCAGGCTGGTTACCTGCGTGCCAGCGGTTGAGATGAGTTGGCCGCTCCAGAGCAGCACAAAGTCACGGTTGCGCCAGAGCGAGCGCGGGCGCTGGTTGGAGGTTGGCGTCTCGGACGTGTCTACGGGGGATATGGTCATGTTCTGCCTGCTTTGCGAAATCATAGCGGCCTGCGCGACATGGCGCGGGACACGCGGAAAGACGGTAGGGGGTCTAGCCCGGCAGAAGCTGAAGAGGCGCTGGTGTGTGGGGCAGAGGAGGTGATGTGAAGGCTATGCCAGCAGGCGCGCCAACGCTAACACGCGGGCACGCGCAGGGAACACAGGCCGACATATCCTCAGCCGCGTAAGCGTATCGGCGCCGGGCTTACGCGGCGAGGGTGCTTGTGTTGCGGTTCCGGTTGCGGTGAATCGTCCAGCCGCGATTGGTGTTCTCGATGTCGAGGCGGACGGGCGCTTGCATCATCATAGCGGCAGGCTACCATCTTGTCTGCTGTGTGTCAAGTAGATACATCGGGCGACGTGGTTGTTTCACGCGTGACCAGCCGTGGGAGAGGACAAGGCTATTCGCGCTCATCCTCTCCCGCAACGATTTCGCCCACGCGCCAATCGCAGGTGTGATCAAACGCGCACAGATGCACTCACGCGTTCGATGAAACGAGCGGGCAGATCAGGATACTTCCAGTGGGAACCTCGAAGGGATTCTCGCCCCCTGGATTGAGCGGAACGAAATCACCCGCGGCTTCCGCAGCATCAAGCGCTTCATCGCTCGTTACTGGTTTGAATGAGGGGCTGAAGGCGAACGCTGGGGTATACATGGTAATGATAATCTGCCACGGCCCCTTGAACTCTCCAGCGGTGCCATTGTTGCCAAAGCCCGGAGCGCCCGTCACAACGTGGTCGTGGTAGACGAACGCTGGTGGCAGTCCGGGATGGAAGCAAGGGTTGCACTGAGGCTGATAGCCGGAAGGCAACGTAATTGGTGGACAGTTGGAGGTGCAGCTGTTATTGGTCGGGAAGACCAACAGATACAGGTCATCGGCGTGTGCCAACAGATTGGGGTTGGGGTTGGTAATCGTATGCGGCCCAATCATGTAGACCGTCTGTCCGTTGGCCCAGGTAGGATCAATCTCTGGTTTGGCGGCGCGGGCGGTTCCTGCGCTCAATACCAGCGCGCCGACCATGACTGTCATCGCCAGTGTGGCGATCAGCGCTGCGGCGAACAGGCGACTTCGCACTGTGCGAGGCATGGGTTATCTCCTCCCCACTTGGTGGATAACATGACGAGAAGACGCGACGACTCAGCGAAGGCTAGGCAGTGCGGCCAGGCATGCGACTACGTGAGCGATTGTTCCAGAACACCTGTGGTCTCATGGCGAGTGGCGCGACGACAGGAGTGTATGGCCCCTTGCAAGGTTTCATGAGCATTCGCGAACGCGTAGCGTCAGAGCCGCAAGTACCCCCGACCCGCAACCCCTTGTCAACTCACCACATGCGTGCATTCTGGCGCTACTCACACTGGATTCTGTTGCTTCTGCCTGTGTGGTAAGACACCACCAGGGGCGCTGGAATATCGCAATGTAGCCGCTATGACGACAGGAACCTCCTGATGCTACGGGTGAAGGGCCTGCCTGGGGACAACATCTGACGTTCTGTGTGGCAATGGCCGGAGATGGACATTGCTCGCGCTGCAGGCTCGTGTGTTGAGATGTGAAGATGTGAGGACAGACATCTACGAGGAAGCAGTACACATGGGGGATAGTACGGGGACGGCAATTCTCTTCAATGGCACAGCAGGAATGCCCAGACGCTTCCTGGCCTATTCGGAGGAACCGCAGCCGACCGTTCTACTTAGAAAGCGTCTATACTGACTATAATTCAATGGTACTGTAATGTCAATATGGCAGCAGGGTAGCGAACTCGCATTTAAGTGGAATCTAGCCGCATTCCGTGACGATACCACCGCCGCCATCTCATGGCAGCCTGCGTGCAACTACACCCTGATGCCATAAGAGGCCACCACATGCTGCCATCTCGCTACAGCACGAACTCTCGCAGGGCTTGCCTATGATGGAACATTTGTTTTATAGTGATTCATGCGCGTTAGCGCGTGTCGTGTGGTGAGCCGGAGTCAAGGCGCCACTCTCACTCCTGTCGTTAACCACCCGTACACAGGGGCGGGTGGCGTAGGGGAGTCCTCCTCATCAGC
>Ga0310811_10001486_pt1 | contig 29388 bp, 29 predicted proteins | sample YCmetagenome_FD_207642 | JGI IMG/M metagenome (GOLD analysis project Ga0310811, IMG submission 207642) | Soil microbial communities from experimental microcosm in Duke University, North Carolina, United States - YC | ecosystem: Engineered > Artificial ecosystem > Soil microcosm > Unclassified ...
GGCCGACCACACCTCCAGTGGGCGTGATGCAGTTCTTCACGCGATAGACGACATCCTGGTTCTCAGGGAATTTCACGTCCTTGTGGTTCTCGGCCAGCGTCTTGCCCGTCGCCGTCAGCACGTCACCGTGCAGGAGCCCGGCATCGAGCAGTTCCTTGATCACGACTGGAATGCCGCCAACCTGATAGAGGTCGAAAGCCACGTACTTTCCGCCCGGCTTGAGGTCGGCGATGTAGGGCGTCTTCTTGAAGATGCGCGCCACGTCGTGCAGATCGAATTTGATCCCTGCTTCGTGTGCCATTGCCGGCAGGTGCAGTCCGGCATTGGTTGAGCCACCGGTCGCCGCGACGACAACAGCCGCATTCTCGAAAGCTTCTCGGGAACAGATGTCGCGCGGCCGGATGCCGAGCTTCAGGAGATTCATCGCCGCCTCGCCTGAGGCTTCGGCATACTGGTCGCGCGTCTCGTAGGGCGCCGGCGCGCCGGCCGAACCGGGCAACGCAAGACCGATCGCTTCCGAGACGCAGGCCATGGTGTTTGCCGTGAACTGGCCGCCGCAAGAGCCGGCCGACGGACAGGCCGCGCATTCGAGTTCAAGCAGATCTGAATCGGAGAACTTTCCGGCGGCATGCATGCCCACGCCTTCGAAGACATCGACCACCGTAACGTCCTTGCCGCGGAACTTGCCGGGCAGAATCGACCCGCCATACATGAAGACCGACGGCACATTGAGGCGCAGCATCGCCATCATCATGCCCGGCAATGACTTGTCGCAGCCCGCCAGGGTCACCATCGCGTCATAGCAGTGGCCGCGCATCGTGAGCTCGACTGAATCGGCGATCAGATCGCGCGATGCCAGCGACGACTTCATGCCCTGGTGGCCCATGGCGATGCCGTCGGTCACCGTGATGGTGGTGAATTCCCGCGGCGTACCGCCGCCGCGATCGACGCCGATCTTCACCGCCTGGGCCTGGCGGTTGAGCGCGATATTGCAGGGCGCGGCCTCGTTCCAGCAGGTCGCCACGCCCACAATCGGCTGGTTGATCTGCTTCTCGTTGAGCCCCATGGCATAAAGATACGAGCGGTGCGGCGCGCGCTCTGGCCCGACGGTCGTATGCCGGCTCGGCATCTTCGATTTGTCGAAGGTCGGATTAGGATGCAGTTTGAGTTGCTTCTTCGCCATCGCGCTCGGGTCTCCGCCCTTTTTAAGTGACAGTCGGGCGGACATTACTCGGGCCTCATCTGCCGGGAAAGAGGTCCGAGGCGCGAAAATCCGAAGGGCAGACGGGCCCGCAAACAACCCATACACTGCGCATCGAAAAAGGGGGAAAAGTGCCGCTCTGGATACCGATCACCGTCGCTGCTGCGCTGTTCCAGAACATCCGCACGACGATGCAGCAGAAGATTCGTCACGTCCTGAGCGTCGATGGAGCGAACTTCGTCCGTTATCTCTACGGGGCGCCTCTGGCGCTTGGCATGCTGGCCTTCCTGGTTTTTGCCACCGGCCGCGAGGTCCCGACACTCTCGCCGACCTTTTTTGCTCTGGTGACTATCGCCGGCATTGCCCAGATTGTCGCCACATCGCTGATGATCCACGCGTTCTCCTTGCGCAACTATGCCGTCGGCACGGTCTACTCGAAGACGGAGACAGTGTTCGTCGCCCTCTATGCGACTTTTATCGCCGCCGAGCCGCTGACGTTCGGTTCCTGGATGGGCATTCTGGTTTGCCTTGGAGGCGTCGCCATCCTGAGCGTGCGCGGCTCGTTCGCCAACATCCGCAATGTGCTCGCCGATCTCACACACAAGGGTGCACTTTACGGCATCCTGTCGGGCCTCATCTTCGCAATTGCGGCGGGCACCATCCGCGAGGCCTCCAAGCATGAACACAGCGGCGACTTCATGGTGCGCGGCATCACCGTGCTCGCCTGCATGAACACCATCCAGATCGTGATCATGGGAGTTTACCTCGCTCTTCGCGATCGGCCGCAGCTCGGCAAGGTCTGGGTCAACTGGCGTTCCTCGATCTGGGTCGGCATTTTCAGCGTCCTGGGCTCGGCCGGCTGGGCTCTTGCCATGACGCTTGAAAACGCGGCACTGGTGCGCGCAGTTGGCCAGATCGAACTCGTCTTCACCTTCATTGCGTCCCACCTTGTCCTGAAAGAGCGGCCATCCGCCGGCGAATGGATTGGCAGCCTCCTGGTCGTGGGCGGCGTCGTGCTCATTCTCATTGTCCGGTGATCCCATGACTGATCAAGCGCTCCCTCGTCCCCTCACTGGCGTCCGCGTCCTTGACTTCTCGACCACCATCGCCGGCCCGCACTGCGCGCGCCTGATGGCCGACATGGGCGCCGACGTGATCAAGGTCGAATCGCCGGAAGGCGACCTGATGCGCAGTCGTCCGGTGCAGCGCGACGGCGCCGGCACGATGTTCGGCCAGCTCAATGCCGGCAAGCGTTCGATCGTACTCGACCTCAAGCAACCCGAGGCGGTGGGGGCGGTGAAGAGACTGGTGAAGGTCGTCGATATCGTTCTCGAGAACTATCGCCCGGGCGTGATGAAGCGGCTCGGGCTCGACTATACCGAGCTCGCCAAGATCAATCCGCGGATCGTCTACGGTGCGATCTCGGGCTATGGCCAGACCGGCCCGGCAGCCGGGCGGCCCGCCTACGCCCCAGTGATCCATGCCGCCACGGGCTACGACATGGCTCATCTCGGCTACCAGGGAGGCCGAGAGCGGCCGGACAACTGCGGCATCTTCGTCGCCGACTATGCCAGCGGCGCTTATGCGCTGGGCGGCATTCTGGCGGCGCTCCACCAACGTCACGTCACCGGCAAGGGCCAAATGGTCGATGTCTCGATGTTCGAGAGCCTGGTCGGCATGTTGCTGGGCGAGGTCAATCGCGCACAGTTCGATTTCGAGGTTCCGTCGCGGCCGATGTACGGCCCGATCGAGGCCAAGGACGGCTACGTGATGCTGGCGACGGCGAGCGAACGTACCTTCCAGGACATGGCGACCGCGGCCGGCCGGCGCGACTGGCTCACCGACCCTCGTTTCGAGAAATATGCCGACCGCCGCATGAACTGGGGTCTATTTGTCGACGAATTGGAGCAGTGGTCGAAGGCTCTTTCCGTGAAAGAGGTCGTGGCCGCCTTCGAGAAGCACGGCGTACCGTGCTCGCCCTATCTCACGGTGACCGAGGCGCTCAACGACCCGCAGGTCGAGCACCGCGGCTCGTTGTGCACGATCGAGGATCGCGCCGGCGTCTACCAATCGCCGGCACCCCCTTTCCGCTTCTCGGGCTCCCCTTTGCAGAGCGGGCCAAAGGTGTCCTCGCTGGGCGAACATACCAAGAGCGTGCTCGCCGAGGCCGGCTTCAGCACGGCCGAGATCGAGGCGTTGGTCAAATGATCGACCCGCGCACGCCCATCTTGATCGGCGGGAGCCAGATCACCGACATCACCGGCAAACCGTCGAGCGAACGGTCGCGGGTGGCCTTTTGCGCGGAAGCCGCACAGGCCGCCCTCACCGATGCGGGATCGTCGATCGGCGCCAAGGCCCTGGGCCGCAAGGTCGATGCGCTGGCGGTGATGGAGTTCTTCAGCGATATCAGTCCGCGCTTCGCTTCCCCGTTCGGCCGGTCCAGCAATCCGCCCAAGAGTGTCGCCAATCGGCTTGATGCGCAGCCGCGCCAGCTCCTCTACAGCCACTCTGGCGGCAACATGCCCCAGTACCTCGTCAATCGCTTTGCCGAGGAGATCGCTCAAGGCGAGACGGAATTGGCCATCGTCTGTGGTGCAGAGCTCCTGCGCAGCATGCAGAACGCCCGCAAGGCCAGACTCGCGATCGACTGGAAAGAGGATCCAGGCGGAGAGCCCGAGCGCGTGGGCGACAAGCGCTTTGGCTTCAGCGATGAGGAAGCGCGCCATGGATTGCGCGCAGCCATCCACTTTTATCCTCTCCTGGAGAACGCGATCCGCGGCGGTCTCAAGCGTGGCGTGCCAGCTCACATGGCGGCGATGGGCAACTTGTTCGAACGGCTGGCAGCGGTCGCGAAAGACAATCCGCTGGCAACACGCCGCGAAGGCTATAGCGCTAAGCAGCTCGCCACGATCTCTGACGATAATCGCTGGATTTGCTTCCCCTATCCACGCTTGATGAACGCCAACGCGATCATCGACCAGGCGGCCGCGGTCCTGATCACATCGGTCGAGAAGGCTCGCGAGTGGGGCATTCCGCAGGACCGCTGGGTGTTCCTGCATGGCTGCGCTGACGGCACGGATACGTGGATCGTGTCCGAACGCCAGCAGCTCGATGCGTCCCCTGCTATCAGAGGCTGCGCGCGCCTGGCCTTGGAAATGGCGGGCAAGACGCCAGCGGACGTGGCTGCCTTCGATCTCTATAGTTGCTTTCCGTCAGCCGTCGAAGTGGCGATGAAGGAGATCGGCCTTAGTGAGGACGATCCGCGTCCGATCAGCGTTACCGGCGGCCTGCCCTTCTTCGGTGGTCCCGGCAACAACTACGTCACGCACTCCATCGCCGAAATGATGAACGTGGTGCGCCGAAAGCCGGGCACCTTCGGCATGGTGACGGCAAACGGCAACTACCTCACCAAGCATTCGGCCGGCCTCTATTCCACCGAGCCGACGAAAGGCCCCTGGCGGCGGCAGGATCCGAAGATCTTGCAGACGGCGCTCGATGCTCAGCCGAAGCAGACAGTGAACTCAGCTCCGGCTGGTGAGGGTACGATCGAGACCTATTGCGTGGCCTACGGCAAGGCGTCGCCTGAAACGGCGTACATTTTCGGCCGCCTGGACAATTCAGGCGACCGGTTCGTGGCGCTGGCCGACAACGACCCGGCCCTGCTGGCCGACATGCTGGCACGAGAACAGCTCGGTCGCAGAGTGAATGTCCGCCAGCAAGATGGCCGCAACATCTTCCGTTTCGCCTAGCCCTGTTCAGCTTCCCGACAGCAACTCGGCCACAACGTGCCGGCGCAAAGGTGTTTTCGCGGCGGGGCAACTCGCTGGGCAGGACAACGTTTGGCCGGCACGGGGAGCGCTCATCAGGAGGACCTCACATGAAGCGCTTGGCTCTTTTGACGGCTGCCTTTGTCGGCATGACCGGCGTTGCCTACGCTCAGTCGCCAGCAACCTCGACGTCCATGCCCCACTCCTACTATCCGGAACAGGCGCAACAGTACCAATCAGACAGAGGTTGTGGGCATCAGGTCGCCATCACCGATGAATACGGTTTCAAGTACGACGGCATGGGCGATCGGCTCAATTCGCGGGGCTGTGTGATCAGGCCGCCGCAGACGCCGCCCGGTGGTCGAGCGATCAAGGGCTAATTCGGCGGATGCCTAGGAGGCCACGCCTCCTAGGCATCCGGATTCCTACGGTCGATCCGCTCTTTACGGGGCAGGAGCGAAGGCCCAAGCTTGGCCTGACGGAGGAATCATGCCCGATATGCTGAATGCTGCACAGGCGGCCGAGTTCGAGGAAAAAGGCTTCACCTACGCGCGGGGGCTGTTCTCGGCCGATGAGGTGAAGCTGCTCGCCGATGCGATGGAGAAGGACCCGGCGGTCCGCAACTCCATCCTCGATCGCCGTGACGGCGAAGGCCGCTCGACGCGCATTGCGCTCTGGAACCGGGCCGGCGATTCGGTTTACGGCCTTGCGGCGCGTAGCGAGCGCATGGTCGACACTTCCGCTGCATTGCTTGGCGGCCCGGTCTATCACTTTCAGTCCAAGCTAACGGCCAAAGAGCCGGAAGTCGGTGGCGCCTGGGAATGGCATCAGGACTATGGCTATTGGTACTACAACGGTTGCCTGCGGCCGGATCTCCTGTCGGTGATGATCGCGCTCGACAAGACCACGCGCGAGAACGGCTGTCTGCAGATCGCAACGGGATCGCACAAGCTCGGACGTATCGACCATACGCCGCTGTCGCCGACCCAGAACGAGGTCGATCCCAAGCGCATGCCTTACATCCTCGAGCGGTGCCCCATCGAATACTGCGAGCTCGAGCCCGGCGACGCGCTGATCTTCCATTGCAACGCCATCCATCGCTCCGACGCCAATCGTTCGTCGCGTCGCCGCTGGACCTTGCTCATCTGCTACAACCGCGTCGACAACGATACGATCATCAAGACCGACGACCGCTACTTCGTGCCGCTCGACAAGGTCGATGATGGCGCGATCCGTCGCGCCGGGCTGCGATTCGCTGGAGGCGACAACCAGGAGCATTTCACGTCGCGGCCCTACGTGCCTGACCTGCGCCAGGCCTCCTGAGGTTACGGGCGGACCGCTGTCACTTCGATCTCGACCAGAAAACCAGGACCGGCGAGGCCGGCGACTTGCACGACCGAACGTGACGGCAAGTTCGGCTGGGCGGTCGTGCCAAAGAATTGGGTGTAGGCAGCCATGAAGCCGGAAAAGTCCATCCTGCCGCCGTTGGCTGGATCGCCGACCAGGAAGACCTGCATCTTTACGACGTCGCCCATCTTCAGGCCGAGGCCACCCAGCGTCTTGTCGATCGCCTTCAGGACGGACTCCGTCTGGGCCTTGGTGTCGCCATAGGCGGCGATGGTGTTCTTGTCGGCGTTCTTGTCGATGACCGACGGCACGACGCCGCTGAGGTAGACCGTGGTCTTGCCAGCAGGAACCTCGACTGCCAACGAGATCGGGAAATTGGAGTTCGGCAGCTTGTGGCGAACGACGTCCTCGGCCCAAACCTGCGAGGCGACCAATAGCCCCACTGCCGAAAGCGCTCCAAAAGTGATGGGCGATTTCACCACTGCGTAATCCTTTCTGCTAGTGAACGATCATCGGGCATCTTTGACGTCTTGGGCGGTCACGGCGTCCGTGTAGTCATTGTCGAAATGAGTACGGATGTAGTTGACCACGGCAGCCACCTGATCGTCGCTCAACATCCTGCCGAAAGGAGGCATCGCTTTATGTCCGCGCAGGATGAGCGAGACAGCGTAACCGTTGGCTTTCAGCGCTTCGTTCCGGACCAGCGACGGATAGTGCCCGGCACCGACAGCGCCCTTCCCGTCACTCATGTGACAAGCCTGGCAGAGATTCGTGTAAAGCGCCTCGCCGGTCTGCTCGCTGAATTGGCGTCCTGGGCTTAGCGTTGGCCCGGCGGAATCAGCCAGGGAACCTGAAACACCGCCAACAACAGTGAGAAACGACAGGAGAGCGAGAAGGCCGAACGGCCGCAGTCTTTCGATCATCGCCGTTACCCTTGCAGAACGCGTTTGTGCAAACGGTCGATCGCATCAAGTGACGATAGAATCGCCCCCTCCTGCCATGCTGGGATGTACGACGCATGCTCGCCGGCCAGGACGATGCGTCCATCGATCTGGCAGAGATTGTTGTAGTGCTCTTTTCTCGCCTCGTCCGTCCAGTCCCCGGCACACCCCAGCGTGAAGGGCGAGCGATGCCAGGCGACGGAAATGCCGTGCTCGAACTCCGTCTTGTATTGCGGATGGATCTGGGCGCCGTAGTCGACTGCGCGCCTCACGCGCTCGTCCGGCGCCATGGCCGTGAGTTCGTAGGAATTCGGCCCGTTCCAGGTATAGCAGCCCAGCAGAACGCCCTTGCCGGTCGAGTTGTAATCGGTGCTGGGATAGGAAATCTGCCGGATCGGCAGATCGGTGTAGCTGATGCCGCCGAAGATGACGTCGTCCTCCTCCCAGAACCGGCGCTTGAATTGCAGGCCGACCTTGACGGAGGAAGCGTAGGGCACGGCACCGATCGCGGCTTTCATGGCGTCGCCGACCTGAATATCGATCTGGCTCAGGATGGTGAGCGGAATGGTGCATACGCACCAGTCGGCAGTCGCCTTCTGCATGGTGCCGGCGCTCTTCGTATCCTCGTAAAAGACTGTCACGCCTTTGTCGTTCTGCTCAATCTTAGTGACCTTCGCACTGTAGGTGATGAGGTCACCGACCTGTTTGGCGAACGCCTCGCCAATCTTCCCCATGCCGCCAACGGGCTGGAACATCGTGGTCTGGAACTCGTAAAGCGTGAACGAGGTCAGGCCAAGCCATAGGCGCGATTGCAGGATGTCTGACAGGCCGATGATCTGCCCTGCAACCGGCTCGGCATCGAGGCCGCCACCAGGATCTTTGGCATAACCGCGGAATTCCGCGGTCAGATCTCCCGCCTTGTAGGCATAGTCCTTGTCGAGAGCGCCCCACGAGCGCAACGCCTGGAGCAAAATCTCCCGATCTTCCTTGGTGACGAGCTCGTCCAGGTCGCCCTTTTTTACGACCTTTGCCAGCAGCTCCGACGTGTGGCCCTGGAAGTCGGTCTTGACCTCGCGAATGCGCTGCGGCTTGCCGCCGAAGGCTTTGGCAGAATGCAGGTACGCGTTGTGGTTCAATTGCTGGAACGGCTCCAGCTTGACGCCAAGGCGCTTGCAGTAGTCGAGCAGCCCATTGTGGTGGAAGGGAATGCGCCACGGGCCGGGATTGAGATAGAGGCCCTCGTCGAATTCGCACTTCTGCGTGGCACCACCAAGCTCGGTGTAGGTGTCGCCGCCGCGCAGTGACCAGTTGCGCCCGCCCGCCCGGCTGTTGAATTCGAGGACCTTGACCTTGTAGCCAGCCTGCCGCAGCTCCAGCGCCGCGGTGAGGCCGGCCAAGCCAGCGCCCAGGATCAATACCGACGCTCCCTTGGGATCGCCTTCCAGCTTGATCCGTCCCTTGTAGCCTGACTCGGCAGCATACCCCAGGCTGGTCATCGCCTGATACATCGCCGCACCGCCCGCCGTCAGACCAATCAGCTTCAACAGATCGCGCCGGCTCATGCCGTCGTCGGGTTCTTCTTGCAACATTACGCGTCCCCCTACTCGCAAGGCAGCGACAACGGCCGGAAGAATGCAACCGATGCGGTTGGCCGAAAAGCCGTCTTGGTGACGAGCAGCTATGCTTTCAGGCGCTGCAGCGCCGCGCTGAGCCGCTCTCGCGTCTGTTCGGCCTGGGCACGGCGCTCGCGCTGTTCCTCGACCACTTCCTCGGGGGCCCGCGACAGGAATGCCGCGTTGCCGAGCTTGCTGTCGATCTTGGCGATCTCGTCGGTGAGCTTTTTGATCTCTTTCTGCAGGCGCACGACCTCGGCTTTGAGATCGATCACCTCGCCCACAGGCAGCGCGAAGGTTGCTTCGCCGACTACGACCTGTAGTGCGGCTTTCGGAACCGTCGTTACCGCCACATCAATCCCCTCGACGCGCGCCAGTCGCTCGATCGCGGCGCGGTGGATCTCAAGCCGACTGCGAGTCGCTTCGTTGGCGCCAACTACCAGGAGCTTGAGCTTGGCGCCCGCCGGCACATTCAGTTCGGCACGGGCAGATCGGATGTCGGAGATCAGCTTCACCAGCCAGCCGATCTCGCCATCCGCGGTCACGTCGGTCGACGTCGGCGCTGGCCATGGCTGGCTGATCAGCATGCCATGTACGGCGCGGTGGCCGAGCTTGTCCCACAATTCCTCGGTGATGAAGGGCATCACGGGGTGCAGGAGCTTCAAGGTCTCGTGCAAGACGAAGGCCGTCACGGCGCGCGTCTCGTCCTTTTCTGGCCCATCGGGCCCTTGCAAGATCGGTTTGGTGAGCTCGACGTACCAATCGCAGACGATGCCCCAGATGAACTCGTAGAGGACATTCGCAGCTTCGTTCAGCCGGAAATCGGCCAACGCCTTGTCAACGCTGACGTTGGCACGTGCCAACTCGCCCAGCATCCATTTGTTGACCGTGTGCTTGGCAGATGCAGGATCGAAATCCTGGGGCAGCGAGACGCCGTTCATTTCGGCAAAGCGCGTCGCGTTCCAGAGCTTGGTGGCGAAGTTGCGCGATCCCTCGACACGGGCCGGCGTGAACTTCAGCCGGCCGGCCGAGGCCGCCGCCAGCGACGCCATGGTGAAGCGCAGCGCATCGGCGCCGTACTTGTCGATCAAGCCCAGGGGGTCGGTCACGTTCCCCTTGGACTTCGACATCTTCTGACCCTTCTCGTCCGTCACCAGCCCGTGCAAATAGACAATGCGAAACGGCACTTCGTTCATGAAGTGCATCCCCATCATCATCATGCGGGCGACCCAGAAGAACAGGATGTCCCAGCCGGTCACCAGCACGGATGTCGGATAGTATTTCTGTAGGGCGATCGTTTCGTCGGGCCAGCCCAGGGTCGAGAACGGCCAAAGCGCTGAGCTGAACCAGGTATCGAGCACGTCGGGGTCGCGTTCGAGCGGCACGTCCTTGCCGTAGTGCTTGCGCGCCTCGGCCCGTGCCTCGCCTTCGGACGAGGCGACGAAGATCTTCCTGTCGGGGCCGTACCAGGCCGGAATCTGATGACCCCACCAGAGCTGGCGCGAAATGCACCAGGGTTCGATATTCTCCATCCAGCGAAAGAATTCTTCCCGGCCCCTTTCCGGGACGAAGGCCACGCGTCCGTCGCGAGCCGCGGCAATCGGCGCCTCGGCGAGTTTCTTGGCATTGGCATACCACTGCTCGGTCAAGAACGGCTCGACCGGCACGCCGCCGCGGTCGCCGTAGGGCACGGTATGGGTGTGCGGCTCGATCTTTTCGACGAGGCCCAGGGCCTCGAGATCGGCCACAACCTTCTTGCGTGCGTCGTATCGGTCGAGCCCGCGATATGTCTCCGGCGCGTTCTCGTTCACCCGAGCGAACTTGTCGAAGATCGAGATCGCTTCGAGCTTGTGCCGTCGGCCGACCTCGAAATCGTTGAAGTCGTGCGCCGGCGTGATCTTGACCGCCCCCGAGCCCTTCTCGGGATCGGAGTAGTCGTCGCCGACAATTGGAATGCGGCGCCCGACCAGCGGCAAGAGGGCGTGCTTGCCGACCAGATGCTTCCATTTCGGATCATCCGGATGCACCGCGACTGCCGTGTCGCCGAGCATGGTCTCCGGGCGCGTGGTAGCTACGACGATGTGCTCGTCGCTGCCCTCGATCGGATATTTGAAATACCAGAGATGTCCCTTCACCTCGCGCGATTCGACCTCGAGGTCGGAGATCGCGGTCAGCATCTTGGGATCCCAGTTGACCAGACGGTTGTCCTTGTAGATCAGGCCTTGCCGGTAGAGATCAACGAACACCTTGAGGACGGCGCGGGAAAGCCCGTCGTCCATCGTGAAGCGCTCGCGACTCCAGTCGCAGGAGGCACCGAGCCGGCGCAGCTGGCTGGTGATCGTGCCGCCTGAGTAGGCCTTCCACTCCCAGACCTTGGCGAGGAACTCGTCGCGGCTCAGCAGCTTCCTGTTGCCTTCGGCGCCCTTGCCGCGCTCGTCGGCACCCTCGACCGCAAGGCCGATCCCCTCCTGCTCCAAGTTGCGCACCACCACCATCTGCGTGGCAATGCCGGCATGGTCCGTTCCAGGTTGCCATAGCACGTCGTCGCCCTTCATGCGGCGCCAACGGATCAGAATGTCCTGCAGCGTATTGTCGAGCGCATGCCCCATGTGCAGGCTGCCCGTGACATTGGGCGGCGGGATCACGATGCAGTATGGCGGCTTGGCCCCTTCCGGATGCGCCTTGAAGGCGCCGGCTCGCTCCCACTCTGGGTAGCGGCGGGCTTCGATTTCCGCAGGATCGTAGGTTTTGTCGAGCATCGCTTGCCTTTTAACGAAAAACGCCACGGAGGGCCCCGTGGCGTTCGATCGGTGGAGTGGCCCCGGGGATCAGCGGCGGGTCAGCCGGACGATCTCGCGCTCGACATACCGCTCGACGATCGGCGGCAAGTTGCGATCGAGCCAATCCTTCAGCATTGGCCTAAGCATCTCCTTGACCAGGTCTTCGATGGTCTTGCCACCGTGACCCACGGACGGTCCCGCTTCGGAAGCCCGAGGGGGCGGAACGCTGTCCTGAACCGCCTGATTCAGGCGCTCGAACGCGGAAGTCGTGGCACCGGCCACGCTGGAACCAAGCAGGGGCTCCGAGGATTCGTGCTGAGACTGGGGCATTTCTGGGGCACTCACAGGGTCGATACGAGAAAGTGGAATGGAAGTAGGTTGCGACGACGTAGGCTGCGCTTCAGGCGTGACAGGGTCTTCGATCAAATCCGTTAGAAGCAGGACATCGTCACCTTTCGCCGGCTCAGTGGCAGCCGACGGCGGGACCGGCGATCCGGCGGTCGCATCGCGGCGAAGCGGCGGATCGCCGGTCTGCGAGCGTGCCTCGTCGTCAGAAATGATCTTACGGATGGACGCCAGGATGTCGTCCATCGAAGGATCGTTGTTCGGGCTACGGCCATCACTCATTCGGATTACTTCCCGGAATCACTGCTCCCATCACCGATCCAACGGGAGCCTACCTCCTTATAATACTTCTCCTCATCATAATATTCGACAGGCAATCCCAGCGAACGGGCCGTCAGACGCCCGATCCCCGAAATGACACCATAGTAGCTCACCTGGGTGTCATGGCGTGCCTGAAGGAGGTTGACCTGCGAATTCAGCAGTTCCTGCTCGGCATTCAGGACGTCCAGGGTCGTTCTTGAGCCCACTAGGGCCTCCTGCCGGACCCCATTCAGGGCCACTTCATTAGCCCGCACCTGTGCTTCGAAGGATAAAACGCGCGAACGCGCGGAATCGAGACCGCGCCAGGCCCGGATAACGGTCTCGGCCGCTGCCCGACGGGCGCTGTCGAGTTCGTTGCGCCGCTGACCCACAAGCTGCTTGGCCTGCCGTATGGCGGACCATTCGCTGCCATTCTGGTAGATCGGGATGGTTGCCTGAAGGCGTACCCCGTACTGGTAATACTGATCGCCCGGCACCTGCAGTTCGGCCTGGTTCTGGATGAAGCCCACGAGGTTAATCTGCGGCAGCAGGCTGGATACGGCGCTGTTCACACCATAGCTTGCCGCTGCGATGCGGTGTTGTGCGCTCACCGCCCTGGGCCCGTTGTTCATTGCCAGGTTGACACATTCGTCTTCGGTCGCCGGCAATGCGCCGATGAGTGGCAAATCAGCCAGTTTGCCCGGTTTCATGCCGATTTGATGCTGAAAGGCCGCTTCGTCGATGCGGACCTGCGCTTGCGCCTGCACGAGATCGGCCTTCGCCTGCTCGAGGCGGGCTTCGGCCTGGGACACGTCGGTGATAGTGAGCTCGCCCACCCGGAAACGCTCGCGGGTCGCGTCGAGCTGTTCCACCAGAACCCGCACATTGTTGCGACGGGCATCGACGATGCCGACATCCTGCAGGAGGTCTGCATAGGACTGCACCGAGTTCAGGAGGACAGTCTGCTCGGTATCGGCCAACAAGGCCCGCTGTGCCTGGATATTGGCGCGGGCGGCCTTGGTGTCGGCGACCGTCTTGCCACCTCGGAACAGGGGTTGAGTCACCGTCAGGAGGGTGGTTCGCCCCGTCAGGAGGAAGCTGGAGTTGGCCCTGACGACCGGGTTCGAATCGGCCTGGATCTTGTTGTATTCGACGGATAACGAAACCTTCGGCCGCCAGTTGGCGACCGCCTGCGCCAGAGTTTCATCGGTCTGCCGGAGGACTGCTCGTCCAGCCAGCAGGTCAGGGTTGCTGTTGTAGGTACTGGACAGGGCCTCGATCAGGCTTTGCGCTGACGCAACGCGACCCGTGCCGAGCCCGATCGCCAAGGCGCACACTACCGCGACGCGGACGCGCTTCAAGGTCGGCCGGCTACGCATTGAAACAACCCCCAATCGCACAGCCAAGCCTAGCATCGTGGGGCCGCCCATTCATAGTGTTTCCGCGACCCTGGCCAACCAACCTTCTGGTCAGAAGCTGAAGCGTTGTGGCGGAGCAAAGCCAGGCAAGGCAGGCGTGCCGGCATCGAACAGTGGGCGTCCTGACGTGACACCCCCCTCTTTCACTACCAGCTGCGCAACCCCCAGGCCTCCGTTGGGACTGGCAACAACGGTGGCGAGCCGCCCGCCTTCGGCAAGCTGATCGAGGATCGCTTGCGGGATCTCCCGTACGGCGCCCTCGATCAAGATGACGTCATAGGGCGCAGTCGCGGGCGCACCCGCCTCCATCGGACCAACCACGTGCTGGACGTTGTCGATGCCCAATTCCTTCATGGTCTGCTGCGCAGAACCTGCCAGGGCGGCGGCGCTCTCGAGGGCTGTCACGCTCTTGACTAGCCGCGACAACAGAGCAGCTCCGTAGCCTCGGCCGGAGGCTACGACGAGCGCTTTGCTCTCCGCAGAAGGCTGGAGCGCTTGCACCAGTCGCACCAAGACCATGGGCTCCATGAGGAATCGCCCGCCGCCCAGAGGCACGTCATCGTCCGCATAGGCAACCGAGCTCAAGCCATCAGGTAGGAACCGCTCGCGAGGCAGGTCGGCAACGGCCGCCAGCAGGGCGGCATTGGTCACCCGGTTGGGCCGGAGCTGGCCATCAATCATGTTGCGACGCGCAAGCGCGAAATCCGTCATCGGCGCCCCCAAATGGTGCATTGCTTATAGGCGGCAGTCGGCAAAAGCGTCAAAGGGCGGCGCGTCGCGGCCCGCTTGACCACTCTCCCGGCCCATGCGTATAGCAGCGCCGTTTCTGCGGCCGGCCTGGTGGCAGAGTGGCTATGTAGCGGACTGCAAATCCGTCAATGCCGGTTCGATTCCGGCCCAGGCCTCCACGCCGCCGCGCGGAATCGTCCCCCTTGCCTGCCAAGGAACACTCTGCCAAAAGTCCGCGCCTTCGCAGGCCGCTTACCGCCGGCCGCGACGAATTTTTCCGGAGTAGCTCAGCGGTAGAGCAGGCGACTGTTAATCGCCGGGTCGCAGGTTCGAACCCTGCCTCCGGAGCCAGTTCGAAACGAACGGCACGTGTCGTCGTTTCAATTTAGGGCCTCCTTCGGACGCAACGGGCGTCTGGAGGAGGCCTTTGAATGCGGAATGATTTCATGGATGTCAGCAAGCGGCGCCGGCTGAGCGGCCTCGCCTTCAAGCCACTGTTGGGCTATCGAGCGGCTCCTCTCTATAGCCGTGCGGAGCCGCCGATGAACCAGCCCCATCTGCCGAATGAAACAGCTGAGCTGGTCCGAAAGGAAGTGGCCTTCCAAGGATACTTCAAAGTCGTCCGCTACTTCTTCCGCCATGGTCTGCACCAGGGTGGCCAGAGCAAGGTTATCAGCCGCGAAGTCTTCGAGCGCGGCCAGGCGGCCGCTGTCCTTCCCTATGATCCCGTTCGCGACGAGGTCGTGCTGATCCGCCAGTTCCGTGCTGGTTCTTACGTCGCGGGCCGCCATCCGTTCACGTGGGAGACCGTCGCCGGCATCATCGAGCCGGGGGAGACAGCAGAACGACTGGTGCACCGAGAGGCCGCTGAAGAGGCTGGCCTCACCGTGGGTGATCTCATGCCGATGCAGAACGTGATGCTCACGCCCGGTGCCTGCTCGGAATCCTGCAACATCTTCCTCGGCCGAGCCGATACTGCCAAGGCTGGCGGCATCTTCGGCCTCGAATCCGAAGGCGAAAACATCCTCGTCAAGGCGATGCCGTTCGCCGAGGCTTACGCCCTGGTCGACCGCGGGGAAGTCGACAATGCGGTCACCGTCATTGCGCTGCAATGGCTAGCCTTGCATCGCGACGAGGTGCGCCAGCGCTGGCGCTAGCGGTTGCCTTCGCCCCCTGTCCCTGTCTACGGTCCATCAGGGAGCGAGCGCAGGACTAGAAAGCGAGTGGCATTATGAACGTCCGGTCGGGTTTCATCGAAAGCATCGGCAACACGCCGCTGATCAAGCTGCGGGCGGCGTCGGAAGCCACCGGATGCGACATTTACGGCAAGGCCGAATTCCTCAACCCAGGCGGATCAATCAAGGACCGAGCTGCACTCGCCATCATCCAGGATGCCGAGAAGCGCGGACAGCTCAGGCCCGGCGGCGTTATTGTTGAAGGCACGGCGGGCAATACCGGCATCGGCATTGCGTTGGTCGCCAATGCGCGCGGCTACCGTTCGGTCATCGTGATGCCTGAAACGCAGAGCCAGGAAAAGAAGGACATGCTGAAGCTCTGCGGCGCCGAATTGATCCTGGTGCCGGCTGTTCCCTATGCCAACCCCGGAAACTACGTGCGCTATTCCGGCCGCCTCGCCGAGGAGATGGCTGCCAAGGAACCGAACGGTGCGATCTGGGCCAACCAGTTCGACAACGTTGCCAATCGCGACGGCCATTATCGGACGACCGGTCCGGAGATCTGGGACCAGACAGACGGCAAGGTCGATGGTTTCACCTGCTCGGTCGGCAGCGGCGGCACGCTGGCCGGCGTCGCCCTTGCGTTGAAGGAACGCAATTCGAAGGTGAAGATCGCCGCCAGTGATCCGATGGGCTCGGCCATTTATAGCTGGTTCGCCCAAGGCGAGCTGAAGTCGGAAGGCAACTCGATCACCGAAGGCATCGGTCAGGGGCGCGTGACCAAGAATCTGGAAGGTGCGCCAGTCGACTTGGCCTATCAGATCACGGACGAGGAGGCCCTGCCCGTTTTGTTCGACCTGATCGAGCATGAAGGGTTGGTCCTGGGCGGCTCGACCGCCATCAACATCGTGGGAGCGATCCGGCTGGCGCGCGAGCTCGGGCCGGGCAAAACCGTCGTCACCATTCTCGCCGACGGCGGTCAGCGCTATCAATCAAAGCTCTTCAATCCTGCCTTCCTGCGCGAAAAAAAGTTGCCAATCCCGCCCTGGATGAAGTGACCCGCGCCATGGGGCGGGTGATCGTCTGCGGCAGCGTCAACATGGATGTCGTCGTGCAAAGCGCTCGGCGACCGAAGCCCGGCGAGACGCTCTTGGGAGCGGAGGTCGCCTTCCTGCCCGGCGGAAAAGGCCTCAATCAAGCCATTGCCGCCGCGCGACTCGGGATGCCGACGTCGATGTTCGGAGCGGTTGGCGACGATGCATTCGGCGAGCGGCTGCGCGCCTTCCTCGCCGACAACGACGTCGACACGCTTGGCCTCCAGGTCGTGACCGCACAAGCCTCCGGGTTGGCGCTCATCCAGGTGGCTGAGGGTGACAACGCAATCACCGTCGCTTCCGGCGCTAACAGCTTTTTCAGCGAGACCATGGTGAGCGCCGCGCCAGCTCCGGATGAGGTCTGGGTCGCACAGTTCGAGACACCGCTCCAGGCAACAGAAGCCATCATGCGCGCGGCGCGCCAGGCCGGCGCCCGTACTGTTCTCAACTTGGCGCCCTTCCAGCCCTGCCCGGCAGCACTCCTGGCGTCGATCGACGTTGCGGTGCTGAACGAGATCGAACTTGCCCAGGCGACCAGTACTGAGATCGACGCGACAAGTCCTGTTTCGGCTGTCTTTGAGGCATGCCGCAAGCTTCGCATCCGGGGAGCCGGCGCAGTGGTCGCGACGCTCGGGCGCCGCGGCGCTGTCGTCGTGACTGCCGACGATGCCGTTGCGGTCCCGGGTGTCGAAGCCCGCGTGATCGATACCACAGGCGCCGGCGACTGCTTCGTCGGTGCCCTTGCTGCCCGGCTAGCCGACAGTGCCACACCGGTCGAAGCGGCACGGTATGCCAATGTCGCCGCCGCCTGTTCCGTCGAGCGGCTGGGCGCCGCACCCTCCATGCCGACCGCCGCGGAAGTTGCGATGCGTCTGGGGAGCGCCTAAATCCTTTGCATGGTTGAAGAACTCTTTCGTCAGGACGCTTATCTCAAGGAGGCCGATGCCGTCGTGACCGCGGTCGAGGATCGTGGCGTGCGGCTCGACCGTTCGATCTTCTATCCAACCGGCGGTGGGCAGCCCGGAGACACGGGCGTGCTGCGCTGGGATGGTGGCGAAGCGAAGGTCGTCGATAGCATCAAAGCCGATGGTGGCGACGTGTTGCATGTTCTCGCAACCGATGCCCCACGCCCTTCTGTCGGTACAGCGATCCATACGGCAATCGACTGGGACCGGCGCTATCGCCACATGCGGATGCACACGGCACTTCATGTCATGTCGGCTGTGATCAAGGGCAACGTTACCGGCGGCCAGGTCGGAGCCGACAAGAGCCGCCTCGACTTCAACCTCGAAGGCGAGGTGCCTACCAAGGAATGGGTGACCGAGGAGATCAACAAGCTGCTTGCTGCCGACCGCCTTGTCGTTGCGCAATGGATCACTGACGAAGAGCTCACCGCACGCCCCGAGCTGGTGAAGACCATGAGCGTGCGACCACCGATGGGCGCTGGCAGCGTGCGCCTCTTGTCGATCGACGGCGTCGATCTGCAGGCCTGCGGCGGCACCCATGTCGCGCAGACGGCAGAAATTGGCCGAGTCGAGTGCGTCAAGATCGAGAACAAGGGCAAGATGAACCGCCGGTTCATCATCTCTCTCCCCTGAGGAAATGCCGATGACCTACGCAAGACCGGATGCGCTTGTCAGCACCGAGTGGTTGGCCGACCATCTCGATGCACCTGACGTTCGCATCGTCGACGGCTCGTTCTATCTGCCGGCCCAGAAGCGCAATCCGCGAAGCGAATACGAGAGCCAGCACATCCCCGGCGCGGTGTTCTTCGATATCGACGAGATCGCGGACACGACCAGTTCCTTGCCGCACATGCTGCCTTCGCCAGAGAAATTTTCTTCGCGTGTACGCAAGCTGGGTCTTGGCGATGGCAACAAGATCGTGATCTACGACACCACGCCGATGACCGGCGCTGCACGCGTCTGGTGGATGTTCCGCGCCATGGGCCACAAGGATGTGTCGATCCTCGACGGTGGCCTGCCCAAGTGGATGGCGGAAGGACGGCCCGTCACGGACGATCCGCCCCTGCCGCGCGATCGCCATTTCACGGCGCGCCTCGACAACACGCTGGTGCGCTCGATCGACGACGTAAGGGAATTGATCGACAGCAAACGTGAGCAGATTATCGATGCTCGGGCCGCGGCGCGTTTTCGTGGCGAGGCACCCGAGCCACGTGCCGGACTGCGCAGCGGGCACATGCCCAGTGCCTTCAATCTTCCCTACAACGACCTGATCGATCCCAAAACCGGAACGATGCTTTCAAGCGGAGAGATCGCCGCACGCATCGCGGCTTCGGGCATCGACCCGGCGAAGAAGGTAACGGCAAGCTGTGGGTCCGGTGTCACGGCTTGCGTGGTGGCACTCGGCCTCTATCTGATCGGTGCGCCGCACGCTGCGGTCTACGACGGATCCTGGACCGAATGGGGCGGGCGTGAGGACACGCCGATCGTCACTGGCGCCTGAACTTTTCTCCCACCAGCCGCCGCCACGCCCGGACGGTCAGCTCGAGGTCACGATCACCTATCTCGAGCTTGCACGCGGCGACTGGACGCGGCGAGTGGTGCCGCCTGCGTTGAAGATCGACATCGCGCACGAAATATCCCCCAGCGTCGCGCTCTATCGCGAACTCTACGATCGCGTGGGTCAGCCGTGGCTATGGTACGAGCGGCGGCTCCTTTCCGATGAAGCACTGAACGCGCTGCTCAGCCAGCCCGGACATGAGCTCCATGTTGCTCGGTCGAGCGAAGATCTGGTCGGCTATTTCGAGTTGGACGGCGACGAACTGGTTTTCTTCGGCCTCACGCTGAACCACATCGGTCAGCGGATCGGCCCCTGGTTGCTCGATCGAGCCATCGAGCGTGGGCTTGCACGCGGTTCGCAGCGGCTGAGCCTCAACACAAATACGGTCGACCATCCGCGGGCGCTCGAGACCTATCTCAAGGCGGGATTTCGCATCGTGCGGCGCGAAACGAAGGTTCTGCAGGACCCGCGCACGCTGTGGCCGGAGCTCTATCGCTGGCCGCCGGCTTGAGCCCTATGCCATAGTGAGTTTCATGACCGCTAAGAAAACTTATACCAGGCCCGATACGGTCTTGGCCGTCGCCGGCCGCGATCCCGACAACAACTTCGGCATCGTCAACCCACCCGTCTACCACGCCTCGACCATTCTCCAGCCGACCATGGAGAAGTTCGAGAACCGCATCCCGTTCGAAGGCTTTGGCTACGGCCGCAACGGCACGCCGACGCAGAAGGCGCTGGAGGACGCGGTCGCGGCGATCGAAGGGGCGCATCGCTCGATCGCGGTGCAATCGGGTCTCGCCGCCGTCACTGGCGCGATCGTGGGCTTCCTCAAGACGGGCGACCACCTGCTGCTCACCGACAATGCCTACGGTCCGGCGCGGCGCTTCGCCAACACCACGCTCAAGGGCTTCGGCGTGGAGACGACCTTCTTCGATCCCATGATTGGAGCCGGCATCGAGAAACTGATCCGGCCCAACACCAAAGTCGTTTACCTCGAGGCACCCGGTTCGCAGACCTTCGAGGTGCAGGATGTGGATGCGATCGCGTCCGTCGCCAAGAAGCGTGGCGCGACGGTCATGATCGACAACACCTGGGCAACGCCGCTCTACTTCAAGCCGTTCGATCACGGCTGCGATCTCTCCATCCATGCCGGCACGAAATATATCGTCGGTCATTCGGATGCGATGATGGGCATCATCTCCTGCGCGTCGCGCCAGGCGTTCGAAACAGCAAAGACGGCGTGCCAGAACTTTGGCTTTCATGCCGCTCCCGACGATTGCTACCTCGCGCTGCGCGGCCTGCGCACGATGGCTGTACGGTTGCGTCACCACGAGAAGAGCGGCATCCACATCGCCAACTGGCTGAAGGCACGTCCCGAAGTCGACAAGGTGTTGCATCCGGCCCTGCCCGACTGCCCCGGACACGAGAACTGGAAGAAACAGTTCAAGGGTGCGTCGGGCTTGTTCTCCTTCACCCTGCGCGACGGGTACAGCCGCAACGCTCTCGCGGCCATGCTGGATGGCATGGATATCTTCGGCATGGGAGCGAGCTGGGGTGGTTACGAAAGCCTGATGATCCCCGCCCATCCGGATCACTATCGGACCGCCGTGCCCTGGCCTGCCGGCAAGCATCTTCTGCGAGTCCATATCGGCCTCGAGGATGTCGAAGACCTGAAGGCTGATCTCACCGAAGGCTTCGAGCGACTGAACCGCGCGCACAACGCCTGAGCCTCGGCCAACGCCGTGCGCATCGTCGACATTCAGGAACGCACGGTCGAGATCTCGCGCTACAGTGACCCTGCCGTGCCGTCGGGTGGGCTCACCACCAGCATTGTCGCACTGACGACCGATGTCGTGCGCCACGGCCGGCCTGTGGTCGGATTCGGCTTTTCGTCCTTTGGTCGATTCGGACAAGGCGGCTTGATCCGAGAACGATTTGCGCCGCGTCTGGTAACCGCCGGTGACATCGATCCGCTCAAAGGTTGGGCGGCAATGATGAAGGGCGAGAAACCAGGTGGACATGGCGAGCGCTGCGTCGCGGTCGGCACGCTCGACATGGCTCTCTGGGATGCCGCAGCCAAGATAGCGGACCTGCCATTGCAGGTGCTACTGCGACAACGCTTCGGCGATCGCGGCAATGCGGTGGCGGTTCCAGTTTATGCGAGTGGCGGTTATCCCTATCCTGCGGACGACCTTGCGCGATTGAAAGACGAACTGCGCCGCTTTCATGACATCGGCTATCTGCGCGCCAAGGTCAAGATCGGTACCCTGCCTCTTCCTCGCGATATCGAACGCGTCAGCGTGGCGGCTGAGATTTTTGCCGCGCCGCAGTCGCTCGCAGTCGACGCCATGAACAGTTACGCACATGAGACAGCCATCGCCGCAGCGAAGGCGCTGCGACCCCATCAACTGATGTGGTTCGAAGACGTTTGCGATCCGCTCGACTTCGAGGGGCAATCAACTGTGACAACGGCATATGATGCGCCGATAGCCTCGGGCGAAGCGCTGTTCTCTGCCGCTGAAGCAAAGTTGCTGGATCGTCACGGCGGCCTGCGCCGCGACCGCGATATTCTGCTCTTTGATCCCGTCCATTGCTATGGACTGCCTGGATATCTGCAAATCGTGGAAACGTTGGAAGGGCGCGGCTGGAAGCGCTCGGCGTTCTGGCCACATGGCGGCCATCTCTTCAGTTTGCATGTTGCGAGCGCACTCGGCCTTGGCGGAACGGAGGTCAATCCGTCGAGTTTCCCGCCCTTCGGTGGTCTGGCGGATAACGACACTCCGTCGGAAGGGTGTGCGTCACCGCCTGACCGTCCCGGGATCGGCTTCGAGAGCCAACAGGCGCTGGATCGTCTCTTCTGTAGCTTGCTTTAGCGCGTTCAAGCCGACCGGCGGCAATCGGCGCAGGTGCCCGTAACCTCGAGCGTCATGTCTCGGGCAACAAAGCCGCGGCGGCTTGCGCTGGCCACGATCGTGTCGGCCACGCCCTCGCTTTGCAACTCCTCGGCATTGCCGCACTCACCGCAGATCAGGAAGAAACCGCGATGGTTCTCGCCCGGGTGGCTGCAGCCGACAAAGGCGTTCATGCGTTCGATGCGATGGATCAGTCCGTTTTCGATCAGGAAGTCCAGTGCGCGATAGATCGTGGGCGGGGCCGATCCCAGCTCTTCATTGCGCAATTCGTCGAGCAACGCATAGGCGCCGACCGGCTTGTGGCTCGACCATACGAGCTCGAGAACGCGGCGGCGAAGCGGCGTGAACCGCAGCCCCTTGGTTGCGCACAGCTTTTCGGCCGCAGCAATGGCATCCTCGATGCAGTGGTTATGGTCGTGGCCTTGCGGAGAAGCTTTGGGCGGCTTTTTCAACGCGGTCTCGATTTGCCAAGCGAGAATGGCCCGACTATACGCCCCGTTCCTCTCCAAGGCCAAGGCATGCCCATGTCCGTTGTCCCCACAACCTATCCGCAGCCTGCGATCGACAAGATGATTGCGGCCATCCAATTCAATACTCAAGGGCTCGTGGCGGCCATTGCCCAACAACACGGGACCGGCGAGGTGTTGATGATGGCTTGGATGGACCGAGACGCGGTCACCGAAACCATGCGTACAGGTCGAGTCTGCTACTGGTCGCGGTCACGCCAGGCGCTTTGGCGCAAGGGCGAGACTTCCGGACATGTGCAGAAACTGGTCGATCTCAAAGTCGACTGTGATGGCGATACGCTGCTGATCGAGGTCGAGCAAACGGGTGTCGCCTGTCATACCGGCCGGCACAACTGCTTCTTCCGCGCGATTCGCGACGGCGAACTGGAGGTCATCGCGCCAGTGGAAATCGATATGACCAAAATTGGGAAGGAATGAGTTTGACGAAGCGTTCTTTTTCTCGACGTGCGTTGCTTGGCGTTGGATTTGCCCTTCCTCTCGGTGCCTGTTCGAAAACCGGTTTGAACAATCCGTTTGGCGGGACCTACAAGCCCTTTACGCTGTCGGCCCGCGGCGATCGCATGGTGCGCTGGCTGCATGACCAGGGGCACGACGTCATGATGGCACCAGAGGCCTTTCAGGTAATGGGCCTCTATCGTGACGGCCGTGATATCCCAGTGAAGCAGATAGCGATGGATGGCCGCGATGGCCGCTATGTCATCAGCCTAGTCAATATTCGGAAGATCCATGAGTTCGTGATGCATCGTCGTCAGGGTGACGTTTTGACGTTCCATCACTGCGACACGGCTTTTCGGCGCGAGAGTTCGGTTCGCTACCCACGCAACGGCAAGCCCACGCTCATCCTCGACACAGCTGTGGCCGAAGCCGATTTCCAGCAGCAGGCATCCTTTTGGTTCACGGAGATGCCGGGACGGTAGTAGTGTTACGGTGATATGACAGTCACCGCTGCCCCGCTCTCACCCAGAAAGACCCTCACCGTGTGCGGCGGTGCGCATGCCCTGCACGACGGTTTTTCCGACCTTCTCAACGTCCTTTATCCGCTGCTGCAGGCGCAGTTCGGCTTGAGCTATGCCGCCGTCGGCGCGCTGAAGACAGTCTATTCGGCCGGGATGGCGAGCGGCCAGATTCCGTCAGGCCGGTTGGCCCGTCGCCTGGGCAACGTGAACGTGCTGGCTTTCGGCACGGCACTCGTTGCCCTCGGCTACGGCCTCGCGGGCTTTACCGGCTCTCTCTACGGCGTCATCGCCGGACTGCTGCTGGCAGGGCTCGGCGGAAGCACCCAGCATCCCATCGCTTCGACCCTGGTATCCGACGCCTTTCCAGGCCTTCGCTCCCGCGGAGCGTTGGGCACTTACAACTTCACTGGCGACTTGGGTAAGGTCGCGTTGCCTTCGCTATTTGCACTGATCGCTGCCTCGTTTGGCTGGCGAGATGCGATGCTGGTGACCGCCGCGATCGCCGTGGCAGGCGCCGGCGTCATCCTGGCGACGCTCCCCTCCCACAATGCGTCCGCGACAAGGAGCAAGACCGAAGCCAAGTCAGTCGAAGGCCATGACCGGCCGTGGGCGTTCTGGCTTTTGTTCTTCATCCATATCGCCGACAGCTCTGTCCGCACCGGTTTCCTGATTTTCCTTCCCTTCCTGCTGCGTGCGAAGGGGGCTGACCTGCCGACCATCGGACTCTGCCTGTCGCTACTGTTTGCAGGCGGCGCCGCAGGCAAGCTGGTGATGGGTTGGGTCGGCGCGCGGCTTGGCGTGGCAACATCGGTCGTGCTAACCGAGGTCGCGACGACGGCGCTCATTCTTGTGATCCTGCCGCTGTCGCTTACGGCGTCGCTGATCCTGGCTCCGCTGCTCGGGTTGATGCTGAACGGCACATCGTCCGTGCTCTATGGCACGGTCCCCGAGTTCGTGACCGCCGAACGCCGCACTCACGCCTTTGCCGTCTTCTACACAGGCGGTTCGGTCGCCGGGGCCGGCAGCCCTTTCCTGTTCGGCCTGCTCGGCGATGTGATCGGCCTCGATCCCGCCATGGCGAGCGTCGCGGGCCTCGCGCTGATTACTGTCCCACTTGTCATCGCGCTGCGTCCCGCCTTCCACGCCGGCTAAGCGCCGTTCCAGACCGGGCCCATCGGCCGAAGCCTGACGCCTTTGCGCAGGTGCTTGTAGGGCATCTCGACCGGGTCGGTGATGTGGGCGCCAGGCGATTGGACGACAATGATCGTCTCTGCGATCGGCTGGAAGTCAGCGCGGAAATGGACCGTCGATTTCAGCCCCAGGATCGGCACCTTCGACGGCTCGACGCCGACATGGCGGAACATCTCCTGGTCAGCTGCCTGGACGCGTCGGCAGGCCAGCACCGCCGACACCCCGCTCGCCTCGTCGGTCACCAGCGCCATCGGGCCGATCTGGAAGTGCGCTCCACCGTAGAACGGTCCCGTGCCTGTGAACTTGCCGTCGCCCAGCTTGACCACGCGCCAGTCGGCCTCGACCGGTTTTTCGCCGGCATAGCCCACCGCGGCGCCGATGCCGCGCCGCATCACCTTGCCTTCGCCGGTCTCCAGGGCGGCGCGCGCCGCATCTTCGTCGACGATCATGCCGATCACGGCACCTTTCGCCTTGTGGCGCATGAGCGCCGCCAGCAAACCGATCGTGTCTGAGGTGCCGCCGGCACCTGGATTGTCTTGCACGTCGGCGAGCACGATCGGCTTTGTTGCTTTCTTCGAGAGCTCGATGGCGCGCAGCGCGGCCGCATCCGGCTCGAGCAATTCGCCCGCGAAGGCCTTCTCCTGTACCTTCACGGCTTGGGCGAGCCTGTCGGCGGCCGACTCCACCGTCTCCTTGTCCTGACCATAGACCACCAGTGCCGGCCCGCACTGGGCGATGTCGGCCGGTGGAAAGCCCGGCGTATGCGTTACGCTCACGATGCCCTGGTTATGGCTCTTGCCGCCGGTCTCGATCTCGCCCACCAGATCGAAAATGCTTTTGGCCGGCTCGATAAAGGTCGATTGCCAGACCAGCGGGATCAGGAAGTCGAGCTGGCGGTAGGCACGGTAGACTGGCCGCTTGTCCTTTAGCAGCCGATCCAGGAGCTCGACGGCGCGCCGACCGGTAAACGCCATGTCGATGTGCGGATAGGTGCGATAGCCAACCAGGGCGGTTGCGAGCCGCGCCATATCCGGAGTCAAATTGGCGTGATAGTCGAGGCTGGCAACGATCGGCAATTCATTACCGACGATGCTTCGGATGCGGCGCAACCATTCGCCTTCGCCATCCTCGGTATGCTCGGCCACCATGGCGCCGTGCAGATCGAGATAGATCGCATCAAACGGCCCGAGGGTGCGGAGGTCCGGCTCGAACAGAGCCCACATACGCTCGTAGGCGTCTTTGGTGACATAGGATGCCGGTGGCGCCGATGCCCAGGCCAATGGCACGATTTCGTGACCGAGCTCGGCCAACCGTTTCACGGCGCCGGCAATCGGAATATTGAATCCCTCAACACCGCCGATCAGCGCTTTGCCATGCAGCAGCGGAGGCCAGGCGTCGGCGCGCTCGAAGTCGGCCCAGGTCGCTTGTTGCGGTGCAAACGTGTTGGTCTCGTGTTGAAAGCCACCAACGGCGATACGCGCCATGAACTCTCCCCTTTCATATCCAAGCGAAGACGACCATATCATCCGCATGCGCGGAATCCTGCCCCTTCTGCTGCTCCTTGCGATTTCCGGATGCTCTTTTCCGGAGACGCGATGGGAGAAGGCCGGGGCAGATGACAACGCAATGAAGAGCGATCTGTTGACCTGTCGCCAGGCGGCGCAGCAGGAGACCTTCGTTACGTCGCCCTACTACGGCTACGGGTTCGGTTTTGGTCCGCCCTTCTGGCGGCACCGCTATTGGCCTTCCTACTACTATGACAACCGCTTCTATACGGAAGGTCGGCTGACCGACTTCTGCATGCGCAACAAGGGCTATCAGCTTGTGACCATCCAGCCGCCGCAGACGAGGCCGCCAGTACAGGCCCCCGACACGAGTGACAAGACCGACAAGTAGAGGTCAGCTCTTCTTCTGCGCCGTCGCGTCCTCGATCGCCTTGAGCAGGACCGGCCAGTATTCCTTGTCGTAGCCAAGCTCCCTGGTCCGTTCCATTAGCTCGCGCGCGACGTCGGCGCCCAGAGCCGGCACGCCACGCTCCTCCGCCATCTCGATCGCATAGGAGAGATCCTTGAGCGCGTAGACCGTCGAGAAGGCGCGTTCGGGAAAGACACCCGGGAGCATAGCCTTCATGCCGTGGTTACGTAGCGCGAAGGAGTCGGCCGACCCCTTCGTCAGAGTCTCGAACAGGATCTTGCCGTCGACACCGTGCGCGCGAGCGATGGTCAGCGCCTCGGCGAGCGCGACACCGGTCTGGAACAGGATCATGTTGTTCAGGATCTTGACCGCCTGGCCCGCGCCCGCTTCGCCACAGTGCGTGATCTCGCTCGCCATATGGCCAAGCAAGGGCTTGATCCGTTCGAACGTCTCCGCCGTGCCACCAACCATGATCGAAAGCGTGCCGTCGATCGCCGCCTGGCGCGTACGCGCAACCGGCGCATCGGCAAAGGCGCAGGCTCGGGCCTCGAACTCGGCATAGAGCCGGCGGGCAAGCGAGATCGGCGCGGTGCTGAGGTCGACAACGGTGCGTCCGAGCGGCACCTTCGCCACCAGCCCGCCCGTACCGAGACAGACCTCCTCGACCTCCTTGCCACCGGGCAGGGACATGAAGATAGTCCGGCATTCGGCGATGATCGCGTCGATCGATGCCGTCTTCACGCCGTCGCCGGACAACCGTTCCAATGGCGCCTTGTCGCGGTCGGCGGCCCATATGGCCATCCCGCTCTTGCGGGCGAGGTTGCGGCATATCGGTTCACCCATGGTGCCGACGCCGATGAATCCGATACAGTCGTTCATGTCAGTCCACGATAAAAAGCCTGGCGCCAACGTCAGTGCGTGAGCGGTGGGCGAGATCACCGTCGGCCACCTGGTAGCTTTGCCCGGGTTTCAAGACGACGGTGCGACCGTCGGCCAGTTCGGTGTGGAGCTCGCCGTCCAGAACCAGCAGCACATGCCCCTTCTGGCACCAGTGGTCGGCGAGGTAGCCCGGCGTATACTCGACCATGCGCACGCGGATATTGTTGAAGTTACGCGTGCGCCAGTACGCCTTGCCGGTTTCGCCGGGGTGCTCGGTGCGCTCTACGTCGGCCCAGTTGGTGGTGCCGAAGGGTATGTCGAACATCAGCATTCTGCGCTTCTAGCACAGATTGAGCTTGCCGGTACGCTGCGCTCAGCAGATCCCGAGCCAGGGCAGGATCCGCGACGCCTCGAGCCGCCACCATCCCGCCAATGCAGAGAACAACCAGCGTCAGCGCACGTTCGCGCCTCTCCGGTCCGTCGAGATCGGCATGCAAAATCTTCAGCAGCTGTTCCAGCACGTCCTGATACGCCGCACGCACGCCGCCCGGGCTGCGCGCCACATCGGAGGGCAGCCCGATCAGGGGGCAGCAATGTTCCCGGTCATTGAAGTGAGCGCGCGAGAAGTAAGCATCGATGACTCGCTGCGCCCGTCTCAGGGACGTTGCACGTCGGGGCCGGTGCTGCCAAGGCTTTGCCGCATCGGCGCAGAGGAACCAGCGGACGGCCTCGGTGTAAAGCTCCTCCTTCGTATTGAAGTGCCGATAGAACCCGCCATGCGTCAGCCCCGCGCCTTCCATGACTTCGCTGATCGACACCTGCTCGAATCCTTTGCTGTTGAACAGCCGGCGGGCGCTTTCGAGGATCCGTTGACGCGTGGAAAGTTTGTGCTCAGCGGAATAGGGCATGCCGATCCTCCGTCGCGTGGAGCCAAATGTATCCCTGCAGAATAGGCCAAAAGATGATGTTGAACATCTTTTGGCCGACTGCACTCTGGTCTCCGACATCCTCTGTTGGAGGACATCATGCTCGACTTTGTCGGTACCGTTTGCGCGACCGCTCTGATTTTCCTCGTCGTGACCTCGCTGGTCGTTTTCATCGAGGCCTCCCGCACCGCCAAGCTCGTTCTGGCTGGAGGCATCGGGCTCTGGGTCGGGCTCAGCATGGCGGCGTCGGCCGCCGGCTGGCTCACCATTACGCGGCCCTTCCCTGTGATCGGTCTGTTCGTCGCCGCACCTTTGGCCGCGGCGGCGATCGCGGCCGGCTCTCCGGCCGCGCGGCGTGCCCTGCTCGGTCTGCCGATGCCGCTCTTGATCGGCCTCAATGTCGGACGTGTCGTCGCCTTCCTCTTCCTTCTGCTGGCGGCCAATGGCCGGCTGGCAGGTCCATTCCCCTATTCCGCTGCCTGGGGCGACATTATCACCGGCGTCCTGGCGCTGTTCCTGATCCAGCGCGCCGGAATCGACCGCAGCAGGTTGGCGATCCTGGGCTGGAATCTATTTGGCATCGCCGACCTGGTGGCCGCCATCGCCTTGGGGATCATGTCGGGCGAAGGCTCGCCGTTGCAGGTGTTCCACTTCGCGCCCGGATCGGCAGCCATGCAGGTGCTCCCCTGGTCGTTCGTACCGACAGTCCTGGTCCCATTCTACCTGATCATGCACGCGATCATCGCGGTCCAGCTCAGTCGGCACGAAGCGGTCAGCCCCAGCCGGCGAGTGCCCGGCTGAGGCTCTCCGGTCCGCGATAAAGCATCGCCCGCCAACCGCACATGCGCGC
>Ga0310811_10001487_pt1 | contig 29387 bp, 20 predicted proteins | sample YCmetagenome_FD_207642 | JGI IMG/M metagenome (GOLD analysis project Ga0310811, IMG submission 207642) | Soil microbial communities from experimental microcosm in Duke University, North Carolina, United States - YC | ecosystem: Engineered > Artificial ecosystem > Soil microcosm > Unclassified ...
AATCAGGCCGCTCCCTGTCGTCAGCATCGTCCGCAGTCTCTGCTCGTGCCGACACGCCTCACCCTCCCGGCAATATTCCGGATGGGTGACCGGAATCAGATCATGCACAAAATAGACCGGCCGCAAGCTGAAACGCTCGACCGCGGCCGCGTAACCCGGATCATCCAGGCCGCTATGTCCTGTGTTGAACAGCAGCGCATCACGCGGGACAGACGAGCCCAGAACATGACCCATCGCAACGGCCTTACGGATCATCCGCGCGGGATGCGCCGCCTCCCCAAGCAGTGCGGCGAAGATCAGCTGCGATCCCCTCTCGCCCGGACATACCCAGCGACCCCAATGACGCACCAGAGCCTGGGCGTCCTGACGGAAATGCCGAATATAGGCGAGACTGACGCGGTCCACCCCGGTCGGTCGCTTCCCCTCGAGCAGCCGTGCCGCAAGACGGGTGACGTCAAACAACATCGCGCTTGTTAGCTGCTTGTTTCAAGCAGCTGCGGCACGGCAGTGGCGGACACAACGTCACACTCGCTCAAGACAACGCTCGGAGTCGATTTTGCTGCCACAAGCTGCAAAAACGCCTGCCATTTCGGCAAAATCCGCTCAGGCAAATATTGGGCGCTTTGCTCCAACCCAGAGACACGCAAACGCGCCTGAAGTTCTTCTGCCCCTTCCTCATAGATCATGGGGCGCAGCGCATCGACCAGACTCTGGGTATCATAAGGATCAAAATAGATGGCCGCATCTCCGTACACCTCGCGATGCACTGGAATATCCGACGCCGCTACCACCCCACCGCAGCGCATTGCTTCCGCTCCAGAGAAGTCGAACCCCTCACCGACGCTGGGGCAAACGGTGACAATCGCGTGGCGAAATAGCAGCCGCAAAGCATCGGCAGGAACATTCTGGAGCAGGAAAAGGCTGCCTTCCTCGGTCCAAGGCAGCATGCCTTCCAGCGCAGCCTGGTGATCCCAGCCGATATGACCGACCAGAACCAGCTTGAGTTCCGGATCCTTGCTGTGCAGGGCCTCCCAAGCCGCCAGCAGACGGGCGTGGTTTTTCCGCGGCTCGATCGTCGAGACCATCAGCAGAAAACGGCTTCCCGGGCCCAGGACACGGCGATAATAAGCGGTCTTTTCTTCCTCATTACCAAATCGGCGCGAGAGCCGATATACTTGCCCTTTTTCCTTTAAGGCGCCCTTAGGCTTGCCCTCAAACTCACCATGCAGGTAACGCCGGACAATGTCGGGAACCCGCTCCGGTTCCGGCGCCGCAGGGTAGTAATGAGACGGCAGCACGTTGTGAATGGTGACTGCGCGAGCTTCTGCCTCGGGAAACAGATGCACCAAATCATTTCGCGTCGCGTCTGAAACGCACACAAAATAGGCGCCATCACGTACGTTTGCGGCCAACGCATGATAATGGCTGGCCTGATGAAAGGCACGATCGGAAATGGTGTGGGGCATCAGCACGGGGATGGCGTCGTGATAATGAATGACCAGTGCTGTACCGCGTCTCACACGGCCGGGAAACGGCGTCTGCGTTATAAAGACATCAAACTCTTTCGTCTCGAGTTGAGGGTATTTCGGCGTACCGAACATCTTCGCACGTTCAATGCCCATCATATGCATCCGCCGCCAGGGGGCTGCGCAAATGGCATAATTCCCACGCAATACGGTTGCACGGTCAGCAGCTGGGAGGGTCCTGGCAAACAGCTCCTGCCAGATAAAGTCTTCAAAATAGCGCGTTTCGAAACGTCCCAAGGGGATATGCCCAACGCCTAACCAGCTGCGCAGACGCAGAATCATATCCTGCCGAAAATTAGCAATCCATTCGCCGACATCTGCCTTCCAATCCACAGATGTCCGGCCTTTGAGCGACACCACCACGCGCGAAAAACGATGGATGCGCTCTGCCTCGGAGATAGCTCTTTCTCCATACATGCCGCCACGGAGCGGCCGCTTGGACATTTGCAACAACCCGGAAACCTGGAAGTCAGGCACTGCCGCCAGCGCTGCAAACAGCAATCGCGTTTCCTGGGGAATGCCATAAAAGCCGTCCAGGGCAGGACGCATTTCAAGAAGAATACGCTTCGTGACCTGAGATACGCCTTGAGTGCTATGCACGCTGACTCCAAATAGCCTTAGCGAGCACTTTCTTTATCCCCAAAACGATAACTCTTCAATGATCATGGCACGATCCACGAAAAGCTCTTTCCTGCTCCCATGCCGTTAGATGCCGCGCTTGAATGTGCCATGGCCAGGCGCGCTTGCGCTTAATCGCGGGGCGCCTGGCCAAACATCCAACCCGACGAGGGCGGACCACCACCAACCACAATCTATAATCGCTCGTTGGTTAGGCCAAATGCGGCGTTTAGGAAGCTACGACAGGCTGGCAATACCATTGCATCCGTCCATCTCGTCGCGGAATTCGGTTGGTGGTGCTTGTAAGTCTGGCCCCTATTTGCCCGCTGTGGCCGGCAGGTCTGCTATCCTATGCCACGACAGGTCATGATCGCTGAGTTTTAGCTTCTTGCCCCATATCCCAGAGCCTTTCCCTTGTAGAGAAGGGTACGAAGACGCTCCCAAACGGCTGAGCCGAACTCAAGAACATAGGTGCCTTCAAAATTGTAAGGCGGCGCAGTTAGGTCGAGGCAGCGAAATTCGCCCGCGCTGATGTCCACATTTCTCAACGTGGCATGCTTCTCGTATGAGTTGGTGAGAAGCGAAAGCGGATATCGGTCAAATACCTTGGCTTTAAACTCCATTACCTTCTTGTCGGGTAGGTGCTGCAGTACATCCTTCATAAGGACAAGTTGAGCATCTGGCAGCGATGTCAGATCATCGGGCATTGGGTCGAATCGGATATTTTTGTCCGCGAAAAGCGTTCTGTTCCGTTCAATGACAGATGAAACAACATCAAACCCGTGGTAGCTGACTGAAGAATAGTTGATATGTTGAGAGAACTGCCAGTCCCCGCACCCTATATCGATGATTGATGTGATCCCATTCATGTGTACAAATTTTTCGAGGAAGCTCTTGTATTCGATTGTGTAGTAAGTATGCGAGCCAACCCCCGAATGCCCGCCCCATGGCGAATTTGGATCACGGTAGAGTTCAACGAATGGATTTTCTTCTGTGGTCACGTCGTAGCTCCGACTAATTTTCTACTTGATACCATGGATCGCGCACCTCGCAAGGTCGTGTCACCATCTCGGGCTGTAGGTGGCCAAACCATAGCGACCATAGAGCGCCTCGCGGAGGCAGGGCGAGTGAAGGCCGGTTTTGGGTAGACTTAGGTTAGTCAGTCTAGGCAACTCTCATCCAGGGACGCTACCGCGATGAGACCAATGACGAAATTGCGCTTTCTACGCTGCTTAAGAAGTCTTCTGACGTGAGTTTTTTTCACATCAGAAGTCTGCGTTCCGGCCAGCGGCTTATAGGGTTGAAGACCGGCACTCTCCAAGATCATACACGAACGTCCCGCTCGTGACAGCAAGTTCCATACCGTTGCATAATCATGGAATCGCTCACATCTCACGTTACAGAACTCATTCTCCGCAGCCCCGAGATCACCGCGCACTATGCCCTGCCGACGCCTCGCTCTATAATGGAGAAAAATGGCCTGTCCCCAACACAGTTTAACGGAGGTAGCGCGCCTCCAGAGCATAATACATTACGTACGATATGGGGAATTATTTGCAGCAAGAATTTTATCGACTTCTTTTTTGATGTTGGACAAACGCACATCCATGGTCTCTGTACTTTCCGCTGCAGAAAGCTCCCTGTCGAATATGAATGATCTGAGATATTGTCCAATTATACTACCATTGTAATTAAACAAATCTCCACCTCTAGTAATTTCAAAGCTTGATCTATGAGCATCGTTTTCACTTAGAATTTTTTGCAGAGATCCCTGATCATCATGAATATCATTCCATTCAACAGCTTTAGACCAATCCTCGTCGCTATAATAACTATTATAATAACCGGCCCATTCAGAAATTATCTTTTTGGCAACCGGGTGTGCCAAGTTAGCCATAAAAACACCATCGTTAATATCCCAAAACAGCTCGGTCACACCGCTACTTGTAAAAACAAATGCTTTGTCTCCTCTAGCACTCAAATATTCATAAAAATCAAACCTCATGTCCTTTATGTAGGCATCAGAATCAATGTATAAAAACCAACCATCATATCCAGCCTCCATCAATTCATTTAGACGCCATATTCTGTTGAACATTGCATGATGCGGCTTTTTACCGTGTTTCTTGAGCCCCACATAAGCTTCGTACTCATACCTGATTCTTTCGTCACCACTACGCTGACGTAGATATTCATAGACGGTCAACGACGTGGTGCGCAAAAGCGGCACGTATTTCTCGTGATCGCACGTTTGATATATATATATCTTCACCTTATTCTACTTTCATCTTCTACTTTGATAGCAACACAGGACTACATTACCGAATACGTTCGGCATCTACAAAAGCCTAATCTGCAATAAGCCTAGCTTCTAAGCGTTCATGCGGGTGACAAATCAAATACCCCGCATCACCAGGCGACGGCATCGCGTATCCATGGTCTTTGGCAGCTTCCGTATGAAGTCGATCGTCCTCCTCAAGACACCGCTCGCCGTCGGGAAGCCAACTGCGGTAAGGTTCAGCTTTGCCTAAAACAGCATCCACCACTTGGCGGGCGCTTTCTTTCCAGGTTTGATGAGGCACAGCATCTCCCTTGGGGTGGCGCCCCTGCCGATACAAGCTCAGCCATTCTTCTATGCATGTGGAAATAGAGTCTGGCCGCAAATCATCCGGGAAGAAATACGCATGCCCCGCAGTGACTTCACGAAAAACCGGAATGTCACGAACGAGCAACGGCATGCCGTGGCGAGCGGCCTCTATAAGAGGCAACCCGAACCCTTCATCCTCACTCGCGGCAACGAGGCAGCTGGAGGTAACATAGACCTTGTCTAGATATTCGTCACTAATACCATCGAGCCAGAACAACCGCTTTCCGAGTTCAGGATGACGACTTAACGTACGTACTATTTGCGGGATGTTTCGACGCATGGCGTCCGGCAAATCTTTCCACCCTTCAGCACCAACAATTACCAGATTAACATCGATCCCTCGCGCCCAAAGCTGCTCAAAAGCGGCAATAGTTTGAAGATACCCTTTACGCGGCTCGATGGTGCCAACCATTAGAAAACTCGGACGGGTGCGTAAAGTTGCCAACACTCGATCTGCATCTAAGGGCACGCCTGTCGTTGGCGCACTGCTACCTATATCCGCACCATGATGAAACCAGTGCAAAGCATAAGGGCGCTCGCGTTTTCCGCCAAAGGCTTGTAGCCAGCCATGGAATTCATCAGCAACACTCCTAGAGACGCATAACGCGCCGTCAAAACAGCTTATGTCCTCAAGCCATCCCTGATGCTCCTGTTGTGCCCTCTCCGGAAAAACTTCCGGCAACTTAACAGGCAGAAGATCGTGGACGATAAACTTCACGAAGACACCACGCTGCCGGCAGTCTTGCAAAAATTTCTTCTGAGAACTGACCGCTCCTATATGGAAGTCGAGTCCCAGGAATATGTCACCGGGCCAGGCTTCGACCATTTCATCTTCAGCCCAATCATCTGGTATTCCTAGGAAGCGGCACATAAAGCGCCGCGCATATCGGTACTGCCAGTTCGGGCCCCCGCCAAAAACCGGCTCGACCGTCCAACCTTCTGGTGGATTCAAAGTGATTTCCTGCAGCAGCGCACGAGTGACGCGCTGAATACCAGTTTTGGCATCTCTGTCCGCCAATCCAGTAACATCAAGAAATAGATGACGTTTTCTGGGACGCAGCGGAAAGTTCGCCGCCAAGGACTTTGCAAGCCTGGTCCAGTCAACGGGTAGCAAGGTTGGGTGTAATTGCGCGATCGCCTTCATCGCGCCCGGCAGAGTTTTTTGTGCTTTGGCATAGAAGCGCTCTATAGCGTCGCGATATTGCTCCGCGCACCGGCGAGGATTATTGTCTCGCAAAATTTTTTGTCTTGCCGCGCGCCCCAAATCTTGGCGCTTGTTGGCGTCTTCCCACAGGCTGGTAAGTGCATCGATCAACGCTTGGTCGGAAAAATTCTCCTCCAGCATCCACACGGAGTCGCTAGGCAGCTCTGCCATCGACCCATGCGCATTAATGATAGTGGGAAGAGCAGAAGCCATGCAGTCCAGCACAGTTCCTGATGTCTCACCACGGGACAGTGCGCGCAGTTGCACGGCGGCATCCGCCGCAGCCAGCCAAGTTCGATAACGTTCGTTTTCCGCATAACCGGTGATCATGATGCGCCCATTACCGGTCTTGTCGATGGCACTCAAAAATGATTTTCCATAATCACCGCAATCGTTTTCACCAACAAAGACTAGATGGCAACGAGAATCGCGAGATAGCGGCGAGGCAAGCCACGCCGCTAGCACTCGGTGATTGTGCTTTGTTCTCCCTATAATACCGAAACTGCACAGCACAAAATCATTTTCTTTAATATCCAGTTTTTTTCTAGCGTCTTCTTTCAGGATGCGACGTGTAGAAGCAGCCCGTAAATGAGGAATTTCGATCCAATTCTCGCCAGCGTTTTCGCCATACCATCTGCAAGCGAGTTGACGGGAGTGGTTTGAGTGAACAATGACGCCCAAAGCGAGTTGCAACACCTCTAGGTTACAAGGGTATTCCGCCAGTATTTTACCACAATCTTCAGTAAATCGTTTTCGAACTACCGCCCATCCATTCGCGTTTAGTAAAGCCCTTGTCCAGCCGTGCTGTCTTTCCTTACTCTCTACATCGATATACCGCACAAGGTCTGACAAATAAAAATCATGTTGTACAATAACCCCAGGAATTTCCGATCCTAAGTCAAACATGTGCGAATGAAAAGGAGAGTTACCAAACTGATAGACAACACGGTCAAAATGATGAGCGTGATTGCGGAACCAAGCCACATCACGCACTGGAGTATTGGCCACGACCCACTGGTCACTGACTTGATGTTGCGCAACAACAACCTCAATATCGTAATATCGCGCCAACTCCGGCAAAAGTTCCGCGGAGTAATCGGCAATGCCCGTACGCTCCGGAGGTAAGGGCGAAACGTACGCCAAGCGTGGGCGTCGAGGAGCCGGTTCATCCGCCAGAAGTGACGGCTTTTTGGAGTCATAAAGGGCCAACAGCGCGCCCCAGGCACGGCGCGCGCTGATCTTCCACGAAAACTTTTTCGCTTGTTCCAGCCCATGGCGTTCCAACTCGGCACGAAGCCCAGCGTTGGAAAGAACCTCTGCCATTTTGGCGGTCATCGCGGCATTATCACACGGCGGAAACAAGGAATCCTTCCGCCCTACTACCTCATACAGACTAGAGGCGTTGGTGGCTATTACCGCACAGCCGCAGGCCATCGCTTCCAGAACGGGCAGGCAAAACCCTTCGTGCCAAGATGGGTACACGAACAAGGTGCAAGCATTGTAGAACAGCACAACCTCTTCATCGGCAACATAACCTGTGAAGATCACCTCATGCTTTTCCAAACCCACTTGACCCGCCAAAGCGGTCAATCGGCCGTGATCCTCTTTGAACTCACGTCCGACGATCACCAACCGCGTTCCGGCGCGGATCGACTGTGGCAGACCGGCGAATGCCTTAAATAACCCGTCAATGTTTTTCTCGTGCTCATTGCCGTCCCTGTACATGACGAACGGGCCGTCGATGCCATAGGCGTTGCGCAAATAAGCATTTTGGGCCTCGGTCAACGTCGAAGGCCCAAAATATCCGGCGCAACCTCTGGAAATCGTAATGGCGGAAGTTTGCGGAAAGTTCAAATGCTCTATGGCTTCACGCCCTGCCGACTCCGAAACAGAAAGCAGCAAATCAGCGCGCCGCAAATGGTCGAGTTTGTTGAAATACCAGCGCTGTATTGCGGGGTCTTGAAGATAGACGTCGCTGTATATTGACGGCGTCATGTCGTGTAGAATCACCGCTGTAGGAATGCTTCTGCCAAGCGCACCAACAGACGTGACGGCATCCCCCTCTTCGAACAGCGAGGGAATTAGCACGACGTCCGCATCCACGCTCGCCAGGAACGCTTCGCGCATGAGTTCAGCCGCTTTACGGCGCGCGTCGTTCGCCGCGTCATGCCCGTCGACGGGACCTGCGACTTCGAACACACGAATATGATTTTGCGGCAGCATCCGGTCAAAGGCTGCGCGGATGGGTTCGATTGTCTCGCCATATGCGCCATTGAGCACCAAAAACACATCATGCGCGCCGCGCTGTTGCACCATGGCCTCGACGATAGACATGGTGAAGCGGCCAATATCGGGAAACCGGCTGGCGGTTTGTGCGCCTTGCATATCGATAACGAGACGCATGGTCAGGCTCCTTGCAAGCTGGCTGAGCGGACCTTCGCCAGACGGTTAAGTAAAAAGCGGGTGTACCCCGAAACTGAGGATTGATATTCCTGCGATTTCATCAGGTAGCTAACTAAATCAGCGTAGCTTGGAAAATTGCGGTGATGTTCTATGGTCTGATCGTTTTCGGGGGCGCGCCCCAATATTTCAAGGAATGATTGGCGGACATCATCCTCGGACAAGGGATAATGCGGTGCGTGCGCCGTCTGATCGACGGGATTTTCCGCAACGATACGGTGCAACGCATTAAGACTAGGCGTGAGAGCGCCAACATTATTGGATAATTTTTCCAGAGATAGAGAAATGGATTTAATTGTATCTTGCAAGGAAGAGATTTCTTGGCTGGCCCGCGCCATCGCATCCCGCTTTGCGACAAGGAGATGATCCATTTTGGCAATTTGCTGCCGCTGCAGACGCTCACGCCGTCCACCCGCCGTAAGCCACCCCCAAAACCAGCTTTGTGCGCGACGCTGTTGTAACAATAAGGCACTCAAGCCCATAATTTGTTCCGCAGGCTTAGCCTCTTCCGACTGCGCCATCTGCGCTACTATTGCCTCTTTGCCTACTCCCTGCGCTAACCGGCCAAGATAGTACGCCAGGCCATGAGCATCGGGTTCACGCCCGAGTAAATGTCTGTAAGCAAGTACAACAAACTCTTCGCCTTCAAAGCTGTATAGTTCTACGACGTTTTGTATGGGATCCCGGATCATGGGTGTGATATTCAAGTTTTGATCTTCTTTTAACCGAAGTTTGTAATTGCTCATTAGATGATTTCCACGCCCACTCTAAAAAGTGCGTCCCGATTTTCTATTATCTAATTGATACTAAAGAGCTACATAACTCGCTATAGCATCTTCCACCTTCTCATAAATGGTCAGCCGTCCCGCCTCCAGAACAGCCGCGCGGTTGCAATGCCTACGAATCAGATCCGTCTGATGCGCGACGATAACCATCGCGCGATCACCCCGCTTTTCGAAGAGTTCATGATCACATCTTACTGAAAATCGATGATCTCCGACTGACATACCTTCATCGATCAGGAAACAATCAAACTCAATCGCCATTGAAATCGCAAAAGCGAGGCGTGAACGCATACCGGAAGAATAGTTCTTCACCGGCTCGTTCAAATAAGCTCCAAGCTCAGCAAAATCTTCCACTTGGTTCAGCGTCTTTGTGAAATTTACCCCATAGACGCGCGAGATGAGGCGCGCATTGTCCTTCCCCGTAAGACTTCCCTGGAACGCATCACCGAATGCCAGAGGCCAGGAGACAGACATGCCCTTGCGTACCACCCCAGCCTGCGGGCGATCCGCTCCGCTCAGAATACGGATTATCGTTGACTTTCCTGCGCCATTACGACCCAGAATCCCCCATTTTTCTCCCGACCGGACACAGAGATTCACATGATCAAGCACACGTCGTTGCCCTCGCCCATGATTGACGGGGTAATCTCTACAAATATCGATGAGTTCCAGCATGATGCTTCGTATGCCTTAGCTAACCCGCACTTTTCGGATCGCGATATTCGTGAGTGCAAACGCAAAGAGAAGCATCGCCGTGATCATGAACAACGTATATCCAAGGTTGTAATAGGTCGGCATACGCGCTCCATAATATCCGCGATGAAAATATTCCACAGCATCAACTAACGGAAAATAAATCAGAATATTACGAAACTCAGAAGGTACTGCATATAGAGGGAAAAAAACACCAGAAAACGGCAACATCAGATAAATAAGAATGTGAGAGACCCGTTCAATCGTCTCGCTCAATTCAGCGAGGGCCGCCATGATCAACACAAACGCAAAGGAGAAGGTAATAATAACGAAATAGCCAAGCGTCATGGTCAATAGGTCATCTGGCCATGCGCAAATTCCCAGATTAACGAAAATTAGGTATAGAATAATAAAAGCTCCAGCTGACCCGGAGAATTCCAGCAAAATTCGCGAGTAGATAATATCAATTGGTCGTATAGGCTGATGATGTAGCAGGGCCCGGTTGATCTCAAGGCATTTTGCAACGCGGGAAGTTCCGTTCCGCCAAAACATCACCGTAGGGTAGCTGACCGCGAGATACTCAGCCGCGGAATACGTGCTTGAGCGTTCAGTGGCAGAAAAAATTATCATGACGCCGACAATAAACATCGCTGGCTCCGCAATCAGCCAGAACACTCCCAGTCCTTCCCGGCCAAACCGCGTGATCACCTCGCGCATGGTGAGCGCCCAGATCACCCGCCCCTGGATGCGCAGCTGCTGAGCGAATGTAAGGCTCGAATCAACGGTCATGGTGTTCCTTGACGCCCGCCAGAATGACGCTGAAGATCCCCCATAGGAACAGGCCAAGCACGAACACTGCCAGTATTCCGCGCACCCGCTTCGGCTCAAGCGCCTCATCGGGCAAGTTGGGCGAGACCACGTTTTCAATATAGAGCTGCTGTTTCTGCGCCCTGATCCGGGACTGCTCCAGTGCATCGATAGAAGCGGCCAACTCCCTTTCCGCGAAATTCTGCGATAGGTTGAGGCTCTCATAGGCGACTGACTGAGAGGACAGAGAATTTTGATTCCCAGCTACACCCGCCGTTTGCTGCGCGATTTCCTGACGTGTTGACTCGATCGCTTTTTTTATAGCGGGAACCTGGGGATTATTCGGAGTACCCAATAACATCTGCGCGAGGACAGACTGTTGCTGAATCAGCTGATCCTGAAGCTTTTCGACCAGTTGCAGTTGCAGCGTCGACTGGGGAACCGGGTTAAATATCCCATGTTCGTTCCGAAAATCCGCCATCGCGGTACCGGAGCCCCTCACCTGCGCTTCATCATCCGCCACTTGCTTGGCATAAAAGCGCACCGTATCGTCATCCGCCGCAGCGTTAATCCTGTCGACCAGCTGCTGAGCCAAACCCAGCAATTCCTGATTGATCAGCCGGGCGTCCGCCGGTGTATAAGCCCGCACAGTGATAGTGCTGATATTCGATGTCACGTCGATGTCGTCACCGACAACGTTCCCATAATATTTGTAAAAATTCTCGAACGTGCGTCTGAAATAGAGCAGACCACCAAAGCGGTTGATCCAGTCAATATTAGGTGAGCTGTACATCTCCTCGATGTCGATGGACTTCTGAAGCTGCTGCAGCGCATTCCGTGACAACAGATAATTCTGGACAGCCTCAACACCATAGCTGTTATTCGAGAACCCCGCGCCGGAGAGCAACGAGCTTAAGCCAATGGAACTGCTCCCAGAGGATTGCGGATTATAGACGACGAACTTGGACTCCGAGATGTACACATTACTGGCAATCAAGCCGTAATAGATTGTGGCCAGTGTCGTCGGAATAATGACCGTAAAAAGAAAGAGCTTATTGACATTCTTCCCAAGCCTTTCCGCAACTCCGCGTATCTTGGACGGCGCTTCTGTTTGATAACGTAGCAACATATTTAATGCATCCAGATATGTTCTGTAGTCACGGAGAACCTAATACGTTCTGGCCTATCAGGCGGGATAAGCGTCCGTAATGCATTCCTGACATAGGTGGATGACCTCATGTCAGGCAACCAAATGCTCGATCGCCGTGCGGATTTGCTCTTCCTCATGCATGGCGCTGAGAAAAAAACGCAGCCGCGCGGCCTTCTCCTCTACCGCCGGGTGGATGATCGGTTGCACGTTGACACCCTTCTCAAAAAGCTGGTTGGACAGCCGCGTTGCTCTCAATGACGAGCCAGTAATCGCCGCCGTGATGGAATATCCCTGCGACAGGCCGGTATTGATGCCGCGCGCCTTCGCCTGAGCCAAAAACCTCTGGCCATTCTCACGTAGGCGCTGTACGCGCCACGGTTCTTCCTCCACGAGCCGCAGCGCCTCGAGCGCCGTGGCGGCAAGCGGTGGGGAAAGACCGACGCTGTAGACAAAGCCAGGCGCGGTATATTTGAGCAATTCGACAAGTGCCCGGCTGCCGGCGATGTACCCGCCGCAGCTGGCAAGGGTTTTCGACAGCGTCCCCATCCAGATATCGACCGCATCGCCCGGAACGCCGCAATGCTCAGCGATGCCGTGACCGGTCTGGCCAAGAACGCCGAGGGCATGGGCTTCATCGATCATCAGCAGCGCGCTGTGCCGGTTCTTGATCTCGACGAAACGAGCGAGCTCCGGCGTATCGCCATCCATGCTGTAATGGCCCTCGATGACGATCAGGACGCGTTCGAAGCCACCGCGGATATCTGCAAGGAGGTCATCAAGCGCCCCCCAATCGTTGTGGGGAAAGCTCCGCCGGTGCGCGCCCGAAAGTCGGATGCCTTCGAGCACGCTGTTATGGACCAGCGCATCATGCAGCACCAAATCCTTCGGCCCGAACAGGCTGCCGATGGTGCTGACATTGGTGGCATGACCGCTGACAAAAACGACACAAGCCTCGACGCCGTAGAAGGCCGCGAGTGCCGCTTCAAGCTCGCGCTGAATCGGCCGTTCGCCCGCCACCAGGCGGCTGGCCGATGCGGAAGTGCCGTAATGTTCAATCGCCCCGATCGCCGCGTGTTTAACGCGCGGATGACCATTCAAGCCGAGATAATCATAACTGGAGAAATTGATGTATTGGCGTCCACCGATCATGGTGGTCGCCCCGGCGGCCGCTTCGTGAACGCGGAAGAACGGATTATCGACGCCGAATTTTTGCCCGGCGGTCTGGGAGATCAGGAGACGCGCATAGCCGGGATGCCGGTCGAAGCCGCGAAACTCCTCCGGGACTTTGCTCTCGGCGTGGCGTCGCGGACTCGACGCGTCTTCTGCCGGCCGCCGCCCGCGGAAGCGCGCGAGCAGCCCAGCGCGGGCACTCTCGGTCAATCCGTTCCTTGCGTTGAAAGCATCCTGAGTCATGCGATCAACCTTGTCCCGCTGGCGGCGGCTTCACGAACCTGTTCAACAAGCGCCCCGACATCGGTCAGGATCACCGCATCCGCGTGATTCGCGGCGAGCTCCTCGACGAGCTCACGCGTCGCATCGTCTTCCCCTCGCTCGCCGCCGAGGCTTGCGAGCAGGCGGTCGGCGATACGTTCGAGGCTTGGATTCTCGTTGATCAGCATCGGCGGCACCGTGACGCCAAACCTTTTTTCCAGCGCCAGCGCCACTTCCACCGCCATCAGCGAATCCATGCCGAGATCGTAGACCGACTGATCCGGCCCGATACGGTCCGCCGGCAAGCGAAGAATGTCAGCGATCTCCTCGGCGAGAATGCCGATCAACATCTGCCGTGCTTCAGCATCCGGCATGGAGCGGATGCGCAGGCGCACATCGTCGTCGCCGGCCATATGCACAGCGTTGCCGAGCTGACGCCGCAATTCGTCGAATCGCATCTCATGCGCGGCCGGCAGCATGCGTTGGAGGGTTGGCCAATCGAAATCCATCACGGTGGCGGCGCTGTTGCCACGTGCCAAGAGCAGGTCGAGCTGCGCCAGCGCGCGGCGGGACTCGAGCGCTTCGGCGCCCAACCGGGAGCGCAGCGCCTCGCGCGCGGCCTCGTTGCTCGTCAGCACGCCAACATCGGCAATCGGCCCCCAGGAAACGGCACAACCAGCCAGACCTTCGCGGCGCCGCAGCAAAGCGAGCGCCTCAAGCGCCGCGTTGGCAGCGACGTAATTCGCCTGCCCCGGATTGCCGAGCAACGTCGTCGCCGAGGAAAACAGCACAAACAGATCCAGCGGCAAATCGCGGGTCAGTGCATGCAGGTTCCAGGCTCCTTCGAGCTTGGGCGCGAGCACGCGGGCAAACCTCGTGGCATCGAGATTAGCCAGCAGCGCGTCATCGAGCACCATGGCGGCATGCACGACACCGCGCAGCGCGGGCATCGAGCAGGCGATCACATCGAGCAGGGCCGCCACCCCCTTCCGGTCCGCGACGTCGCAAGCGAAGGCATGGGCGTTAACGCTTTGGCCCCGCAGCGCCTCGATCTGCGCCGCCGCACCCGGAGCCTCCATGCCGCGGCGGCTGACCAAAGCCACATGGCGGGCGCCACGTTCGACGAGCCAATCCACCGTTGCCCGCCCGAAGCCGGAGAGACCGCCGGTGACCAGATAGGTGGCCTGCGGATCCAGGCGGATCTTCCGGAGGCCGCTGGTTTGACGGATATGCCGCGGCGCGATCGACAGATCGACCACGACCTTCCCGATCTGCCGGGCCTGTTGCATGTGGCGGAACGCGTCCACCACCTCGTCCGCAGGAAACACGCGATGCGGCAGCGGGCTCAGCCGGCCTTCCGCAAACAGCGACATGACCTCGCCGAAGACGATTGTCGCCAATTCAGGGCGCGCCAGCATCAGCTGATCAGCGTCCACACCGAAATAGCTGATATTATTGCGGAACGGACGCAGACCGATCGCGGTATTCTCGTAGAAATCCCGCTTGCCGAGTTCAATGAACCGCCCGAACGGCTTGAGCGCGCGCAGGTTGCGTTGGATCGCCTCGCCTAAGAGGGAGTTGAGGACCACGTCCACCCCCTCGCCCTTGGTCAGGTCAAGCACGATTTGGTCGAAATGCGGGCTGCGCGAATCGAGCACATGATCGGCCCCCAACAAGGCGACGAAGTCTCGCTTGGCATCACTGCCGGCACTAGCGAAGATCTCCGCCCCGAGATGCCGGGCCACCTGGATCGCCGCAAGACCGACGCCGCCGGCAGCGCCATGGATGAGGATCCGCTCGCCCGGACGCAGATGGGCGAGATGAGCCAGAGCATACCAAACCGTGAAAAACACTGTCGGCACGGTCGCCGCCTCGGCATAGGTCCAGCGTGCCGGCATTTTCGCGACGGCGCGCGCCGGCACGACAACATGGCTTGCAAAACTTGCCCCCGCGAAAGCCAGCACATCGTCGCCGACGGTGAACCCGCTCACGGCACTGCCGCAGCGACTGACGCGCCCCGCGACTTCGAGGCCGAGCGTCGGGCCGGCGAAGCCGTTCTCCAGGGCTTCATCCGCGAGTAGACCCATCGCATACATCACATCTCGGAAGTTCAGCCCGGCAGCGCGCGCCTCAATCTCGATCTCGTCCGGCGCCAGTTCGCGCCGCGTGCAGCCACGCCAATGCAGGTTGCGCAGCTGGCCCGGCAGGGTGAAATCGAGACACCAGGAAGCGCCCTCGCCTGCGGCCAATGTCTGCCATTCGCCGGTGTCGGCGGGCACGATGCGCAGGACATAGCGAGCCTCCTGTGTCAGAACGACCTCAGATTCGCTCGCGTTGCCCAGCAGCTCCCGTTGCAGGCGCGCGGCGAGCCCGGCCGAGGCATCTGGCATGTCGATCAATGTCAGCCGCAAAGGATGCAGCTCATTGGCCGCGCTGCGCACCATGCCCCAGATCGCTGCGGCGCCAAGACCAGGCTGGTTCAGGCTTATATCATCGTGCAGCGCGCCGCCTTGGGTGACGATCCATACCCGGGCCTCCGGCGTACGCCGTGCAATGTCCAGCAGGCGTTGACGCAAAGCCTCGCAATCTTGCGCGAGCATCCCGGCGTCGGCCCGGACGGAGGGCGCCGTTGGAAAGATCACCCAGTGATCGCAACGCTCTGCGGCGGCAGGGTCCGATACGTGCTGACCATTCGTCCGCAATGCTTGCGCCGTGGCCTCGGCCAGTTCTTGCCAGCCCGGCTGATCCGCGAACAGAACCCAGCTTTGCGGCGCCGGTGCGTCAAGCTCGGCGGCCTGGGCTGCGGGCCGGGCCAGGAGGAGAAAACTCCCAAGCCCCAGCGCCGAACCGGCTTGGTCGAGCACGCCTTGCAGCTCCCGCCAGCCGACCTCCTGCAGCAGGTCCGTCCAAGTCTGCGGCGCGAGCAGGCTGCCATGCGGTTTGGCATCGCCGTGCCACCAGCTGGCGTCAATTCCGCGTGCAAAATCGCTCGCCCGGTCTGGGTATCGCTCCGTGAGCAGGAGCACCCCATCCTGTGCCAGATATCGACGGATTTCGCGCAGCGCCCGCGCCGGCTGCGCAACGCCATGCAGTGCGTGATGAACGAGGACGATATCGAATTCTTTGGGTGTATACGGTCCCCGCGTGACACTGAAATCCGCCGAATCCAGCGCGACCACCTCGGCATCGCCATGGGTATGATCAAGCTCCAATCCGGCGCGGATCTCGGCATCAGCCCGAGCCAGCACGTAAGAGAGATCAGTCGAGGGCAACAGCGGCCGCAGGCGGGCGAGCATCGCATCATCACCCACGCCAATGTCCAAAATGCGCACAGGACGGCCGGCAGGCCATTTCTGCAGCAGCAGCGCGAGAGCGTCCACCACCGCCTGGTTCGACGCGGCATAGAGGGGATTGCGCTCATCACTTTCGACCGCGCCGAGGGCCGAGGACAAAGTCTCCCAATCGGCGTCCGGGTTTTGCACAAGCTGCCGCCCGACGCGACCGATCCGCAGCAATTCCGGCGCAACCGCCGGGCAGTCGGCAAGAGCGGCGGCCCATATCGACGCCGTTGGCGGGATGTCTTCGTCGAGAATGACACTGTCATCCTCGTCAGTGATCAGCCCTTCCTCCTGCGCGAGCGCGAGCAGCCAGCGCTGCAAGGGATGGCCGCCACGCCAGCGCTGGCGCAGCCCGGTATCCCCAGCGCGCAGCGCGTCTCGGGCATAGGCCAGCGGCAACATCTCCAGCAGAGGCGCGATGTCTTCGAAATATCGGACCTGTCCCGCCAGATCCTCTCCCCGCTCAAGACCGGAAAGTGCTTGCCGGAGCGCCGCGCCAGATGGCAGTGCCGGAACATCGCCGGGCAGTGGCGCCAACTGCGCGCGGGTGACCCATGTTGCGGCACGCGCTTCATGCTTTGCCAGTGCCGCCGCCCGGAAACGCGCCGTGTCGAGCCGTGCGATGAGCCGCCCTTCGGCATCCAGCAACTCGAAATCGACCGCGGCCGCGCGCTGCCCATATCTGAGCAGACGGGCGCGCAGTTCGACGGCCGGCCCGGCCTCAGCCATGAAGGTCAGCCGCCCGAACGCGACGGGTAGGAAGGTGAGTTCGCGCGGCGTGTCCAACTGCGCGCCGACCCAGCCGAGCACGGCCTGGAAACATTGGTCCAGCACAGCCGGATGCAGCAGATACGCCCCCTGCCCCGGAACTCCGGCCGACCAGCGGAGCCGCCCCAGCAGCGTATCCGCGTCAAGTTCAAGCGTCTCGATGCCGCGAAATTGCGGGCCATATTCCAGCCCCAGCGATGTGGCGAGCGCGTAGTGTGCTTCCGCGGCGATCGGCGCCCGCCCCGGCGCGGGCGCCGGAATGGACGGCGCCAATGTCCCCGGCGCGGCACCGAGGAGCCGCCCCTGTGCGTGCAAGGTCCAGGGCGCCTCAGAAAGGCGCTGCCGCCCCTCGATCCGGAAGCGCAGATCCGTTGGCGAAAAAATGCAGCGCAGTGTGCGCGCATGCTCCCCGTCGAACACGACCGGGGCGAGGATCGAGAGTTCCTCGACGACATGCGACGCCGTGCCGAACCATTCGCGCGAGGCGGCCAACGCCATTTCCAAATAGGCCGCACCTGGCAGCACCACGGCGCCACCGACCTTATGCTCGGCGAGCGCTTGCATCTTGAGCGGGTCGAGATGCACTTCCCAAGCCGCGGGCATTTCCTTCAGCCGGTAGCCCAGAAGCTCGTGGCACGCCTTGCGGTTGACCAGCGCATAGCTCTCGGCCGTACCGGCCAGCCAATAACGCTGGCGCTGCCAGGGATAAGACGGCAGCGCCACATGCGGAGCCGGGCCGGCGGGGAAATAGGCCGTGGCATCAACCGTCACGCCAAGCAGCGCCGCGCGCAGCGCCACGGTTTGCGCTTGTGCCAACGTGTCTTCGCGGCGGGGCGCGGTTGCGAGCACCCGAGCGTCCACTCCGGCAGCGTCGAGGCATTCGGAAATATAGCGCTGCAGGATCGCGTTCGGACCGATCTCGACGAACAGCCGGTATCCATCCGCGGCCATGGCGGCAAGTGCCGGGCCGAAACGCACCGGATCTCGCACATTATGCCACCAATAGGCGGCGCCCAGCGCCTCGCCCGCCAGCCGTTTGCCGGTGACGCTGGAATAGAACGAGATCCGCTCGGTCGTGGTCCGCAGCCCTTCAAGCCCGGCCGCGAGCCGCTCTTGGATCGGGTCCATGCAGACGCTGTGAAACGCGTAGTCGAGTTTCAGCTCGCGATAGACCGCGCCCGCCAGCCCCATGCGCAGTTTGGCGAGCGCCTCGCGCCGGCCGCTGACGGTGACATTTTGCGGGCTGTTATCGGCCGCGATCTCAATTTCCTCGGCGAGCCCCGCCTGCTCGAGATGCGCGCGCATGGCCTCGACGCCCAGCCCGACCGCGGCCATCCGGCCTGTGCCGCGGGTCAGGGCCTGCGCCTGGCTGCGCGCGACCATCACGAGACACGCCATGTCGAGATCGAGCGCGCCGGCAGCCCAGGCCGCGGCGATCTCTCCGACGCTGTGCCCCATGACCGCGCCGGGGATAAGGCCGTGCTTGCGCAACAGCATCGTGGTCGCGACCTGCAAAGCGAACAAGGTTGGCTGGGCAGTCGCGGTATCGTCCAACGTGGCGGGGTCCTCGCTCGCTAGGGCGGCGAGAATGTCAGGACCGCCATGCCGGCGCACCAGTTCCGCGATCTGCGCCATATGTTCCGCGAAAACCGGACTTGCCTGCAGAAGGCGCCGCCCCATGCCCGTCCATTGAGCGCCATTCCCGGAATAGATGAACGCCACCGGCACGACGCCGGACATGGCCCGCTCGCGGACCAGTGCCGGCGCACCGCCGCCAGCCGCGAAAGTCTCGAGGCCACGCCGCAGCTCCTCATTCGCCAGATCCGGGATCGCAATACGCTCGGCCAGCCAGTCACGACGCGTCCAAGCGGCATGGGCGAGCGCCCCATGCTTAAAGGGATCTGCCAGCAAAGGCAGATAGCGCCCAGCGAGATCACGCAACGCCGCATCATCATGCGCCGAGATCACGAGGGGCAGCGCAGCCGCCGGCTGCACCGCGTGCAATGGTGCCGCTGCGTGGTGCCCCTCAAGGATCACATGCCCATTAACGCCGCCGAAGCCAAAGGAATTGACGGCCACACGCCGCGTCCGCCCCGACGCCAGGGGGATCTGCTGGCTGGCGACATGCAATCCCAGCCCCTCGAAATCGATCGCCTCGTTCAGATGCTCGCTATACAGGCTGCGTGGGATGACGCCCTTCTGGAGGACCATCAGGGCTTTCATAAGGCCGGCCATTCCGGAGGCGGCTTCCATATGGCCAAGATTGCTTTTGATCGAACCGATGGGCAGCTTCGCCGCGCGTTTCCTGCCATAAACGGTGCCGATCGCGCCGGCTTCGATCGGGTCGCCGATCCGGGTGCCGGTGCCATGCGCCTCGAGATAGTCGATATCAGCGGGTGTTAAGCCAGACCGCTCGAGCACGCGCCCCATCAGCTCCGCCTGGGCAGCGCCGCTCGGAATCGTCAGACCGGCCTTGCGGGCGCCATCAGTATTCACACCGCTGGCGCGGATCAGCCCGAGGATACGATCGCCATCTCGCTCGGCCTGGGACAGAGGCTTCAGGACCAACATGCCGCCACCCTCGGCGCGCACATACCCGTCACCGCCTTCGGCAAAGACACGGCAACGGCCATGGGCGGAGAGCATCGACGCCTTGGTAAAGCCGACGAACGGATAAGGATGGAGCAGCAGGTTCACGCCGCCGACGAGCGCGGCTGAAGCCTCGCCCGCGCGTAATGCGGTGCACGCCTGATGCAAGGCGACCAACGAGGAGGAACAGGCGGTATCAACAGCCACACTCGGCCCGTGCAGGTCCAGCACATAGGACAGGCGGTTCGCGGCCACACTCATCGTGTTGCCAGTCATCATATGCGCCGTGATGCTCGAGAGATCATCGAGCACGCGCATGCCGTAATCGAGGCCGGAAATCCCCAGATACACGGCGCAGTCACTTCCGGCCACCGTCGAAGGTGGAATGCCGGCATGCTCCAACGCTTCCCAGGCGAGCTCCAGCAACAGCCGCTGCTGCGGATCCATCAGCTCCGCCTCGCGCGGCGAAATGCCAAAGAAGGCCGCGTCGAAATCACTGACCGTCTTCAGCACCCCTGCATCGAAGGTGATGCTGCGGCCGAGCTCGGCGCGCCGTGGATGCTGAAGCTCGTCGACGGCCCAACGACTCTCATCAACGCGCGTGACAAGGTCCTCGCCGGCCAGCAGCGCCTGCCAGAGCTGATCAGAATCACTGATCCCGCCGGGAAAACGCAAGGACATCCCGACAATGGCGATGGAACTTAAGGCAGGATTCATTTTCAACTTAGCTTCGCTATCCTAGTATCCACGCCCGGTTCGCTCTCACGGGCGCAACGTCTTTTTCCTTGCAAAGTTCTCAGCGCTGTCATTTGCCAGCGCTCAGCAATTTTTGCGGCCACACAGGTCCTGGCACCGCTCGGACCGGCCACACTATTGCTAATTGCGGCCGTAAGTATCTTCGAGACGGATAATGTCATCTTCGCCGAGATAGCTACCTGACTGCACCTCAATCAGCTCCAACGGGATCTTGCCGGGATTGTCCAGGCGGTGCACGCAACCCAAAGGCAGATACACACTTTCATTTTCATTCATCCAAATCTGCTCGTCGTCACGCGTCACCAGAGCCATACCGGCCACCACCACCCAATGCTCGGCACGATGAAAATGTTTTTGCAGCGACAGCTTAGCGCCCGGATGCACGACAATCCGTTTCACCTGGAAGCGCTTGCCGACTATCAGCTGCTCATAGAATCCCCAGGGCCGGTAGCTGCGGTTGTGCGCTGTTCCTTCATGACGCTTCGCTTTTTGCAGCGTCTCGACAATGCGCTTTACATCCTGGGCTTGGTCACGGTGCAGCGCCAGCACCGCATCGTCCGTCGTCACGACCACCGCATCCTGCAGCCCGATCACCGCGGTCAGCATCCCGTCACTACGAACATAGCAATTGGACGTCTTCTCCAGCAGCACATCGCCTAGAGCCACGTTGCCAGACGCATCCTTAACCCCAAGCTCCCACAGCGCAGCCCAGCTGCCAACGTCGGACCAGCCTATATTCGCCGGCACGACCGCCGCGCGCTCTGTGCGTTCGGCCACGGCATAATCCAGGCTGATATCAGGACATTTCTCAAACGCCTCCGGGTCGAGCCAGGTAAAATCCTTTTCAACCCGGGCAGCGGAAAGCGCCTGCCGCACCGCGGCTAGAACCTCGGGCGCAAACGCCTGCATCTCCTCCAACAGCGTCTTTGCGGTGAACACAAACATACCGGAATTCCACAAATACCCGCCGGCCTCCAGCATTGCTTGCGCGTCCGCACGCCCCGGCTTCTCCAGGAACCGGTACACCGCGGTCACGCCATCCAGTCCATCCAGCACCGCACCAAGCTCGATATAGCCGTACCCGGTCTCGGCCTTATCCGGCGTCATACCGAAGGTAACGAAATGCCCTGCCCGCGCCGCCGCGCAAGCCTTGCCGAGGGCCACGCGTAGCGCCTCTGTATCATCAATCGACGCATCCGCCGCCATCATCCAAAGAACGCTGTCCGGGTCCCGCTCTGCCACCAGGAGCGCCGCGGCGGTCATCGCAGGTGCCGAATTCCGGCCAAACGGCTCCAGCAAAATCCGACCGCCCTCGAGCCCGATGCCGCGCAGTTGTTCCGCCACCAGAAAACGATGTTCCTCGCTGCACACGACGATCGGTGCAGCGAAGCCAGCGCCAACGGCGCGCTGCGCCGTATCCTGAATCAGCGATTGGCTCGTCACCAAAGGCCAAAACTGCTTTGGAAAACTCGCCCGCGACACAGGCCACAGGCGCGTCCCCTTCCCGCCTGACAGAATGACAGGCGTCACATCAAAAACGGCACCGGCATTCCGCGCCGGGACGGAAGAAAATTTTTCAATCTGCCGCACCAGAAATGCCCCCCGCCTTCAATCGCAGCGCAACTAACATTCCAAAGGCGAACGATCAACACCGTAACGGATGGTTAAGAAGTCTATCGATCATTACTCGCCGCGTTTTTTCAATTGAAAGTTGCAGATCTTCGAAACAAGCCACATGAGGACAGTCCGCAGCTCGGCGGTTTTTTAGATTTGCATCAGAAACAAGCCAGGCTTACTTCGAGCAAAATAAAAATATGCAACAACCTATAGTTGCCATCCCGTTTTGTTTTATATTTTCTTTTGACATTGTGATGAACGACGGGACTGAAGGGCGCGCAACCGACCTCCTCCTTCTCCGCGCCAAGTCGATTTGCTCCCACGCGATTTATTGTCTAGGAGCCCTTAACGTTTCGCGTCAGGGTCTACAGCCTTAAGAGGGTCATGATTTGCTTCCGCTACGACATCGATTAGAAGCGGACGGGTCAGACTTCTATCTATGTGTTTAAGAGGATACCGCCTTGAGTCATATGCGCCGCCGGTACCGCGTGGTTGGTTGCCTCTCGCCTCAATCCGCAACCAAGCCCTGAGCGGAGCCGGTTCTGATGAAAGTTTCCAAAAGCAACCTACTGTTAGGTCTCTTCCTGAGCCTGGGGGGATGCACCTCTTACCTGCCGCACAGCGGCCCCTCTGCCGGCAACGTAGAGGCGGCACCGCAGAACGCTTCGCTACACGGCATCGAGCTCGTCAAGGTTAACTATGCAGTTGCCAACCAATTGCGTACCGAGCTGCAGCAAACCCAGTTCCCCAGTTACTTCAGCGGGCCACAAGACAACGAGCATCACGTTGCGCCAGGCGATGTGTTGGACGTCTTTATCTGGGAAGCGCCGCCGGCCATGCTGTTTACCTCCCAGACTGCCAGCACAGTCGGGCTGACGATCAGCGGCACCAACATGACCACCCTACCGGCCCAGACAATCAACAATGCCGGCGACATCAACGTGCCCTTTGCAGGAATGCTCCATGTGTCGGGCCTCACCTTGTCTCAGGCCGCAGCGCTGATCACCTCTCGGCTGCGCGGCAAGGCCAATCAGCCGCAGGTTCTGGTCGAATTGGCGTCCAACAACACCCAGGACGTCACGGTTGTCGGCAATGTGGCCCACAGTACTGAAGTACCCATCGACCCAGGCGGCATCCGCCTGCTACGGGCCCTCGCCTTGGCCGGCGGCGTCGTCCAGCCCGTGGAAGAAACGTCCATCCAGCTCTCGCGCGACGGCCACGTCGCGATGTTGCCGCTTGAGACCATCCTGAACAATCCGGATGAAAATATTCAGCTGCAGGCCGGCGATGTTGTAACAGCGTTCAATAAGCCCTTCAGCTTCACGGTCTTGGGCGCAACGGGACGGAACGACGAAATCAATTTCAAGGCGAACGGCATCAGCGTCGCCCAGGCGCTCGCCCTCGCTGGCGGGCCCAATGATAACCTCGCCAACGCGACAGGTGTCTTCCTCTTTCGTTTCGAATCGCCCGCTGCCTTGTCATGGCCGGTGCCGCCGAGCACGCTGGTACAAGGCAAGGTCCCAACGATTTTCCAATTCGATCTTAACAACCCCGCGACTTTTTTTGCCGCGCAGACATTCCCCATGCAGGACCACGATCTGCTCTACGTCTCGAACGCCGGAATCGTCCCAGTCCAGAAGGTCCTCAGTATCGTCGCACAGATCGTGTACCCATTCTCCACCCTGCAAACGCTGGGGGTCATCAAATGAGCTGTCTGATGTCCCTCGTCGCCAACTGGGTCTCGATCTCTCGGCAGGCTACTGTAACCCCATCCTCAGCCGCCACGTAGGGCGCGGCGGCGCGCAGCCGGTCACGCACAAACGCATCATCCAGCAGGAGCGCAAGGGCTGCTGCCATCTGCCTGGCATCAGCTTCGCCATGCAGCACTTTCGCATACCCCATCCGTTCCGCGCGGCGGGCGTTATCGTGCTGGTCCCAGTCGCTTGGCAGCAGCAGAGACGGCACGCCAAACCGCAGGGCCAGGCCCAACGTACCGACGCCGGCGGAATGGATGATGGCCCCCACCAGCCCGAGGAGCGCGCTGTAAGGAAGATAGCCCGTGACCATGATGTCCGGCCCCTTCGGTATGGTGCCGTGCAGGCTCGGAGCCGCCACGACGATGGCGCGACGCCCGAGCTGCCGGCAGGCCATGACTGCATGCTCAAAGAACCTGCCCGGGTTCATCCGTCGGCTTCCGCCGGGGGCAATCAAGATCGGCGGAGAGCCCGACCGAGCAAACGCCTTGAGATCTTCAGTGGCGTGCCAGCTACCCAAAAACGATGGCTCAAACCAACAAAAGCCCGTGATCTTCGTAGGCGTCGGCCAGTCTGCTTGTGGTTCAAGCAACCGTGGGGATGTCAGCATCAAGTTGAGCTCGCACGAGTACATGCCCTCAAACCTGGCATGGGCGGTCGAATTGATACCATGATGACGCCTGAGCCGATGGTGCGGCGCCATCATGACCCGGCTGGCCAGCCTCGCCAGGCCGACATAGATGGATTCCGCCTCCCTCCAGGGAGATGTCAACCTCTGCAGGCGATGCAGATACGGCCAGAGTGGCGGATCCAGGCGCGAAGGAATGGCCAGAGGTGACGCCGCACAGAACACCCACGGCTTATTGAGCATATCCCGGACCAGGGTGCCCGAATATGCGAGTTGATTGCCGAGGATCATATCGGCATCACGAGCCAGGGGCAGAAGCTGACTGACTTCGGCACCGAGATCCTGCGGCGGCAGGATCGCCCCGAACTGTTCGCGCCAGGCGTGAAGCTTCCCCCTCCTCGTGGCGGATCGATCAGCGGGATGCATCTGCCCAAGCGGAACATGACTAATTCTGAGCATCGCGCAGGCCGCGGCATGATGCGGCTCCGCCGCGACCTGCACCTCATGCCCCCTTGCATGCAGACCCGCGGCGATCGCGAAGACGGGGAATACGTCGCCAAAGCCTCCTTTGGCTACAATGAGGATTCGCGCCATACGCCCAGTTTCTGTTTCTTCATCCCCATATCACATCCCGCCACGGTGCATTACACCATGAAGCTCTACACCGCGCACGGTTCGGCAACAAATATCCCGGCCGGATCAGAGCCGAGTTGGAAATGAAATTCCATGCCGGCGAAGTTCGCAGGTGCGCAGAACTGGGCGATCTGGGAGATACTGGCTGGTGGCAATGCCACAGCTATACCAGAAGGTATCTGATAACATTCCGTTAAAATCGGTAGACAATGCCTAAATTGATCACGGGATAGTATTCGGCGATACGGGCCTTGTCGTTGACCTCCTTCTGCTCCTGCGCCAACTGCGCGGCGAAACCGGGAATGTTCAGCACTGCCGGGTTGGACGGGGTGAGAGTGATACCGGGCGGGCCTTCGAACATGACGCCAACGCTGCCAGTAAAGGTGAGCCGGCCACCACGGAACGGCTGGCCGAAGCCGATGCCGACATAGGGCGCGACCGTGTTGAAATGCGTGTGTCCGGATACACTACCAAGTTCGGCCGCGGTGAAGGTGTGGCCAAAGGCCCGAACGCTCGTGCCATCTGGGGCGGCCGCAAATACGGAAATCCGGTTGCGGTTAAAGTACGCGCCGGCCTGAATGTTGAACCAGTTAGCGAAGGGATAAAAGGTCAGCACCACCGGGATCGCGCCAAGTTTGACTTTGGCGTCGTAATTCGTGCCCTGGATCTTGATATTGGTGCTGAACGCGAAGGCTGCGAACCCGACATTCAGGTTGAGCCGGTTGGCGATCAGCGGCGTGGACACTGTCATGCCAAGACCGGTGGTGGAGATGGTGGGGCCGAACGCGAACTCGGGCAGAGAGGCTGCCCGGGAGGCGGAAAGAAGAGCCATGGTGGCAACAAAGGCAGCCGACAGAAAAGGGATTTTTCTGAACAAGGCACAGCCTCTATTTATGACATTATCGTTTCTATTCTAAAACGTTCACGGCAATCAATCTAATTTTCCAGCGCAGTCGTTTTTTCTGTCCTGAAACAGGCGTTTATACAACACGGAGTTGCAGCGCTGCGCTGGCGCCTTGGGTTGGGGAAGTGAATTATGAGGAGCGTGAAATCGCTGTAAATCAGCGGTTGTGTGGACGGAGGTTGATCGCGATGCGCGCCGCACTTCCGCGACCGCTGGCGGCACAGCCCCCTTGGGCAGCTCACTCAAGTTCAGGATTTGCGCGCGCTATCGCCTGACCGGCCGTCACGCATCATGATACGAACAACAACCTGAGTGATGGCATGCGTAAGATGCCGATTCTTACTTCGTGAACATCATCTTTTTGAGTTTTTATATGGAAACGTAAGCGCCACTCCTGTGCCGCCACCATCATGATGTCGTATCGTAATATCGCCGCACAAGACTGTACTAAGCCGCGCCGCAAGGCGAAGACCTTGGCCAAATACGATATCACGAGGACCGCAGCCGTTGTCGGAAACAAGAAGTTCGAGGTCTTTTCCCTCGTTTGTTTCTTTGAGTGATATTGTTATATATCCAGACCTTCCATTAGGAAAAGCATGCCTCAGGGAGTTTAGAATAAGCTCCAATGAAACGTTTGTTAGGACACTAAATTCAACACTGTCGAAAGAGACATCTAATATATTTGATACAATCGATATATCGTTGTTTGCCCTTCTAAGAAGCTCTACTACGACTGCGGCCGTATCTTTGAAGCTAGAAAAGCAGCGTACAACCTCATGTTGATCATTTTTTAGATCTGTTAAGATACGACCAATTTTTGTTAGCGCCTCAAAATAGGCAGCCCCATCCGCGTGACCTTCAAGCTCCTTCTTTAGGCAGGTCTCCAGGATACGTTGACTGACATGCCGACGCAATTCTTCTAAGGCGCCGTTGTCGTCATAAACGGAATGACGGTTCATGTCCCGCACGAGATCATGAAATAGTTTTGTAATTATAGCTTCCCGCGCTCGACTTTGGCGCGAGGACCGGCGACCAACCGATAAATTGAGAGGCCGAACATCTAAGATCTCGGACATTTCATTCTCCAGTGGGCACCAAACCGAACCGACGCGGGAGACCGTGTGGCGAACATCGATGCCATTGTTTAGATCTCCTCTACCGCATCAGGTTTCGGAGATAGGGCCGGATCGGTCGGAAATCATCGAAGCCCGGCGTGCCGCGACATGGCGGTTTCGCCCGGCGCTGATCCCTGCGCAGACACCCAAGATACCGACGATCAGAAAGAAACCTCCGACGACGTCGTATCTACCCGTCCAGGCATGGAGCAAGCCGACAAGCAGTGGCCCCATGGAACCAAGGCCGTAGCCAACGCCTTGCACCATGCTCGAAAGCTGGGCGGCGACATGCGCGTCATTCGATCGAAGCACGATCAGGGTCAATGCGACGGACGTTAGCGCTCCTTGCCCGATCCCCTGCAGAACGGCCCAGCCCCAGATCGTCGAAAGAGGCGCAAAAAGACATCCCATGAAACCCGTCACAGCCAGCAGCATCACGACGGCATTGACGAGCCGCTGGTCACGACACTACGCTGCGATGCCCGGCGCAACCAAACAGGCGACCGTCTGGCACAACACGGAAACCGAGACGATGACGCCCGCCGTAACCAACGAAAGGCCGCGGGCGTGCAGAATGGGAGCGAGCCAGCCGAACACGCTGAAAGACAACATCGACTGGAGAATCATGAACAGAGTCACTGACCACGCGAGGGGGCAGCGATAGAGGCCAGAAATCACGACCCCAGCGAAGCTGGCCTGCCGTTCCAGGCGTGGCGCCTGTGGCGCCCACAACAAGGCGGCCGCCAGCGCCGGGACCGCCCATATGGCCAGCGCATTGGACCATGAGCCGCCCATTGCCGTTTGAAGTGGCGCCGTCAGGCCCGCTGCGGCGGCCGCACCCCCGCATAACGCCATCGTATAGAGTTCCTTGTGGGCGTATTCCCTGTCGAGCCGGTCACCCAACGCGACGCTGTGAGTCAGGGTGTGCGTGCCGATCCGGTGACCGAGATCGCGGGCCAGCCGCACTTGCTCCATCCCTGCCGCGTCTTTGAGTTGTTCGCCCACTACAAAAAAGACCGCCTTGATGCCTGCATGGTCAAGGCACTCCAACACCCGGCTGGTCTCTCCGGGCGTCGGACCATTATCGAACGTAAGCGTAACCCGCATGGACAAACTCCTTGACACCGGCCGAGGGATTCGAACGGCTCAACCCGCCATGAATTGTACAAATCAAAGGAAGCGGCCGCTTTTTAAAAAAAGCGGCACAAAAACTTTTTTGGCTTGGGCCTGTGCCGTTGAAACAGTACGGCCAAGCAAAGTTTTCTCTTCACAAAAAGAAGCCTTCCTTATAGCCGGCGCTAATGGCGCTTGAACCACGGCTCCATCTCGATCTGCAGCGGCAAAATGATGCGGACGACACAATTATACCATGCAATGGTCAGCAGAAATTCAAGCTGCTGCCGCTCTCCGAGGAATGAAGTCGCATCCCACACCTCGTTTCAAACTTTACGGCCCACCGTTACGGTTTTGGCCAGACGAATGACAGCGCGCTCCTCGTTTGTAAAGCAATCCGCCGTCTCGAATTTGCGCAGAAGTTCGAGCTGCTCCTTGCGAACTCCGGCAGCCAGCGCCGCATTCCAATGATGCTGCACTTCGTAGGGCGCATCCGTTTCCAGCCCCACCGTGACGACCGCAAGTTCGCGAAACACACGTGGCAGCTCGGTCTTCTTCCGCAGCGCCATGGCCATGCCCAGAACCCCTTCCGTAAGATCAGGGGCATTTGCCAAGGCCAGAAAGATATTCTCTACATTTGCTCCACGTTCGGCCACCAACCGATCGTAAAGATCAGTTCGGCCTTCAGGCATGGTGTCCCTCGTCACATAGGGGATGCGTGCCATTCCTAAATTCTCCTGGTTGGAACTCGTATCGGGCGGTCAGCGCCGGAGCACGGCATAGGAGGAAGTGCTGAATGTCGAGCATGGTCGAGAACGCGGCCTTGAGCTTGAGCGCCTTCTTGATCTCGT
>Ga0310811_10001488_pt1 | contig 29384 bp, 29 predicted proteins | sample YCmetagenome_FD_207642 | JGI IMG/M metagenome (GOLD analysis project Ga0310811, IMG submission 207642) | Soil microbial communities from experimental microcosm in Duke University, North Carolina, United States - YC | ecosystem: Engineered > Artificial ecosystem > Soil microcosm > Unclassified ...
CAACGCCACGTCGAACCCCACCCAGGCCGTTCGCCACTGGCCGGCGTCGTACTGTTCGGGCAGTGTGTGCGCCAGGTAGAGGATCCACGGGACCAGGCATACGGCCGCCGAACCGAGGAACAGCAGCAACATTCTTCGGATCATGGGTCTGAAGTTAGGGATCGCGACACCGCCGGACATCCGGGTTTTTCCCTACTTCTGTCAGCGGTGGTCAGCCCTGACCGGCTCAGGTTCATGCGGAACCTGCATTCATTGCGGATACCACCACACCGTCGTCATCTCATTGGTCGGCAGCGAACCGGAATTCGAGAAGGCAGCGTTGATCGGTCAGACCGGTCACACCGTCGAGGACCAGACCCAGCGACGAGGCGAGTGCGCGGAACTCGTGGATTCGGCGCTCGCGGCCGCCGAAAATCACGAGCATGGCCAGGTCGCTCTCACTGTCGGCCCGCAGACCCGCGACCCCTTCGATGACCAGTACGCGCCCGGCCGGGCGGGCGGCCTCGACGCAACGGCTCAGGATCTGGTGGGCGTGCTCGTCATCCCAGTTGTGGAGGATGTCGAACAACAAATAGGCGTCCGCACCTGCCGGGAGCGGGTCGAAGAAACTCCCCGCCGTCACCTGGGTCCGCTCATCAAGATCGTGCGCGCTGAACAGGTGCCGGGCCTCGGCGGCGGTAGGTTCGAGATCGACCAGATGGCCACGCGGCCGAGGATGGGCGGCCAAGATCGCGGCAAGCAGGCTGCCTTGGCCACCGCCCACATCGACGATCGTGGCGAACCGGGACCAGTCGAAACCAGCGACGATCCACGGAATCTGCTCACGGAACCGGTGCGTCATCTGCCGGTCGAATGACTCACGAAGGTGCGGATGCTCCGCCAGATCAGCCCAGAAGTCCTGCCCGTAACGGCAGGGGTAGGCCGCTTGACCGGTGCTGATGCTGTGGGCGAGTTCCACAAAGGCCAGCTCGGCGCGGCCACCGGCGGTGTCCAGACGCAGCAGGGTGGTCAGGTTGTTGCCGGCATCGGCACAGAGGTTCGCGCCGTACGCACTCGTCCGATACCCGGTTGAGGAACGTTCGACGACCCCCAGGGTCTCGAGGTGGCCCAGTAACAGACCGAGGGCGACCGAAGCGACGTTCAGCTCGACCGCGAGTTCATCGACGGACGCGCCGTCGCCGAGTAGCCGATCGGGCAGACCCAGGGTCACCGCGACCCGCAACGCCATCGGCGTGGCCAACCCGGCCAGCCGACGGATCGTGTCCGTATCGCTGTCGTTCCGTCCCACGAGAATCGACTCTGTCACGGATGTCAACGAAACCGGCCGTGTCCCCCACTCCGGTACCCGAGTTCTCCCTTCCCGTGACCGAGTTCGCTATTCCGGTCGCCGAGTTCGCCGGTCCGGTCGCCGAGTTCGCTGTCCGGTCGATGAGTTCGCCGGTCCGGTCGCCGAGTTCGCTGTCCGGAGGATGAGTTCGCTGTCCGCGCGAGTCGGTTCTCTGGCGTGTGCGAACACCGGTGCAATCCGCAGGGCCGGGCAGGTCGGCGGGTCGCGCAACCACGAGCCACCCGTGCGGGAGCCGAGATTCCGGAGAACTCGTGCGCCGGAACGGAGAACTCGACGACCGGAACGGAGAACTCGGGGCGGGGTGGTGGGTGGGTGGGGTTATTTGCTGGCTACGCGGCGGTATCGCGCGGTGGCCAGCGGGGCGAAGATCGCGATGAGGGCCAGGCAGCACAGCACCGCGTACAAGGCCGCGTGCTGGGCCGGCCAGCCGGTGGGGGGCGGGCCGAACTTGTTACCGAACAGGTCACGGGTCGAGTTGATCACTGCGGTGAACGGGTTCCATTCCGCGATGGTCCGGAGAATACCGGGCAGCGCGGTCACCGGAACGAACGCGGAGGAGATGAAGCTCAGCGGGAAAATCCAGATCAGCCCGGCACTCTGGGCCACCTCGACGCTGCGCGCCGTCAGGCCGATCAGCGCGCCGACCCAGGACAGCGCCCACGCGAACAGCAGCATGATCAGGTAACCGAGCACGGCATCGGTGAAACTGCCGCGGATGCGCCAGCCGACGATCAGCCCGCACAGCGACATCACCACCAGCGCGACCACGCTGACCACGAGGTCGGACGCGGTGCGCCCGAGGATCACCGCGATCCGCGACATCGGCAGCGAGCGGAACCGGTCGATGATGCCCTTCTGCAGGTCGTTGGCGAACCCGATCACGGTGAACGCCGAATTGAACGCGACCGTCTGCGCGAAGATGCCGGCGATCAGGAACTCCCGGTACGCCGCACCGCCCGCCTCGCCGCCGATCGCGTTGCCGAAGACGTAGGCGAACAGCAGCACGAACATGATCGGCTGGAGGGTGGCCGCCATCAGCCAGTCCGGGTTGCGGCGCACGTTCATCAGGTTGCGCCAGGTGATCACACCGCCGTCGGAAATGCTTTTCGCGAGCGCGTTCATCGTTTTTCTCCGGTGGATTCGCCGCTCATGCCGGCGGAAGCGCCGCCGACGGCCTCGGCCCCGTGCCCGGTGAGGGCCAGGAACACGTCGTCCAGTGTCGGGCGGTGCAGTGCGACGTCCAGCACCGTGACGTTGAGCGCGTCCAGCCTGCGCAGTGCCTCGATCAGCGCCTTCGGGCCGGTGTCGACCATGATCTCGACTCGGCGAGCGTGCTCGTCACCGCCGGGTTCGCCGCTGCCGACGTCGCTGAGCACCTGCCGGGCGACCGGCAGATCCTCGGCCGAGGCGACCACCAGTTCCAGCCGCTCCCCGCCGATGCGCGCCTTCAACTCGTCGGCGGTGCCGCGCGCGATCACCACCCCCTTGTCGATCACCACGATGGTGTCGGCGAGCTGATCGGCCTCCTCCAGATACTGCGTCGTGAGCAGCACCGTAGTGCCCTCGGCGACCAGTTCCCTGATCACTTCCCAGGTTTCGAGCCGGCCGGCCGGGTCGAGGCCGGTGGTCGGTTCGTCCAGCACCACCACGCGCGGCTCGGCGACGAGCGCGCCGGCCAGATCGAGGCGACGGCGCATCCCGCCGGAATACCCCTTCGCGGGCCGGTCCCCGGCCTCGGCCAGCCGGAACCGGGCCAGCAGTTCGCGCGCTCGAGTTCGGGCCGCGGCCCGTTTCCTGCCATAGAGCCGGCCCACCATGTACAGGTTCTCGAACCCGGTGAGGTTCTCGTCGACCGCGGCGTACTGGCCGGATAGGCCGATCGAGCGCCGCACCGCGTCCGGCTCGGAGAGCACGTCGTGACCGGCCACCCATGCCTCGCCGGAATCCGGGCGCAGCAAGGTGGTCAGGATGCGCACCGTGGTCGTCTTGCCGGCACCGTTCGGCCCCAGCAGACCGAGCACCTGACCGGAGCGGATCTCCAGATCCACCCCGTCCAGCGCGCGTGTGGCCCCGTAGTGCTTGACCAGGCCTCGCACGCTGACGGCGAGCCCTGGCTCGGGTCTGGCCATGCCGGCGCCTCCTCTCCGTTGTCCGCACCCACAAGGTAGACGGAGGCACCGACAAAAACCTCAGGGTTTTCCCGGGGGCGACCCGGAGCCGGGCGCGCGCGGCACCGGTCGAAGGCTCTGGCGACGATGTCGGAGCGATGCCCGAACCGCAGTCCACACCAGCACCGCGAAGGTGTCGGCGAAGGCATCTCAAGAACGCTCGGCCTGCCCCGTCGTATCGGCGATCGCGTCAAAAATGGATGCGAGGAGCGAGACCCGCCGAGTTCCTGTTTCTGCGAAAGTGCACGGTGCCGATGGCCGAACGGACCCCCGAAGAGATCAAGCCGCACTCGACTTCCAGGCGGAGATCAACCAGGAACTCACCCGGCGGGGTGACCCTTGGCGACGTCCAGGCGCGGCCTCGAACAGCCGGGAAGGGTACCGCCGCCCTGCGGGAACCACCCGCCGCGGGCTTGTTTGCCCGAACTGGCAGGTGATCTCGACGCCGCGGTGACGCACGACGGGGCCGCGGCAGCGCACCGCGAACGTCTCCGAACAGCAGCAGCCGACGACCCGGCCGCGGCGGGCCGCACCACGACTGTTCCCGACCAGGAGGGCTACCTGACGGCACGGGCCGCCGGCCTCGCCCGCTCGTGACCGGCACCGGGCAGAATGGGGGAGATGACCGAACGGAAGCCCACCGGCATCGGCTTCGAGTCATGGGTCGAGCGGCAGATCCGCGAAGCGACCGAAGCCGGAAAACTCGACGACCTACCCGGTCGCGGCAAACCGATTCCCGGCCTGAACCAGCCGTACGACGAACTCTGGTGGATCAGGCGGAAGATGGCCAGCGAGGGGCTGGCGAACGACGCGCTACTACCCACACCGCTGAAACTGCGCCGGGAAATCGAAGAACTGCCGGAGACCATCCGGACGCTGCGTACCGAGAAAGCCGTTCGTGAAGCCATCGCGAACGTGAACAAGCGGATTGTGGAACATTTGCGGACACCGTCGGGCCCCCGCGTCCCGGTCCGGCCAGTGGATCCGGAACCCTTGGTCGAGCAGTGGAACTCGGCGACCGGAAGAGCGAACACGGCGACCGGAACAGGGGACACAGCGACCGGAAGAGGGGACACGGCGGAAGGGGGTGGGCGGAAGCCCACGCCTGCCGCCGCTGCGGAGCCCGGAAGGCGGCCACGCCGCGGGCTTTTCCGTCGGCGGTGACCAGCGGACCGCCGTCGGCCGAACACGACGCGGTTTGGCGGAGGTTCTGGGCCTGTTCCTGGCGGAAGCAGTCCACACCGTGCCTCGTGAGAGCAGTCGGCACCGTGCCTCGCGGAAGCAGTCCGCACCATTCCTCGTGAAAGCAGTCGGCACCGTGCCTCGTGAAAGCAGTCCACACCGTGCCTCGCGGTAGCAGCCGCGGGCGGCCGCGCCCGAGGAAGAGGCCGCCCTGGCGGAGCGCGGCTACGAAATGAGCCGGGCGAGCGCGACGTGCCGTTGCAGCATGATCGTGCCGCGCGCGATGCTTTCCTTGTACCACGCGCCGAGCCGGCCGGTCAGTACCGCTTCGACCGGGCTGTCGTCCGCGCGCACGAACTGGATGAGCGCGTCGCGCCGCCCGAGGCTGACGCACTGGGTGAAGTACCGGTACCGCAGGGGTTTCGGCGCTCGGCCGCCCAGGCGGTCGACCAACGCGCCCACCGCCTGCGCCGCGACCGGGAGTCCGGTGGCGCAGGCCATGCGCAGTTCCCGGCCATCGGTCAGGCGCGCGACGGCGGCGTCCCCGATCGCGTAGACCTCGGGATGCGACACCGAACGCAGTGTGGCGTCCACGATCATGCGACCGGCCGTGTCCACCGCGAAGCCGGCCTCACGGGCCATCGGCGGCACCTGGAAACCAGTAGTCCAGACCACGGTGTCGGCGGCGAGGTGCGCGCCGTCGGCCAGCAGGAGGCCGTCCGCGCGCACCTCGGCCACGCGAGCCCCCTCGATCAGCTCGATGCCCAGTCGCTCGAAGGTCCGTCGCAGGTAGCGCCGGCCCCGTTCGGACAGTCCGCCCCCGAACGTCCCGGTCACCAGCCGCACCTTGACGTGCGGGCGGGACTCGGCCAGTTCGGTGGCGGTTTCGATGCCGGTCAGCCCACCGCCGACCACCGCGGCGACCCCGCCCCGCGCCAGCCGATCGCGCAGCCGCTCGGACTCTTCGGCACCCGCGACGCTGTAGGCGTGCTCGGCCGCACCGGGCACGGTGTCGAGGTCCGCGTGGCTGCCCAGTGCGTAGAACAGGATGTCGTAGCTCACCGGTTCCCCGCCCAGCCGCACGAGCCGCCGCTCCGCGTCGATCCCGGTCACGGTGCCGACGATCAGTTCCACTCCGGAGCCGTCGAGAAGTTCGGTCAGGGGCAGCTCGCGCAGACGCTGTCCCGAGGCGAGCTGGTGCAAACGCACGCGCTCGACGAACCGGTCGGTGGCGTTGATCAGCGTGACGCGGGCGTTCGTGCGCTTGGCCGTCAGCTGCGCGGCGAGCAGCCCCGTGTAGCCGCCGCCCAGAACCACGATGTGCATGTCGTTCTCCCTTCGTCGCGGGTTGAACCGACGAAGGGCGCGATTCGTGACATCGAGTGGTCGCGGTCACATTCCCGGCGGGCTCAGGAGAGCTGGCGTGCGGCGAAAGCCAGCTTGTCCGGGTTGGCGACGGTGCGAAGCGCGATGACGCTGTCGTCGCTGATTTCGGGCACGATGATGTAGGACAGTTTTCCGTTCTCGCGCAGGACGATCGCGGGTTCGGTGTTCACCGCCTCGATGGACAGCCGCGCTTCCACCAGAATCGGATGGCGGGCCAGACCGCCGAGCAGGCGCACCACCCGGTCCCTGCCGAACACCGGCCGCCGGGCCGCACTCGCTTTGCCCCCACCGTCCGCCCAGGACGCGACGTCGGAGGCCAGCAGGCGCTCCAGTCCCGCCACATCGCCCTCCATGGCCGCGGCGAGGAAACGTTCGAGGATCCGTTTCCGGTGTTCGAGGTTCGGGGTGAAACGTTTGCGCGGATCGCCGACGTGCGCGCGGGCCCGCCGGTACAGCTGCCGGACGTGAGTCTCGGTGAGATCGAGGATGTCCGCGACCTCGCGATGGCTGTAGGCGAACGCCTCGTGCAACACGAATGCGGCCCGTTCCGGCGGAGTCAGCCGCTCCAGCAGCACCAGCATGCCCAGCGACAACGAGTCCCGCTGTTCCACCGTCTCCAAGGGCCCCAGTTCGCCGGTGTCGGTGAACACCGGTTCGGGCAGCCATGGCCCGATGTAGTGTTCGCGGCTCGCCCGCGCCGCGGTCAACCGGTTGAGACAAAGGTTGGTGACCACCTTCGTCAGCCAGGCCGCCGGCACCTCGACCCCGTCACTGTTCTGCCAGCGCAGGTAGGCGTCCTGCACGATGTCCTCGGCGGCGGACGCTTCGCCGAGCATCCGGTACGCCAGCCCGAACAACCGCCCGCGTTCGGCCTCGAATGGCGCCAGCCTGTCCGTCCCCACCCCTCCAGCTAAGCACGGTCCGGGCCTGCGGGCCTTTGTCCATTCGACCCTGATCGCGCCATCGTGCCGGTTAAGCTGCCGATATGACCGCCGAACCGCCCGCCGTGGAACGCGGCCGTCTCGGTGTGGTGGGCGATATCGCCTGTCAGGTGCTGAGGACCAGCGAACCATGGGACGCCGGTATCGACGCCATCGTGGTCTCCGTCGGCAGCGCGCTCGGCGACCTCGGTGAAAGCCTCGCACGCCGGTTTCCCGACACCGCCTGGGAATCGATCCCCTACCACCGGATCACTCCGGAACGCCCATCGGGGTCTTCGGCGGACTGCTGACCGCGCCCGCAGGCCTGCTCGCCAGTGCACTGGACACGCCGCCGGACCCGGGCCGCTCGGTCGAGGGTGGCCTGGTGCACCGCGCGCCGGACGGGACGTGGGCGGCGTTCGTCGCGGACTTCGAACCGCAACAGGCCGGTGAGCACTGGCGCAACCGGGTCCGCGGGGTCCTGCCCGCGAACGAGGTACGGGACTGGACTCGGTTGCATCAGGGCCTCACCAGCCTGATGGCCGCCGTAGACCTCGTCGAGTTGTCACACTTCCAGCAATGGGTGCCGGTGATCCGCAGGTTCTCCTACGTGTTGGCGCCGTCGGTCTGATCCGGTTTCCGCCGCGCGGCACGGCTCAGTCGTCGATCGCCTGATACACCGAGGTCCAGAAGTCCAGACAGACCGGCGAGAACAGCGGAAAACCCGCTCGCTGGGTCAGCAGGATCGCGACCAGATCCTCGCGCGGGTCGGAGAACCACGACGTGCCCAGCCCGCCGTCCCAGCCGAACCGGCCCGGGACCGCGCAGACCTCGTCCCTCCTGGTGATCACGCTGACCCCGAAACCCCAGCCGCGGCCGTCGAAATACCCGGGAAAGAAACCGGAAACGGCCTTCTGCGCGGTGGTGAGCTGATCGGTCGTCATCAACTCGACCGAGGGCCGGGACAGCAGGCGCTCATCGCCGTGACGGCCATTCGCGAGCATCATCTGCCCGAAGGCGAGGTAATCGTCGGCGGTGGAGACCAGTCCCCCGCCACCGGAGGGAAACGCGGGTGGGCTGCTCCATCGCCCGTCGACCTCGTCATAAACGGTGCCGTCGGTCCAATGACTGGTGACGAACCGGTCCCGCTTCCCGGCCGGGACGCTGAAGGCGGTGTCGGTCATCCCGAGCGGTTCGAAAACGCGCTCCCGCAGGAAATCCTCCAGCGGGCGCCCGCTCGCCCGGGCGATCAACACGCCCAGCGCGTCGGAACCCGTGTGGTAAAGCCATTTCTCGCCCGGCTGGCACATCAGGGGCAGCTCACCGAGGCGGCGGAGCCACTCGTCGGGCGGCGGTGTCGCGGCGGGGTTCGGCGGCCCCATGCCGATGTCCCGCTCGTTGGCGGCACGCAGGATCGGGTAGCTGTCGGGCGCCATCGGCAGCTGGCCGAAGCCCATCCGGAAGGTCAGCAGGTCCCGGACCGTGATCGCGCGGTGCGCGGGCACGGTGTCGTCGAGCGGGCCGTCGATTTTGCCGAGCACGCGACGGTCCGCGAGCTCGGGCAGCAGTTCGTCGACCGGGTCGCCGAGCCGCACCCGGCATTCCTCGACCAGGATCATCGCGGCCACCGCCGTGATCGGTTTGGTCATCGAGCTGATCCGGAAGATCGTGTCGCGCCGGACCCGCTCGCCGATCACGTCGACGTGCACCTCGCCCCGGTGCCGGATCAGGGAAACGATCCCCGGCACCCCACCGCGTTCGACATGACCGGCGAGAACGTCGTGCATGCGTGCGAGCCGCTTCTTGGACAGGCTCATCGAATCCGCCTTTCCCGCGTCAGTCCGCGAAGAGCCTTCTCCTCGACCAGCAGTTGCTTGCGGGCTTCCGGCCACTCCGGCCGGGAAACGATCCGGGGAAGACTCATCGTGCGCTCCTCGTTCGGGGGTGTCGACACCCGATCAGACCGGCCGGGGCCGGAAAACTCATCGGTCCGCGCGGGCGAGACTCAGCTTGACCTCAATATTCCAAACCGGTTATATTCCTGTCATGGCATCTACATTCGAGGTGGTGGCGGAGCCCCGGCGGCGCGAAATCCTCGACCTGCTGCGCGCGGGCGAACGCCCGGTCGGCGAACTGGTCGAGCGGCTCGCCCTGACTCAGCCCGCGGTGTCCAAGCATCTGAAGGTGCTCCGCGAGGCCGGGCTGGTCGAGGTCCGGCAGGACGCGCAGCGACGCTGGTACCGGCTCCGGTTCGAGCCGCTCGCGGAGGTCGACGCCTGGCTGGCGCCCTACCGGCGGCTCTGGAACGACAGCCTGGACGCCCTCGAACGTCACCTGGACACCATGCCCGAACACCCGGAGGAGCCCTGAATGGACGCGCGACTGGAGACGATCGGCGGTAACGCCGTCCTGCGATTCGAGCGCCGGCTGGCCCATCCCGCGGAGAAGGTGTGGCGGGCCGTCACCGACCCGGCGGAGATGGCGCACTGGTTCCCGGCCGTCATCGAAACCGAGCTGAAGACCGGCGCGAAGATGCGGTTCGTCTTTCCCGGCGAGGCACCGGTCGACGAGAAGATCAGCGAGGGCGAAATCCTCGAGTTCGATCCACCGAAGGTCTACGCGTTCCGCTGGAACGCCGATGTGCTCCGCATCGAGGTGGTACCCGACGGTGACGGGTGCCGGCTGTACTTCTCGCAGACCCTCGGCGGCGGACCGCTGGGCCGGCTGGGCGCGGGCCGCAACGCGGCCGGCTGGGACACCTGCCTGGCCTCGCTGTCCGCGCGCCTGGACGGCGAGGCGGCCCAGCCGCCGGGCGACTGGCTCGGCCCGATGCTGCGCTATGTCCGGAAGTTCGGTCTCGACCAGGGTGAAATCGCCGGCGGCGAGGTGCGCTTCGCCCGCGATCTGGTGTGGCAGCCGGTCGACCGCGTGTGGCAGCGACTCACCGATGGCAAGTTCGTCGCACCCGGCGGCGCGCCGCCTGCCCCGGCCACCGCCGACGCGGTGCCCGCGGGTCCGCTGACCGTGGTCGAGGCACCTCAGGTGCTGGAATACCAGTGGCTGCACGAAGGAACACCAGCCGGCACGGTGCGCTGGGAGATCATCTCCGCGGGCCTGCTGGGCGTACGCGTCGAAGTGACGCAGACGATCCCGGACCGATCGGCGGAGGCCGCGGACACCGCGCTGGCTGCTTGGCGCGCCTGTCTCGACGAGTTCTTCCTGACTCTCTTCTCCGGCCCGGAGGCGGAAAAACGGTGAAGTCTACGGGAACTCCCACGGTGAGACTCATGCCCTACACACCATCGACGCTCAGTGATTAAGCTGCGAATTCATGAGCAGTGCGACGGAGCCGATCGGGACACCCCCGGCTGACGAGCCGGACATCCACACGACGGCGGGGAAGCTGGCGGACCTCTACCGACGGTACGACGAAGCGGTGCACGCCGGGTCGCAGCGAGCGGTGGAACGTCAGCACTCGAAGGGGAAGAAGACCGCCCGGGAGCGGATCGACCTCCTGCTGGACCCCGGTTCCTTCGTCGAACTCGACGAACTCGCCCAGCACCGCTCGACGAACTTCGGCCAGGAGCACAACCGTCCCTACGGTGACGGTGTGGTGACCGGTTACGGGACCGTCGACGGGCGCCCGGTGTGCGTGTTCAGCCAGGACGTGACCGTGTTCGGCGGTTCGCTCGGCGAGGTCTACGGCGAGAAGATCGTCAAGGTGATGGACCTCGCGATCAAGACGGGCCGGCCGATCATCGGAATCAACGAGGGCGGTGGCGCGCGGATCCAGGAGGGCGTGGTCTCGCTCGGCCTCTACGGCGAGATCTTCCGCCGCAACACCCAGGCCTCCGGCGTGGTCCCGCAGATCTCGCTGATCATGGGCGCGAACGCGGGCGGACACGTGTACTCGCCCGCGCTGACCGATTTCGTCGTGATGGTCGATCAGACCTCGCACATGTTCATCACCGGTCCCGACGTGGTGAAGACGGTCACCGGTGAGGAGGTCACCTTCGAAGAACTCGGTGGCGCGCGGACGCACAACACGAAATCGGGCAACGCGCACTACCTCGCCTCCGACGAGGAGGACGCCGTCTCCTACGTCAAGGAACTACTGTCGTTCCTGCCGTCGAACAACCTTTCCGAAGCGCCCGTCTTCGAGGCGCCGGAACCGTCGGGTACGTCCATTCCGGACGGGGTGACCGAGTCGGACCTGGAACTCAACACGGTCATCCCGGATTCGCCGAACCAGCCCTACGACATGCACGAAGTCATCACCCGCGTGCTCGACGACGGTGAGTTCCTGGAGATCCAGGAACTGTTCGCGCCGAACGTGCTGGTCGGCTTCGGCCGGGTCGACGGCTGCAGCGTCGGTGTGGTGGCCAACCAGCCGACGCAGTTCGCCGGCTGCCTGGACATCGACGCGTCGGAAAAGGCGGCCCGCTTCGTGCGCACCTGTGACGCCTTCAACGTCCCGGTACTCACCTTCGTCGACGTTCCAGGCTTCCTGCCCGGCACCGATCAGGAGTGGAACGGCATCATCCGCCGCGGCGCGAAGCTGATCTACGCGTACGCCGAGGCGACGGTCCCACTGATCACGGTGATCACCCGCAAGGCCTATGGCGGTGCCTACGACGTGATGGGCTCCAAGCACCTCGGCGCCGACCTGAACCTGGCCTGGCCGACCGCGCAGGTCGCGGTGATGGGCGCGCAGGGCGCCGCGAACATCGTGTACCGCAGGACGCTGGCGAAGGCCGCCGACGAGGGCAAGGACGTCGAGGCGCTGCGAGCCGAGTTGATCCAGGAATACGAGGACGCCCTGCTCAACCCGTACGAAGCCGCCGAGCGCGGGTACGTCGATTCCGTCATCGTCCCGGCACACACCCGCGGCCACGTGGCGCGCGCTCTGACGATGCTGCGCGAGAAGCGCGAAACCCTGCCACCGAAAAAACACGGCAACATCCCGCTCTGACTCGTCCGACCTGGTTACGACCTGGAGGTACCCGTGAGCGAACGGCCCTTGTTGCGCGTGGTGCGGGGCAATCCCGACGACGCCGAACTGGCGGCGGTCACCGCCGTCGTGGCCGCGGCCGCGTCGGCTCCCCACCGGCCGGAAGGCACGGAAAGCTCCGTGCCGCGGACAGCGCGGCGGTCCTGGTGGTCGGACCGCGCCGCTCTGCTGCGCCGTCCGTTGCACCCCGGTGAGGGCGCGTGGCGCGCCTCCGCGCTCCCGCACCAGCCGGTGACCCGGTGATTCCCTAACCCGCGCGCACCGCGACGCCCGCGGGCGGATCGTCGCCCTCCTTCACGTGGACGACCAGGTCCGCCTCGGGCAGCGCGTCGCGTGCGCTGCCCGCCAGCGAGGCCGGCACGTCGAACAACTCGATGCTCAACCGGCCGAGTGGCCGCAGCCGCACCAGCTCGGAGACGGGCATCGCGCCCCGCACGATCAGGCGCCCCAGGGCGGGCAGGTCCCGCAGCTCCCGCACCTCGTCGACGGACGGAATGCCGGCCACCGTCAGCTTCTCCAGCCGGGCGCATCGCCGGACCCCCACCAGTGAGCCGGGACGGCTGTCCAGCACCAGTTCGGTCACCGGCAGGTTCTCGGGCAACTGCTCGATCCCGCCGGACAGCCCGGGCCGGCGCAAGGACAGCAGTCTCAGCCGCGCGCCACCGAGCGTGGCCAGCCCGGGCGTGCGGCGGCTGGCGAAACCACCCGTCGTGTGCGGGTACAGCTCCTCCACGCCGAGTTCGGTCAGTGCGGACAGATCCTGCAGCGCGCTGTACCCGGAAATCCGCAGCACGCGAAGCCGGTCGCAGCCGGCCAGACCGCCCAGGTCCCGCGCCTGTTCGTTGGAACGGATTTCCAGGCGGGTGAGGTTCGCGATCTCGGCGAGCGGCCGGCGACCGTGGTGATCGGTCAGCGCGATGTTGCCGATCAGCTGCACGGCGGTCAGGTTCCGCAGATGGCGCAGGCGCGGCAGCACATCCCACCGGTGCACCTCGAGGACCAGATCGCCGAAGTCCACATGCGACAGCAGGGTGCGCGCGTAGTCCTCGGAATGGTCGAACACCCGCCACGCCCGCAGCAGCTCGTCGATGACCACGCCCTGATCGGTCCCGGCGAACGGCTCGATCTTCTCCCAGGCCTCCTCGCCGCCGACCATCGCCAGTGTCCTGATCACCCGGGCCGCCACCGAGGCCCGGGTCACGCCGGTCTCGTCGGCGTGCTTGCCCACCTCGACCGGGCCGGGCAGCAGATCGACGACGAACGAGCCCGCCCTGGCCAGCATCTCGGCGTCCTGCACGGTGGCGGGCGGGATGAGGCGGCGCACGGCCGCCAGCACGTCGGTCCGCACATGTTCCGGGTCGATCACGTCGACGTAGCCCAGCGACGCCGCGGCCAGCAGCGTCAACCTGTCCGCGGCCTGAACGTCCTTGCGGGTGCCGCGCTTCGTGGCCCGCTCCAGCAGCCGTCCGAGCAGTTCCCCCGCCTCGCGCGCTCGCGCCTGCGCGGCGGCCATGAAGACGACCTCGTGCAGCGAGTCGTCGTGCGCGTGCTCGATCAGGTAACCGAGTTCGCCGGCCTTGACGAACTCGCCGGCCGCGAGGAAGTCCCGGAACGTGCGGTGCACGAAACGGACCTTTCCCTCACGGAGCCGGAGCAACCCGGTGCGCTCCACCATGTGCCGCAGCACCTGCGAAGGCCGCAGTTCCCGCGCTTCCGAACGGAGCCCGGACATCGCGCGACCGAACCGCTGCTCCGCCGCGGCCAGGCCGACCTCCAGTTCGCCGTTTCGCACCATCGGCGCGGCGAACCGCTCCAGCAGGATCGTCTTCTCCTTGGTGGACATACGAAGCTCGTCTTCCACCGCGACATCCCGTTGTACGTCCCATTGCCCCAGCAACAACTCGAGCGCCTTGTCCAGCAGTTCCTTGCGGCTCTGCGGGAGATACATGTTCTCCTTGCGGTACAAGGCACACAGCAAGGAACACAGCAGTGGGCTGGACACCAGCGAACGCACATCCGGGCGACCGGCCAGGTTGCCCACCAGCCGCTGCTCGCAGCGGCGGAGCCAGTCCTGCTGCTCCCGGTCGGTCTCCAGGCTCCGCGCGGCCGTGTACCAGTGACCGATGAGCCGGCGCAAACCGTTGCTGCTCAACGGAAGCAGCTCGAAACGCTCGAAACCGGCGTCGAGCCAGTCGTCGGGGACGGCGGACGGCCGGGTGCTCACCACGTACCGGGCGGCGGGATAGGCGCGGACCAGACCGGCGATCCAGCGCTCGACCTGGTCACGGCGATCGACGAGCAACTCGTCGACACCGTCCACGAGCACCATCGCCCGGCCCGACCGCAGCAGGCCGCTCACCCAGCGCTCGGGTTTCTCACCGGCCAGCACGGCGGCGGTCACCTTCACCAGGTCCTCGGGATCGGGCAGCGCGTGGTCGCCGAACTGACGCAGCGACACGAAAAACGGGACGGCGTCACTGCTTTCACCGCCCCATGCGCTGCCGGACACCGCGGCGGTGTAGGCCAGCCAGCGCAGAAAAGTCGTCTTCCCCGCGCCCGCACCACCGAGCAACAGCACTCGGAGTGCGGAGCTGATCGCGTTCGCACCGTCGGTGCCCGCTCCGGTCAGCTCGGTGTCGTCGGCCGACCGGCGGCGCCTGGCGATGGACGGCGGGGTGTAGAAGGCGTCGAAGGCGTACCGGGCGGGGGCACGGCCGATGCTGACCTGGAACAGCTCGAAGGTCGAGTTGTCGTCCGCGACATAACGGATGTAGGCGCGCTCGAACCCGTCGGCATGCCGGCGAGGTTCCCGCGCGATGCTGCCGACTTGTTCCTTGAGTTCACCGAGACCGTCGGCGATCTCCGCGTTCACCGCGTTCATCACCGCGTCGACGGCTTGCGCGCGCTTCGCGACCGTTCGGCAACTGTGCCGGAGCAGGCGGTAGTAAGCCTCGCGACCGTCTTCGCCGAGACCCGCCGCGGCCAGCGCGGGTCGGCCCGCGGAGCGGACCCGGGCGCGCAGCCGGTTGACGCTGACCAGCACCCCGGGAGACGACTCGGCCAGTTCCGCGATCCCGGCGGCGGCCAGCGACTTCGCGACGGCTTCCTGTGCCGCGGCCCAGTCGCCGTCGGAAACCTCGCGGAACTCGGTCCGGCGCAGCTCGCCGAGCTCGCGGACGGCGTGCGCGAGAACACGCTCGGGACTGGTCATGTTCGTCAGCCGGCGTCGCTCGATCAGCCGATTCGCGCTCTTGTCGACGGCCCACTGGCGCAAGGCCGAAAGAGTCGCGCCCAGCGTGGACACCAGTACGGACGAAAGCGGATCCACCCAGCACCTCAGGGATTCCCGGTCGGTATACCCCCAACGGGGTCCACCGTACCGATTTTCCTCCCGCTTCCCCGCCGCTTTCCCCCGACTACCTTCTCCGGCCACCTCCGCCAGGCACTTCGCGCGCTCTGCGACCGGTGACCACCGGGTACGCTGCGGCTCGTGCGTTTCGTGCTCGCTTCCGCTTCCCCCGCCCGCCTGGCCGTACTCCGAGCCGCGGGGATCGACCCGAGTGTGGTCGTCTCCGGCGTCGACGAGGACGCCGTCGCCGCATCGTTGACCGATCCCTCGCCCGCCGAACTCGTCACGGCACTGGCGGTCGCGAAGGCGGAAACGGTGCTCGACACGATCAGCGACGAGGACGCCGTCGTGGTCGGCTGCGACTCGATGTTGTTCATCGGCGGGGAACTCGTCGGCAAGCCCGGCGATCCGGAGGTCGCCCGCAAGCGGTGGGCGCAGATGACCGGCGGCACGGGCGAACTGCTCACCGGTCACGTGGTGCTCCGCGTCGAAGGCGGCCGGCGCACCGGGCGCGCCGCCGGCCACCAGACCACCACGGTGCGATTCGCCGACCCGTCGCCCGCGGAACTGGACGCCTACATCGCGACCGGAGAGCCACTGAACGTCGCCGGCGCGTTCACCCTCGACGGGCTCGGCGGCTGGTTCGTCGAAGGCATCGACGGCGACCCGTCGAGCGTCATCGGCATCAGCCTGCCCCTCACCCGCCGCCTGCTGGCCGAGGTCGGGGTCAGCGTTGTCAACCTCTGGCGCCCCTGAATCGATTCCGGTTTGGAAGGAAGGGGTATTTACTACGGACTATCCGTAGTAAACACCCCTTCCTCCAAAACGCGTGGGAGCGAAGTGTGGCGTACGCCTCTTAGGGACACTCCCTGACCCTCGGGCCGTAAACTTCGGTTCAGCCGTAGGACCACAGGAGGTGGGGCGTGTCCGACCAAGAGCGCCAAGGCGGACCGGTCACGAAGATCCTGATCGCCAACCGCGGCGAGATAGCGGTACGGGTGATCAGAGCCGCGAAGGACGCGGGACTCGCCAGCGTCGCGGTGTACGCGGACCCTGACCGCGACGCGCCGCACGTCCGGCTCGCTGACGAGGCGTTCGCCCTCGGTGGCAGCACAGCGGGCGAAAGCTACCTGGTGATCGACAAGCTCATCGACATCGCGAAGCGCTCCGGTGCGGACGCCGTTCACCCGGGTTACGGCTTCCTGTCCGAGAACGCGGACTTCGCGCAGGCGGTGATCGACGCGGGGCTGACCTGGATCGGCCCCAACCCCCAGGCGATCCGCGACCTCGGCGACAAGGTGACCGCGCGGCACATCGCGCTGAAGGCGGGAGCGCCGCTCGTGCCGGGAACCAAGAACCCGGTCGCCAACGCCGAAGAGATCATCGCCTTCGCCGAGGAGCACGGCCTGCCGGTGGCCATCAAGGCCGCGTTCGGCGGCGGTGGCCGCGGCCTGAAGGTGGCCCGCACGCGGGAAGAGATCCCGGAGCTGTTCGAATCCGCGACCCGTGAAGCCGTTTCGGCCTTCGGTCGCGGCGAATGCTTCGTCGAGCGCTACCTCGACAAGCCGCGCCACGTCGAGGCGCAGGTGCTCGCCGACAAGCACGGCACCGTCGTCGTCGTCGGCACGCGGGACTGCTCGCTCCAGCGACGTCACCAGAAGCTCGTCGAAGAGGCCCCCGCGCCGTTCCTGACCGACGAGCAGCGAAGCACCATCCACGAGTCGGCGAAGGCCATCTGCCGCGAAGCCGGCTACTCGGGCGCCGGCACGGTCGAGTACCTCGTCGGCACCGACGGCGCCATCTCCTTCCTCGAAGTCAACACGCGGTTGCAGGTCGAGCATCCGGTGTCCGAGGAGACCACCGGCATCGATTTGGTCCGCGAGATGTTCCGGATCGCGCGGGGCGAAAAGCTCCGCTTCACCGAAGACCCCACACCACGCGGGCACTCGATCGAGTTCCGGATCAACGGCGAGGACGCCGGACGCAACTTCTTGCCCGCCCCCGGCACGGTGACGAGGCTGGAACTGCCGGCAGGCCCCGGTGTCCGGGTCGATTCCGGCGTGGAGAGCGGCAGCGTGATCGGCGGCCAGTTCGATTCCATGCTGGCCAAGTTGATCGTCACCGGCGCGGACCGCGAACAGGCGCTGGAACGCAGCCGCCGCGCCCTCGATGAACTCGTCGTCGAGGGGATGGCCACGGTGGTGCCGTTCCACCGCGCGATCGTGCGCGACCCGGCCTTCGCCGAATCCTTCGCCGTGCACACACGCTGGATCGAGACAGAGTTCGACAACCGGATCCCGCCCTTCGAACACCCCGCCGAAGCCGCCGAGACCGCCGAGTCGCGGCGGACCGTGGTGGTCGAGGTCGGCGGACGGCGGCTGGAGGTGTCCCTGCCCGGCGACCTCGCGCTGGGCGGCAGTGCCGGGGCGAACGGCACTACCCGGACCAAACCGCGCAAGCGCGCCGGCGGCACCAAGACCGCCACCGGCGGAGACACCGTGACCGCCCCGATGCAGGGCACGATCGTCAAGATCGCGGTCGACGAGGGCCAGCAGGTGGAAGCGGGTGACCTGGTGGTCGTGCTGGAGGCCATGAAGATGGAAAACCCGGTCACCGCACACAAATCCGGCAAGATCACCAGCCTGTCCGTGGAGGTCGGCTCCACCGTCACCCAAGGCGCCACCCTGCTGGAAATCAAGGACTAACATGACGGTGTGACCGAGTCTCCGGACCTCCGGATCAGTGACGCCGACCGCGAGCAGGCGCTGAGCGCGCTGGGCGAACACATGAGCGTGGGCCGCCTTACCGTCGACGAGTACGGCGAGCGATCGGCGAAGGTGGCCGCCGCCAGAACGCAGAGCGAGCTGCAGGAGGTGTTCACCGACCTGCCCGAGCCGCATCCGCGGGCCAACACGCCCTGGGCCACCGTTGCGCAGTCGACCGCGAAGGCGCCGGCGACCTGGGCGGACCGGCCGCTGGGCCAGCGCATGCTGACCGCGATCATCCCGTTGCTGTTCGTGGGCGCCGTGATCCTGGTCGCGACGACTCACCTCTGGTTCATCATCCTGGTTCCCGTTCTCGTCACGGCCGTCGGCCGCGGACTGTGGGGGTACGACGGGCGCGGGGACCGGGATCGTCACGAGCGGATGCGGGACCGGCGACGGGACCGGCGACGCGGGCTTCGTGACCGCTGAGGGCTCTAGAATCACCCCGTGAGCGCGGATATGCGGCTCAGCGACGCTGAGCGTGACGAAGCCATCGAGGCATTGTCCGAGCACGTCCGGACCGGGCGGCTGGACGTCGAAGAGTTCGGCACGCGCTCAGCCAAGACAAGCACCGCGAAGACCCGAAGCGATCTGGCACCGCTGTTCGCCGATCTTCCCGCGCCGCACCCCAGCGTGTTGACCGCACCGGCCGCACCGGCGCCCGCGCCCGGCCCCGCGCCGGCCCGCCGGTTCGCCGCGGGTGCGGTTCCGATCGCGGCGATCATCGCCGTGCTGCTGTTCTTCACCGTGGCCCGCGGCCTGTGGCTGGTGTTCCTCCTGCCGGCCGCGGCGGCGCTGCTGTTCGCGGGCCGGAACCGCTGATGGAGCCGGTCGAACTCAGCACCGGCGAATACCACCTGCGCCAGTTCCGCGCCGACGATGGACTGGATGACCGGCCCGCGCTGATCGAGGCGTTCGCCGACGAAAACCATCAGCGGTTCGTGCTGAACTATCCGCTGCGCACGCTCGAAGACGCCACCGTGTACATGGCACGCCGCGCGTCCGAATGGGCTCGCGGGGAACGCTGCTCGTGGGCCGTCGCCGCCGGCGATAACGAACAGCTGCTCGGCGAAGTCGGTCTGAAAGATCTCGATCTGTGTGCGGGAACCGCTGAAGTCACCCTTTGGGTTCACCCGTTCGAGCGACGCCGTGGAATCGCCGTCACCGCATTGGGCGCGGCACTCCGATTTGGCACGTCGACGTTGGGCCTGCGTGAGATCTCTTACCTCTACCACGCGGACAACGTGGCCTCCGCCGCGGTCGCGCGCCGTTGCGGTTTCCGGTTTATCGATACCCTGTTGTCATCCGATGGGCGCAAACTTCTTCGGTGCCGGCGTGTGACTGAATAAGCTTGTGCCAGCGGACACAATTCCTCGCACCCGAACCAGACTTGTGATGACCTGGATTCAGGTACCTGATTCAGCGCCGAACGGGGGAAACGTGGGCGAGTACAGCATCTTCCTGACCCGCATGCTGGACGTGCTGTGTGACGGGGGCAACCGAACAGCATTCGCGCAGCGTGACCGGTCGATCACTTATCGGGAGACTTTCGAAAAGCTGAGACGGTTGCACGGCACACTGAAAACGGAAGGCATCGCGCCCGGACAACTTGTCGCGATAACCGGTGGAAACATGCCGGAAAGAATTCTGTTACAGATCGCCGCGCAGTTGCGGGGCGCCCGGGTGGCGCATGTCGAGTCGGTGGAACTACTGGACACGATTCATCCCGATCACGTCATCTCGTCCAACCCCGAGGGCCCGCTGATGCTCGCCGGCACGGGGCCGGCCCCCACGGAGGCCGACATCGCCCTGCCGCGTTCGGTGGAGACGCTCTTTCCGGCGGACGGCAGGTTCGCCTCCTACGGCGAGACCTACGAGGAGATCGCCCGCACCTGTCAGCCGCAGCCGGACGGCCCGCAGCGTGTGCTGCTGATCGCGCCGATGTCACACCCGATCGGCAACCGGATCGCCTGCAAGGCGCTCCTGTGCGGCAAGACCGTCGTCCTCCACGAGCACAGCCCGGAAGAGGCGCTCACCGCGGTGCGCGAGGCCAACTCCACGGCCTGATCGCACGCCACGGATTGGGGGGACCCGCGCACGTTCCGGGCGCCAGAGGTGGCCTGCCCCCGTTCCGGTACCACCCGTCGCGGTCGATCTCCCGCGACTCCGCGCGGACCCCGCGATCAACCGCGCACAGGCAGTGGCCTCTCGCAGCCGCTCACCCCTACGCGGTCGGACCCTCCTACGATCCTGGCCTCCCGAATAGCCCCGCGGCGGGCTGCACCGCCTCGCCCAACGCGGCGTGCCGGTCCCGTCGCCGGTCCCGCTGCGTAGTGCCACCCCACCCCGCCCGTCCGGCCCCGAACCTCGCCCTGTGCTCGGCCGCCGACTCCGAACACGGGCCCCCGCGACCCGCTAGCCGACCGGCTCGGTGAGGCGGGCACGCGCCTCCGGCGCACTCGAACGCCGCGCGTCGGCGGCCTCATCGCTCGGCTGCGTCTGGGAATCGCGCTCCGCGGCCACCCGCGCCGTGTAGACCTTCACCTCGTGCAGGACCGTCTCTTCCGTCCAGCCGAGCGCCTCCCCCACCAACCGCGCCACCTGCTCCGCGCAGTCCACACCACGATGCGGATACTCGATCGAGATTCGGGTCCGGCGCGCCAGTACGTCTTCCAGATGAAGCGCGCCCTCATGGCTGGCGGCGTAAACCGCCTCGACCGCGAGATAGTCCGGCGCGTGCTCGATCGGTCGCAGCAACTCGGGCCGCCCCTCCGCGAGCGCGAGCACCTCGAACACCAGCGACCCGTACCGGTCGAGCAGGTGCCGGACGCGGTAGGGATGCAGACCCGCCTGCGCGCCGAGGTGATCGGCCTGGTTGACCAGCGCGTGGTAGCCGTCCGCGCCGAGCAGCGGGACCTTGTCCGTGATCGACGGCTGGAGCCTTCCCGGCAGATCCACGGCCGCCGAGTTCACCGCGTCCGCGGCCATTACCCGGTACGTCGTGTACTTTCCGCCCGCGATCGCCACGAGACCGGGCGCTACCCGCGCGACCGCGTGTTCCCGGGACAGTTTGGAAGTCTCCTCACTCTCCCCGGCGAGCAACGGCCGCAGGCCGGCGTAGACGCCCTCGATGTCGTCGTGGGTCAGCGGCGTCGCGAGCACGGTGTTGACCTGGTCGAGGATGTAGTCGATGTCGTTCTGAGTCGCCGCCGGGTGCGAGAGATCGAGATGCCAGTCGGTGTCGGTGGTCCCGACGATCCAGTGGTTGCGCCACGGGATCACGAACAACACGGACTTCTCGGTACGCAGGATGATGCCGGACTCCGAGACGATCCGGTCCCTCGGCACGACGACGTGCACGCCCTTGCTGGCGCGCACCCGGAACCGCCCACGGCTGCCGGAAAGCCGCTGCAGCTCGTCGGTCCACACCCCGGTGCAGTTGATCACAGCGTTGGCGTGGATCTCCGTTTCCCGGCCGTCCTCGACGTCGCGGACGCGCACCCCGGAAACCCGGTCCGCTTCACGGAGGAACTCCACCACCTGGGTCGAGGTCCGGACCACTGCGCCGTAGTGTGCCGCGGTGCGCGCGACCGTCATGGTGTGCCGCGCGTCGTCGGCCTGGGCGTCGTAGTACCGGATTCCGCCGATCAGCGCGTCCCGTTTGAGCGCGGGCACCAGGCGCAGCGCACCCGCCTTCGTGAGGTGTTTCTGCCCCGGCACCGACCGGGCCCCACCCATGGTGTCGTAAAGGAACAGACCACTGGCGGTGTAGGGCCGCTCCCAGCCGCGGTGGGTCAGCGGGTACAGGAAGCTCACCGGCTTGACCAGGTGCGGGGCGAGCCTGGTGAGCATCAGTTCCCGCTCCCGCAGGGCCTCGCGGACCAGCCCGAACTCGAGCTGTTCCAGATAGCGCAGCCCGCCGTGGAACAGCTTGCTCGACCGACTGGAGGTGCCGGAGGCCAGATCGCGCGCCTCCACCAGGGCGACCCGGAGACCGCGGGTCGCGGCGTCCAGCGCGGTGCCGGCGCCGACCACGCCACCACCGATCACCACCAGATCGAAGGTCTCGCCGCTGAGCCGGCCCCACGCCTTTTCCCGCGCGGCCGGCCCCAGCTTCGACTCAGTCACTCCGGCTCCCTCCTCGCGCCTGCTGCTGCACGTCACAAGCATGACATGGCCGATGCGCCCGGGCGCGCCTTCCGGAGGTATCCCGGGTCACTGTGCGAACGCTCTTGGAATGATCGCTACCACCCAGTAACGTTCACCCGATCGTGGATCGGCAGCGGCGCCGGGACGAGCCGTGCTGATTCCGACGAAACGCACTGAGGGAAGGGGCGGAATGAGCGCGGGTGGGATTTTCGTCTGGGAGATGCTCGGCACCGCGGTGCTGATCCTCCTCGGAAACGGCGTGGTCGCGAACCACGTATTGCGGAAGAACAACGGGCACAACGCGGGATTCCTCTTCATCACCTTCGGCTGGGCCTTCGGCGTCTTCGCCGGCGCGAGCATCGCCGCGCCGAGCGGGGCGCACCTCAACCCGGCCGTCACCCTGGGGCTGGCGCTCGCGGGAAAGACCCCGTGGAGCGAGGTTCCGTTCTACCTCGCCGGCCAGCTGGTGGGCGCAATCGTCGGCGCCGTGCTGTGCTGGGCGACCTACAAACTCCAGTTGGACGACCATCCGGAACCGGAGAACACGCTCGGCATCTTCTCCACCGCGCCGCAGATCCCGAACAAGCTGTGGAACCTGGTGACCGAAGCGATCGGCACGTTCGTGCTCGTGGGCTGGATTCTGCTGAGCCCCACGGCCAAGGCCGGCGGTGGCGGTGTGCCCGACTTCGGCAACTCGGCGCTGGGCTACGCCGGAGTCTCGTTCGTCGTGCTGGTCATCGGCATCTCACTGGGCGGGCCGACCGGCTACGCCATCAACCCGGCTCGTGACCTCGGGCCGCGCATCGCCTACGCGTTCCTGTTGCCGATCAGGGGAAAGGCCGACCCGAACTGGGGATATTCGTGGGTTCCCGTCGTCGGCCCGCTGGTGGGCGGCGCGCTGGCTTCGCTGCTCTACCTGGCCGTGCACAACCTGACCTGATATGGGAGAGAACATGCCTTACATCGTCGCCGTAGACCAGGGCACCACATCGACCCGAGCGATGATCTTCGATCACTCGGGCCGGGTCGTCGCCGTGGACCAGAAGGAGCACGAGCAGATCTTCCCGCGGGCCGGCTGGGTCGAGCACAACGCGGAGGAGATCTGGGACAACACGCGCGCGGTCACCGCGGGCGCCCTGGCCAGAGCCGATCTGACCGCCGGCGACATCGCCGCGGTCGGCATCACCAACCAGCGCGAGACGGCGCTGGTATGGGACCGCAAGACCGGCAAGCCGGTGTACAACGCGATCGTCTGGCAGGACACCCGCACCGACAAGATCGTCGACGAGCTCGGCGCGCGCGGCGGCGGCCAGGAACGCTACCGCGCGAAGACCGGGCTGCCCCTGGCCACCTACTTCTCCGGCCCGAAGATCAAGTGGATCCTGGACAACGTCGACGGCGCTCGCGAGCGGGCCGAGGCCGGGGACCTTCTGTTCGGCAACATGGACACCTGGGTCCTGTGGCAGATGACCGGTGGGCCCGACGGCGGGATACACCTCACGGACCCGACCAACGCTTCACGCACCTTGTTGATGGACCTGGACACCCTGGCCTGGGACACCGAAATCGCCAGCGATCTGGGCATCCCGCTGTCCATGCTGCCGGAGATCCGCTCGTCGTCGGAGGAGTACGCCCGTGTTCGCGAGCGGGGCGTGCTGTCCGGGGTGCCGATCGCGGGCATTCTCGGCGACCAGCAGGCGGCCACCTTCGGGCAGGCGTGCCTGTCACCCGGCGAAGCCAAGAACACCTACGGCACCGGCAACTTCGTGCTGCTCAACACCGGCACGGAGAAGGTGATGTCGCGCAACGGCCTGCTCACCACGGTTTGCTACAAGATCGGTGCCCAGGAAACGGTGTACGCGCTGGAGGGTTCGATAGCGGTCACCGGCTCACTCGTCCAGTGGCTGCGGGACAACCTGGGCATGATCGGCACCGCGGCCGAGATCGAGACCCTGGCGCGAAGCGTCGAGGACAACGGCGGGGCATACTTCGTGCCCGCGTTCTCCGGACTGTTCGCCCCGTACTGGCGCTCCGACGCCCGCGGCGCGATCGTCGGCCTCACCCGGTTCGTGAACAAGGGGCACCTCGCCCGTGCCGTGCTGGAGGCCACGGCGTTCCAGTCGCGCGAGGTGATCGAGGCGATGAACGCCGACTCCGGCGTGCCGCTGAAGTCGCTCAAGGTGGACGGCGGCATGGTCGTCAACGAACTGCTCATGCAGTTCCAGGCCGACGTCCTCGGCGTTCCGGTGATCCGCCCGGTGGTCAACGAAACCACCGCGCTCGGCGCCGCCTACGCGGCAGGCCTCGCCGTCGGGTTCTGGGCCGGCGAGGACGACATCCGGAACAACTGGGCACAGGACCGGGAATGGACCCCGAACCTGGACCAGACCACGCGCGAAACCCAGTACCGCAACTGGAAGAAGGCGGTGACCAAGACCTTCGACTGGGTGGAGTGAACCGCGCTCGCCGCGCGCCACGGCACCACGTGAGCCCTCGGTGACGGTCGGGCAAGAACAGAACTCCGACCGTCACCACGGGCTTGCCTCGATCGGCTCGCGCTGCTCGTCTCGCGCGGGCTCGGCACCTACTCGATCCGCCAGCCGCTTTCGCCGCATCGCTCACGCCAGTTGCCGGATGGACTCGCACACCAACGCCGTCGGCGCCCGCGGACGGAAGGTGTCGCATCGAGTTGTCACAGCACACGGGCCATTCGGATCACCCCGTTCTCGCACCGCATCACCCATTGCACGGCACCGCGCCCAACGGCTTCGTAGCACGATCGGCACGGCCCCGCGCAACGCCACGCATCGCGGAGCAACGCCACGCATCGCAGAGCAATGGCGCTCGGCCATCGCCACATCGGCCTGGTTGCCGTCGTGCCGCGCAGCTTCTGGTGCCGCGCAACGCCGGGTGCCAGGTCTTCAGTTCCCTGCCGTGGAACCGTCACCGGTTTCGGGCGCGCCCCTCGGCACGATGCGCACCTGGGGTGCGGGCGCACTCCCAGGCGCCGAACACGACACCGACGCGGCGGGCGCAACATCGGCGCTCGACGTCGTTGGTGACGCGGCCGGCGTCGAACTCGACGGCGGGTTGCCGGACGGCGGTTCGCTGGACGGGGGGTTGCTGGAGGATGGCACCGAGGTGGTCGGCGGCGCCGTGGAAGTAGGCGACGGCGTCACCGGTGTGCACACCACCGTGAACTCCGCTGTCGCGGTCCCGTCAGCGAACTGCGTGGGGCCACCGCTGCAGGTGAAACTGGCCGTGAAATGCCCGGGCCGCTGCCCCGCCCGACCTTGGCCTGGATAGCCCGCCCCGCTTCCCGAATTGGGTTCAAGAACGACCGGCGCGGCGAGGCCCGGTGAAGTCACCTCCGTTCTGTTCCCGTAGCAACTCGCAAGAAATTCCAGCGCGCCCCCCGCCTGCACCGTCGTCGGCGTGACGTGCAAGTACGGCGGTGGCGCGGTGGCGCCTGCCGTCGGGCCGATGAACAAGGTTGTGCCCAGCGCGAGCAATCCTGCCCCAGCCGTGATCGTCTTGGCGCCCATCGCGCACCTCCTCAGGTGTGTTCTCGTTCTCCTGGAACACACCTGAGAATGCGATCACGTTGCCTTCTGCCGGTCGCGAATTTCCTCCGGATTTACTCGCTACTCACCGAAATGATGTTGAACGGCACTCCCTGGTTGTCGGTGACCTGTGCCATTCGCCCATAAGGCGTGTCACGGGGATCACCGAGGGCTGTTCCGCCGAGTTCCCTGAGCTTGGCAAGGGACGCGTCCGTATCGGACACACCGAAATACACCGACCAGTGCGAAGGCACGTCGGCCGGCACCTCCGCGGGCAGTGCACCCAGGCCGCCGATCGGCCGATCGTCGAGATTCAGGGTGGCATAGGAGAAACCCTCACCCGACATGTCCTCGATGCGGTAGCCGAACACCTCGGCGTAGAAGGACTTCGCGCCCTCGAAATCGCGGGTCATGCATTCGTTCCAGACCAAGCTCCCCGGCACGTTGGTGATCTGCAGGCCCTTGGTCTCCCCGGACTGCCACACACCGAACACCGCGCCCGCCGGATCCGCGGCCATGGCCATGCGGCCCTCGCGCCCGACATCGCCCGGCGGCACGATCAACTGGCCACCGGCCTCAGTGATCTTGGTCGCGATCTTGTCCGCGTCGGTGACCGCGATGTAGGTCGTCCACACCGACGGCATATCACCCATGTCGGGTGGCTTGGGCCCCACCGCGCCAACACTTCTGCCCTGCAGTTTGGCGATGTGGTAATGCCCGTACTCCTCACCTTGATCCTGCAGTTCCCAGCCCAGCAACCCGCTGTAGAACGGCACCGCGCGCTGCACATCGGCCACCATCGCGTCGACCCAGCACGGCGTCCCGTCCGGCCACGGCGTGTCACGGAAAACCATCTTGAACTCCTGTCTCTGGTCGGATCTGTACGACTGGTCACAGTGTCGCACCCGGGACCGACAAAAACAGGGCTCAAGCGAGTCCGGCGTAGACGATGACGTTGTCCACGTAGCTGTGCGCCGTGCGGTCGAAGCTTCCGCCGCAGGTGATCAGGCGCAGTTCGGCGTCGGAAGTGTTCCCGTACACCAGGTTCTCCGGAAAGGCATCCTTGTCGACCTGGTCCACTTCGCGCACCACGAAGACGACCGCCGAACCGTCCTTTCGCGACACCGAGATCCGGTCACCTGGCGCGAGCTCCTTGAGCCGGTAGAAGATGCCTTTCTGGTTGTTCCCGTCCACATGCCCGACGATGACCGCGGGGCCGATTTCGCCGGGCGTCGGCCCGTACGAGTACCAGCCCGCTTGCCGCGGCGTGCTCACCGGCGGGACCTGGATGGTGCCGTCCGGATTCAGCCCCAGCGGCACCAGCGTGGAATGCGCCGCGATCTTGGAGATGTCGATTTCCGTGGGCTCGGACGGGGCCGGCCCGGGTGACGGTGCCGTGCTGCTTGCCACCGTGGGCGGCGGGCCGGTGACCTGACGTGGTTCGGCCGCACAACCGGCCAGGAGCAGGAGACCGAGCAGCAGCGCCAAGAACCTCATGCCGGGAACACGCGCCGGGCCGACGGCGGGTTGCCCCGCGCGCCGGGATGATTCAGTCCAGGTCGTCGTGGCGCATCAGCTGCCGGCCTGCCTCGGTGATGGAGCCGGACAGCGAGGGGTAGACGGAGAACGTCAGCGCGAGATGGTCGACGGTCAACTGGTTCTGCACCGCCAGCGCGATCGGCAGGATCAGCTCGCTCGCGGTGGGGGCGACCACGACACCGCCGACCACCACTCCGGTGGCCGGACGGCAGAACAGCTTGACGAAACCGTGGCGAACGCCCTCCATCTTGGCCCGCGCGTTCGTGGCGAGCGGCAGCATGATGGTGCGGGCGGGCACCTCACCGGAATCGATCGCCTGCTGACTGATGCCGACCGTGGCGATCTCGGGGTGGGTGAACACGTTCGCCGCGACCGTCTTGAGCTTGATGGGCGCGACACCCTCGCCCAGGGCGTGCCACATCGCGATCCGGCCCTGCATGCTCGCCACCGACGCGAGCATGAGCACCCCGGTGCAGTCGCCGGCCGCGTACACCCCCGGCACGCTCGTACGCGAGACTCGGTCGACCGTGATGAAACCGCCGGGGCCGGGCTCGATGCCGACCCTCTCCAAGCCGATACCGGTGGTGTTGGGGATCGAACCGACGGTCATCAGCGCATGGCTCGCCTCGATCACGCGGCCGTCCGCGAGATGGACCACGACGCCCTTCTCGACCCGCTCGACGCGCTCGGCCCGGGCATGCTTGACCACCGCGGTGCCGCGCTGGGAGAAGACCTCCTCCAGCACGGCGGCGGCGTCGGCGTCTTCGTGCGGCAGGACGCGATCACGACTGGAGACCAGGGTCACCTTGACCCCCATCTCCGTGTAGGCCGAGGCGAACTCGGCGCCCGTGACACCGGACCCGATCACGACCAGATGCTCGGGAAGTTCGGGTAGGTCATAGAGCTGACGCCAGTCGAGGATGCGCTCTCCGTCGGGAACCGCACCCGGCAGCACCCTCGGGGTCGCCCCGGTGGCGACGAGCACCACGTCGGCATCGAGCACGAAGGGTTCATCCGAGCGCGGCGTGACGGCGACCTTGTGCGTGGCGAGACCGGGCTCCTCGTCACAGAACCGGGCTTCGCCGACGACGACGCGCACGCCTTCCCGCTGCAGGCGGGCACGGATATCGGCCGACTGCGCGAGCGCGAGGCCCTTCACCCGCCCCTGCACGGTGCGCAGGTCCACGCTGACCTCCGCCATGTCGGTGACCACGCCCAACTCGCCGAGACCGTGCATGTTCGCGCGGGCCCCGGAGGAGGCGATGAAGGTCTTCGACGGGACACAGTCGGAGAGCACACAGGCACCACCGAGCCCGTCGCGCTCGATGACCGTGACATCCGCCGCATGCTGTGCGGCCACCAGAGCCGCCTCGTAGCCCGCGGGTCCCCCGCCCATGATCACGATCTTGGTCACGTGCGCTCACCTTCCCGTCGCTCACGACCACCTTAGGAGGGCCATCCGGGCCGCCGGTCGCTAGGCTGTGCCCCGTGCCGTTGTATGCCGCCTACGGGTCCAACATGGAACCCACGCAGATGATGGAGCGCGCCCCACACTCGCCGATGGCGGGCACCGGGTGGCTCGAGGGCTGGCGGCTCACCTTCGGCGGCGAGGACATCGGGTGGGAAGGCGCGCTCGCCACCATCGTCGAAGACCCCGGGTCCCGGGTGTTCGTGGTGCTCTACGACGTCACCCCGCTCGACGAAGGCGGTCTCGACCGCTGGGAAGGCGGCGAACTCGGGCTGCACAACAAGATCCGGCTGCGCGTGCAGACCATGGACGGCTCGGCCCTGGCCTGGCTGTACGTGCTGGACGCCTACGAGGGCGGTCTCCCCTCGGCCCGGTACCTCGGTGTGCTCGCCGACGCCGCCGAAGCCGCCGGAGCCCCCAAGGACTACGTCGACGACCTGCGCACCCGCCCCTGCCAGGGCATCGCCGGCTGACCGACCCCGACTCCCCTCCCGCCCAACGACCCCCAACGAATCCAACGAATCCAACGACCCCGA
>Ga0310811_10001491_pt1 | contig 29289 bp, 26 predicted proteins | sample YCmetagenome_FD_207642 | JGI IMG/M metagenome (GOLD analysis project Ga0310811, IMG submission 207642) | Soil microbial communities from experimental microcosm in Duke University, North Carolina, United States - YC | ecosystem: Engineered > Artificial ecosystem > Soil microcosm > Unclassified ...
CAGGCCTCGCAGTCTACAGCCGTACCAATAGGCTGGTTTCATAGATGAGGTCCGACGCACAGACCTCACCCGCATGCTCGACGCCGATAAAATCATGGCGCGATGCATCAAAATCCTCGAGATTGCCCTCATAGACTTCACTATTTTCGCGTTTTTGCTAGACTTTTGCTAGCTTTTTTCTTGGTCAAATAAGTACATACATGTGAGAAGCAGGTCTTAATATGCAAATCCGTGGACCAAAGACTGGTTGGTCAAATGTCACAACCCACTAAACAAATAAACGCTATGGGCAGAGACTAGGACTTAAACACAGAATATCACAAGAGGCCAAGGAGCAAGTACACCTTGGGTCGATTCAATCATGAATACACAAGAGGTTTGAACTGAAGGACTACTGACTACAATCAACTAACTATATACACTTAATTGAAACTGAGACTGAAACTGAGTTCTAACTACTAGCCAATCATTAAATAGAATGAGAGTCATATGATATACCTGAGACTAATAATAGTCATGATGTCATAGAACGTTCTGGAACATATCACATGATGTTATCTTATCTTATCTTATCTAAAGACAATCATAAAACACTTCTTTATCTTCTATCATAGGAGTAACATGTGTAGTAGGCGCTAAAGGAATTGTAAAGGGAGATTTAGGGGTTTGGGGAGGCATTTGTGACATCAAATAACTGATGAAACTTTGCCTAGGATAAACTGTCTAGGAAATATACATGGACCAAAGACTGGTTGGTCAAATAACTACAAATGTGTGAGTTGCTGGTCTCAATATATGTACACAATGACCAAAGCTGGTTGGCCAATTATCTCTGGAGAATCCTGCACAGTTCTTCAAAGGGACTAACTTTGCAAGCAGCTATCTGTACAGTGAGAAACTTCAGGGGCTATTTTCACTTCCTGAGAACATATGTGCTTCTGAGAGATACTAAGTTTCTTATTTTTGGGGGAGAATGGGCTCTCCTTATATACATTTTGTGTGGGAATATTATGTAAGTATGTCATATCCTGAATTCCAGACCTATCCTATAGTTGGATTTATGGACTAATCCTTAGATTAGATTCCTAGACTTCATCCATAACCATTTCCAGTCTCATCCACTATTGCACTTGTCCAGCTACCGCTCATCCATCCAATCCGATATGCCTATCTGCTCTGGATCTGATATGATAAGCTTTCTTATTCATTACCTGTCCATATAATGTTAACACAGCCTATTCCTTTATTCGGTATTCTCTACCTTTCGGCTAACCGGTTCTATACTTACCTGATATCTTTGCTACTTGTCTATTACCAGTACTTGGTTGTTTACCTATCTGTGATGCTTACTGATCCATTATCCTTTGACTGCACTAATGTACATAGCCTCGGACACTGCCTCTGATTATTCTGTTAGTTACCTACAGTATATAAACTCTTGTAAATCTCGATAGATCCTCAGTTCGAATATTATTGTCTTGCAGCATTATCATCCTTGCACCTTAGTGTTGTAAGGATCCCTTCTCTATCCTTTGGGCCTAGAGATTGATTCCCTAGGCCAGAGCTCTGCTCTTCCGCATTTCTGGACTCTATCCATTTCCAGATCCTACCTTAGGCCTGATGGATTGTATCCTTACAGTGGCTCAAAAAAGTGTCCCAATGTTTGTGGCTTTTCATGTAATTGCTTCATTAGGAGTCAGTGTGCAGGAATCTGACTAAGCTATAGGGAGATGTTGGACAGCCCTGCCTCTTGGCAATATATTTGCTCCATATAGCGTGGAAAACAGATGACATCATGCAAAGATATGGTCATTTTAATTTGGTGACTCATTGGGACACTTTTTGACTTTCATTCTGATCAACACAATCTCTATAATTATGGTACTCTGTGTGGCTTGCTTTTACTCTAATTACCTCTACCACTCTTCTAGACATATTATCTATCAATTTGAGGGTCCCTAATATGGGGAAACTGGAATTGTTTGACCAAGGCTTGAAGCCAAGGCATGGGTTGACTAGCCTGAAGGCTAAGTTATCAGACTTTGTCTTTTAGGGGGATACCTAGTAGTCATGTCCATGCATGATTCCTAAATCATGCAGGACAATGAGTGGAATAAAAGTATTTAGCTTTCACAAATACTTGTTCTCAAACTTTGAAGTCCAGAGCTGGTATCCAATGCACATCCGCAGGTCCTTGATATCTTTTCTGTGCAAGAGACATCCCCCCCTGGAGGAATAGGTGTAGTTCATTTAGGTCTATAGCATAGTCACATGCGAGGGCAGATGAGAGGTTGTGTTCTGGATGGATGGATATGTTCGGATGATAACCTTTATTGGTGAAAAATGGTGAAACTCCAGTGGTAGCACTCGGAGTGTTGTTATATGTAAATTCTGCCAATGGAAGGAGTTCTGACCAGTTATCCTGCTGATAATTGCAATAGATGTGGAGGTATTGTTCTAGGGCTTGGTTGGCTTGTTCTGTTTGTCCATCTCCTTCTGGATGATATCCGGATGTGAAGTGGAGGATCATATTGAGCGTCTTTCCTAGAGAACAGAAGAAATGGGATATGAATTCTGTACCTTGGTCTGAAGTAATGTGAGACAGGATTCCGTGCTTAGAGAATACATGAAGCAGGAATAGTCTAGCAAGATCTGGAGAGGTAATGGTATCATGAGTCGGGATGAATATAGCTTGCTTGGATAAACAATCAATGATAACGAGGATGGCTGTATAGCCAGATGAGTCCAGAAGTTGTTCAATGAAATCCATGGATATGGAATTCCGAGGTCTTTCCAGTATGGGGAGTTGTTTCAGTAATCTGAATAGCTTATGTCTTGGAACCTTGGCTTGGGTACAGGTGGTACAGGATTTGATGTAGTCCTTAACATAGGTACATATACTGGGCCAGGTATATTCACATCAGATAAGCTCTAGGGTGCAGTTCTTACTGAAGTGTCCTGATAACAGATGGTCATGGGTATTCCGAAGGACATGAAGCCTAAGGTCATTGGATTCTGGAATGTATATGTGATTGTCACAATGGAGGAAACCACTATCATCCACAGTCCATCTATCATCTGGAGGATCGGACATGTGTATGGATCCAATAGGGTCATTAGGGAGTGTGGATAGGATATCCTTATGAAGCTGTTCAACATCCATAAGTACAGCTGTGTGGAGTACTGGAAATGCTAAGGTTGATGCTAGTGTAGTCCTTATCCCCCTCTTTGGAATAGACGTCCCAGCATCTAGTAAGGGAATCTGGTTTAGCTCCAAGTTTTCCAGGATGGAAACAGATGATCATATTGAATTGGTGGAGGAATTCCGACCAACGAGCCTGATGGTGAGAGAAGAGTTTGGTAGTTATGAAATACTCAAAGTTCTTATGGTCTGTGACAACATCAACAGGCTTGGACAAGCCTTCTAGATAGTGTCACCAGGTCTGAAAAGCCTCATGAATAGCTAAGATTTCCTTATCATGGGTATTATAATTGAGCTCCAGAGGGGTAAGGGTTCTGGAATAGAACACTACTGAATGGATTTTAGAATCCGGACATACTATGGACAGTATGCCAGCAATAGCGTAATCCAAGGTGTCTGTTTCTACAATCAAAGGAATGTTTGGCATCCAATGTGTTAGTATTGGAGCCATAGTGAAAGCTTTCTTGAATGTTTCAAAGGATTTTCAGCACTCATCTGAAAAATTCCAAGGTGTGTCCTTGCAGGTAAGCTGTGTAAGCAGAACTACAATATCTGAGTAGTTATAGATGAATCAACAATAGAAATTTGCGAATCCAAGGAAGGATTGGATATCCTTAACCTTCCAAGGTTCCGGCCAGTCTATGATAGCTTGTACTTTCTTGTTAGACATAGTAGGGCCATCTGGAGATAAAAGGTAACCAAGGTACTCCATGGATGTGGAATGGAATTTGCATTTTTTGGGTTTGGCATAAAGCCAATGCTTGTGGAGGCGTTGAAGTACTTCTTGGATGTGATTCTTATGGGATGCGAGATCTTGGGAATATATAAGGATGTCATCCAGATAGACAATAACATATATGTCAAGCATATTGGTGAAGATGCTATTGACAAACCGCCAGAAGGCAGCCAGTGCATTTGTGACCTTCAGACATAACCAACCATTCATAGGAACCATAGCACATTCAGAAAGCAGTCTTCCACTCATCTCCAGATGCAATCTGGACAAGATGATAAGCGGAATGGAGGTTGATTTTCATATAGATTTTGGCATGGCTAGGAGATTCTAATAGGTTGGATAAGAGAGGTAACAGATATTGGTCTTTCTTGGTTATCTGGTTGAGGCCATGGAAATCCATGCAAAGGCATAAGGAACCATCCTTCTTCTTGACAAAGAGGATGGGTGCTCAGTGAGGAGAGGAAGAGGAACAGAGGAGTCCAGTAGTGATATTTTCATCAAGAAACTTTCTAAGTGCTTCAAGCTCTACTGGGGATAATGGATAAATAGCTCCAAGGGGTGGGGTGTATCCTTCCTCCAAATTGATCTTGAGATCATATGGACGATGAGGAGAAAGTTGACTAGCCTTTCCCTTATCGAAGACACCCACAAACTCATGATAATCCAAAGGCACTCTGGATAGGTCTGGACCTTTGGACGAGAGCTTAGTGGAACGGAGATCTACTCCGGACAGACAAAGGTAAATGCTGAACTGGGCAGATCCTTCTAATTTACAGGCCCTGCAAAAGGCTACTGCATTGATTAGTGATATATTAGGAATTGTGTTATCAGCGGATGGTTCTGGCAAAGTCAGAGGGTGAGGTTCCACTGTAGGAATGGGTTCCAGAAGTGGAGGTGACATCAGAGGGATCAATGGCATTCCATGAGGTGTCGTCCAGAAGTTGATGCTGCCTGTAACCCAATCAATCAATGGATTGTGTAGGGAAAGCCAGTTATATCCAAGGACAATAAGACATGATGAATCCAAAGGAGTTATGTAAAATGTTTCAGAGGTAACTTTGCCAGAAGAGAAACAGATGGAAAGGTCTATAGCTTCAGAAATGGTAGCATTACAAGTACTGTCAAACAAACAGAGCAGAATAGGAGGAATCAGATATGTATGGAGTTTTTGTTTTTGGATGAGACTAGTTTCTATAAAACAATGAGAGGAACCACAATCTACAAGAGCTGGAAATTCAGAGATACTAGGATAGTCCCGAAGTGAAATGTATGGACAAAGTGAAGTCAGATTTGAAAGCACAATAGCATTAAGTCTTAACTCCTTTGCACGGGTTGAGTCAATGCAACCCTCATAATGTAGAGTCAGGAAGGTTGCGGACTATTTTTTTGCTTCAGATAAAGCCTCCTGTTTAGTTTCATGAGTAATCATAGCTGCATGTCCTTTAGCAGTGTGAGAGGTCAACTTAGTGCAGTCCCGAGCAGAGTGCCCAGGTCCACCACAGCATAAGCAGAGTTTCTTATTGAAACATCTTTGACATTCCTCAGCCATTAGCTTTCCATCCTTACCCAGCTTGGTATTAAGATCCAGAGCTTTAGGAGCGGCCAAGGTAGACATGGATGCAGGTTTTGCAGACTTGTTCTGTCCGGATCTATGATTCCCAGATCCAGATGGATGAGAACTAGTGCAGTCAGATGTGGATGGTTGCAGAGGATTGGATGATGAGGATTTGGTTTCTCAAGAAATCTCACCCTTACGTTCCCAGTAACAGGTATCAATAGTCTGAGCAAGGGTTTTGAATTCCAAGAGGGTAGCAGGTTTACCCATGTGACTGATTTCGTCCTTAATATGAGCTGGAAGTCCATTATAGAATTGGCAATGAAAGGCTCCATCACCCAACCCACGGACTTGTGAAGCAAGCCTTTGGAATTCTACAATGTACTTATTGATATGTTGTCCTTTGCGCATATTGAGGTGCTCGAGTTGCATCTTAGCATCTCTGGATGGGTCATGGGGTCCAAAATTCATTTGAAGTTCTAGCATAAACTTGGAGTAGTCATCCATCTAATCTGGACGAGAGCTTAACTCATCCAAAAGGAGGTCAGGTTCAAACCATTTGAGGGCCATGCCCTTAAGATAGGACTGGATGAAGTTAACTTTGGCCTGATCCAAATGGAAGGTCTTGGGTTTGCTTTGGAAATTAAGCTCACATTGAACAAAGAACACATGCAGCCTGAAACTTTGACTTTGGAATCGTCTGAAGAGGAAGTGCAATGGTTATTTCACGCAAGGTTATTGATGGCTTCAGATAACCGCATGAAAATGCAGTCCTGAGCATTAAGACCATTGTCTTCATTGTGGTCTGGTTCATCATCCAGATCTCCACCTTCATCATCAGGTGGGTTTCCTTCTGGAGTATCATCATCTTCATCATCAGGATCTTCATTGGCTGGGTCTAATCTGGATGGAGTGCACATAGGAGTCTCTGGATGCCTACAGTTCATCAACTTGGATATACTCTGAGCTGGTCCAGGAATGCTAGTGTGGCATTGAGAGAAACTGGTGAAGGTATTGACTATGGGTGTAGGGTCTTGTCGCACAGACACAAGTCCAGCATTATGGAGGGAATTCTGTGCAACTCTAGTAGGAGCCATGGGAAGGGTTGTAAGTATACTCAGAAAGGTGTGAGTTCAAATAAAAGCTATACATATCGTATCCGAAGATCCAGATGGTTATAGTAGCATATCTGAAGGTCTGGATGACTATCATATGATATCTGAAAGTAAGGATAAGTATTGTAATCCTATCTGAAGGTACGTCCAGATATCAGATGGAAGTATATAGGCTAGTCTAGACAAGTCTAAGACTAGAAACTAATGGAGTGTAGACTATCCAAAGATAGAGGCAGATATGTTAGACTTATTGGAAACAATCCTTAAGTCTCAGAGGGTGACAAGAGTTTATTAGACTTGAGTCTGGATAGCAGAATGAGAATGATATTTGAACTGCGGTACTACAGGACATATACAAGAGTTTATATATGATAGAACTAACTGAAAGGCTATGCACAAAGTATTGCAATGTATAAGCAATGCTTGTTGCAAGTCAAACATAGGCCAGAAGTTCATCACAGGTTAACGGATCCATAAGCATAGCCGGAAGTAAGCATAACTGATATAGTGGAAGGGAAGATATACCGAATGGAGGAATTAAGCAGTGTTTAATGCTATATGAACAGGATATGAATGAAGAAGCTTATCGTAACAGATCTGTGGATCGGATCTGATCAGATCTGGGATCCGGAACTTTGGATGAGAAGTGCGAATGTATGGGATATGACAGTGGGATAAGCGGTGGTTCATTTGGTTGTTGAATATTTGAGAAGTTAAATAACAAATGAGAAATAATGTCCAGACACATCTCAAATGCACAACATGGACAAGCACCTTGGAAGTGCCAGTCTTTTGGATCCCTCTTAAGCGCAACATTAACCTGCTGTTGAACACAGTGCAATATGTTGAGATAGATGTCAAACACTATAGTGAATTGACTCTGAAATGACAAAGAATATGCCACCTGCAGGGTGAGTAATGCAAGATCATACAAGGCCATTTGATTACTTACATTGTGGAGGGCACAAAGGACTTTTGTAATAGCTTGAATACTAAATGACAACTGTCAACGACAAATTTGATGATAAAGTTCTAGGCACTCAAGGTGTATGGCAACTGTGGGCTGGACAGGAGAACACCCAAGGAGGCCTGAACACAATAATGCGGCATTTGCTGGCTCATTGAGTCTTTGAAAAACAAGTAGACTAGGTTCAAGATCTATGTAACAACTGACTGTAAGATCTCATGATACAAAGACTTAGAAAACACACCCATTATACCAACACCACAAACCTTACACTTAGAGTCAGCATTGTGATTATCTCTGTCAGACTCACGTGACCCATGCTTCCAAAATAAGTAGGAATCAGTAAGGGTGGGGAGTTGCTCAGACCACGCAGTATGAGCATAAAGGTTGCATTGAGTTTGTGTCCTTTTATCATGGCGCTAGTGGTTGACTATACCTCTGAAAATGAGTGAGCAGGCATGAAGTATAATATAGATGTTGTACCTACCTTTCCTGAATGGTCATCTGGAGGAATTGAGAGAAAAGTGGTGTGTCATCATCATTATCCTGATATCCATTGTTGTTGTCATCATGCATTAAATCATTGAAGTTGTGTATAGGGTCTTCATAGTCAAGTCCAACTTCTAGTTGAGCCTCTGCAATGAGGGTGCAGACTTTTTGGGTGTTCTCTTGAACTGGGGTTAGTAAAAACCATAGGAGGAATGGATACATATGTTTGGCTAATTCTGCATGGTGATGTTCTGCATCCAAGCACTCGAGTTGAATTTGAGAGAGCAAGGCTGTTGTTGTATGGAGAGAGCTGTAAGATTTGAGAACAGACATCTTTACACACGAGGACGTCATGTTAAAGACCATGCACACAGGTGCATACAATCTCTTAGAGGGGTGAGAATGACTAACTCAGAAGGCTTTGGCCTCAGCTCGTACGCCATGCCCCTCACTTGAGTACAGTGCCTTTAATTTCGGATAAAGTCCAATAAGGTCCTAACAAAGTCTGGAGGACGTCAGAGGCAGACAACTCTGGTGGAGCATCCAAAGGACTTCTGGATGAGCACAGAAACTGTCTGGATGAGTGTGGGAAACTTCTGGACAGGTATCAGAAACTCGGATGGAGTTCTGTCCACTTGATAGGAATGAATAAGTGCACATATCAATCATTAGTGAAGACATAGGGTGGAGATACTGCAACAGACACAGTCTGAGGCAGGAAGAGTGGTCCGGAGTTCTGGATAGGGGTTCCAGAGTGGACACAGACAGATATAGACTACCCTTAGGTAGAGATGGAGTTGGATAAGGAACAGAAAGAGTGTGAGTATTGGAAAGGCAAGACTTTGACCTAAGGATACAATCCATTAGGCCTAAGATAGGATCCAGAAATGGATGAAGTCCAGAAACATGGAAGAGCAGAGCTCTGGCCTAGGGAATCAATCCCTAGGCCCGAAGGATAGAGAAGGGATCCTTACAATACTAATGTATGAGGACAATAATGCTGCAAGACAATAATATTCAAACTGAGGATCTATCAAGATTTACAAGAGTTTATATACTGTAGGTAGCTAACAGAATAATCAGAGGCAGTGTCCGAGGCTATGTACATTAGCGCAGTCAAAGGATAACAGATTGGTAAGCATAACGGAAAGGTAAACAACCAAGTACTGGTAATAGACAGGTAGCGAAGATATCGGGTAAGTATAGAACTGGTTATCTGAAAGGTAGAGAATACCAAATAAAGGAAAGGCTGTGTTAACATTATGTGGACAGGTAATGAATAAGAAAGCTTATTGAATCAGATCTGAAGCGAATAGGCATATTGGATCTGAAGCAGATAGGCATATCAGATTGGATGGACGAGCGGTAGTTGGACAAGTGTGATAGTGGATGAGACTGCAAATGGTTATGGTGTAACGGGGCGGACTGCAAGGGAACCAAGGCCAAACCTCTATAGCGGGAGGATGCGGCTCTATCTATCGAGGACCGACTACAACACGCCGCAGGACTACCTACTACGAGCCAGGACTCCTGCTACTGCGCCATGACCTCTGGCACTCCTGACCCGACCTGCCAGAGCGCCCCACTACATTTGCCACCCCTCCAAATGCAACCGTCCGTGGTTGCACAACAAAAGATGAATGTGTGGGAGTGTGACTCAAAGGACCCGTGCCGGACCTCCCTGATACATCTACCACTCCTCCAAATGCAACCATCCGCGGTTGTGTCAAAAAGGCCGGACATGCGGCACTGCGGGAATGACAAGCGCGAAGTGGCTGAATGAGATGGAGATGATGTTGACAGTGACAAGTTGGACAATGTGGTGTAGTATACCGTGAAAGATGATATGGCGAGTTGTCGAAATATGTGGGCGCGCAAGATAATTTGGGTGGTTTTGGAGGCAGCCACTGTTTTAAAAAAGCTGTCTTGAGCGCAGCAAATGTGGTGGTGTGCCTGGAATCAAGTGATTGGAACCACTGATCTGCCATTTGTCCAGGCATAAGTTGCATAGCGAAGCGCCGGACACACTGAGTGTCAGTCCATGCTGTTGGAAGGGAGAGCTGGAATTGCACAAACCACGCAGAAGGTTCCTTGTTGTTGCTATAGTCACCATAAAAGAGTGGGACAGGTTCTATAGACATGAATTTGAAATTTTCAGGGAATATGGAACTTGATATGATTGATGCGGGAGAGAATTTGCAAAAAACGAAATGAAAATGCGAACACAATGAGTCAGAAACCAAGAGAAGCAGACCAGAGTGAAAAAGAGAAAATGCGAAACTAGGACTCGGGTGTCAAGCACGGGGAACGAAGACCACTCTCATCACCAGATGTAATGGGGCGGACTGCAAGGGAACCAAGGCCAAACCTCTATAGTGGGAGGATGCAGCTCTATCTATCGAGGACCGACTACAACATGCCGCAGGACTACCTACTACGAGCCAGGACTCCTGCTACTGCGCCATGACCTCTGGCACTCCTGACCCGACCTGCCAGAGCGCCCCACTACAATGGATGAAGTCTAGGAATCTAATCTAAGGATTAGTCCATAAATCCAACTATAGGATAGGTCCAGAATCTGGGATACAACACATTGTCATTTTCTTGCGCCCCATAGCCTCTTGTTGTCTGGTCCAGATGTGTGGTGTAAGAGTAACAATGAAGCAAGGTAAGGCAGGAAAAGGAAGAGTAATACAAGAGACACAAAAACACACCTTGAAACAATGAGAATTGAGCTAAATATCAAGCTCGTCATGCAAGACAATGAGCTTGATGGTGTAGCAGATGAGGGAAACAGCAGAGAGGCTATGTGATGCTAATGGCAGCAAGTGCTGAGGGTACATAAATAGATACATTTTATTATAAATAACATATAATCCCTTCACCCAAGGTAACTGCTGAGTGCTGTGAGATTTGCTGAAGTACTGCAACACAGATTCTTGCCCCTAGTTAGTAACAAACATCTGATTGCATCAGTGTTACTAATATGTAACATTTATGGTGACACACAGGTGATGAACATCCCAACCAGTCATTTGACTGGATGCATAGCATCTGTCATATCCCATATATTCACGCTTCTCATCTGAAGTTCCAGATACCAGATCCGATCAGATCTGATCCACAGATCCGTACCGGATCTGTTACGATAAGCTTCTTCATTCATATCCTGTTCATACAACATTAAACACTGCTTATTTCCTCCATTTAGTATATCTTCCTTTCCGGTATATTGGTTATGCTTACTTCCAGCTATGTTTACTGATCTGTTAACCTGTGATTAACTTCTGGCCTATGTTTGACTTGTAATAAGCATTGCTTATACATTGCAATACTTTGTGCATAGCCTTCCACTTAGTTCTATCATATATAAACTCTTGTATATGTCCTGTAGCACCCCAGTTCAAATATCATCTTAGATTGTCCTCATCCTGCTATCCGGACTTGAGTCTTATCAACTCTTGTCACCCTCCAAGACTTAAGGATTGTATCTGATAGTCTACACTCTGTTAGTTTCTAGTCTTAGACTTGTCTAGACTAGCCCTTATACTTCTGTCCAATATCCGGATGTACCTTCAGATAAGTATATGATACTAATCCTTATCTTTGGATAGGAACACAATACTTATCCTTACCTTCAGATAGGTAAATGATACTCGTCCCTACATCCGGATATCATATGATAGTTGTCTGGACCTTCGGATACAATACATATAGTGCTCTAAAATACAGAGCTATACTCAGGAAAGGGGCACAGCATATGAGCTGAAGTCAAAGCCCTTTGGATCCAAACCTATTTGAGTATGACCTTAACAGCATCTTTAAATGTAGTGTATCAGATATAGAAAAAGCTTTTGATTTTGACAATCTAATGACCAGTGAATGAGTTCTATATTCCAAGATCAATGATATTCAATATTCCGAACTCCTTTCTCCCCAGGTTCAACATGCACCCTACAACATCCCACAATGACATTGTCTATTTCCTCACCAGGTTGCAGAACAACATGAGGGGAGATCTTGAAGTGCGGCACACTGTGACCCATCTCCAAGTCCTGTACTGGATGTGCTGCCCCCTGCACCAGCACCAGCAGCTCCCATGCCAGTGCTGCCCCCTGCACTGGCACCAGCAGCTCCTGTGCCAGTGCCAGCTCAAGTTGTTGTGTTTGGCCTTGCTGATTTAAGTAAAGTAAAGGTGGCAGCACTATTTCAGATGAAACATAGCATCTTTAGTACCTCCTTCTTGCCAAAGGATGACTCAGTGACAAGACGGTGGCAACCAGTTGCCTGAATGCCCAAGTGTGTCACAGTGGTAAGCCCACTTGGGTCATGGGCCATTTGTTACTGATTGAGTAGTTGTTACTCATAGCTGAACTGACTGCCTGGGCCACAACAAAAGCAGGCCAAGATGAGATCACTAAAATGTGTGATGCTCTTATAATGATCAGGAAAAATATGCAATTTCTGACATGCAGTACCGTGCTCTGGGGGCACGGTTTATATCAATTATTGGACACAGAGGAAAAGGAGGCGATAAAAGAATTTGTTGACAACCTCCTCAAAAATGATGCTTTCCTTTGAAGTGTCATCAAGGTTAGTTATTTTGTTCTTATTTCTTGTTAGGGACTCACTCTTGCTACTGTCACTCCTTCAGGTTAATGGAAAAGACGTTGACATTCCTTTTGGGAATCTAGCAATGTGGTACTACCTCTGGCAGCTACTCTTTCATGACAGGCAATACAGGCACTTCATCAGCAATGAATGGAATCTCCAGCTGTTATACACTTATACAAGTGTTGTGTTTAAGTGGGCGCTTACTGAATTGTCCAGTGGAGCATTCAAAGACTTGGATTTTGAAATCATCGATGCTATTATGGATCATGACAATATGGTAAAGCTATTCAATACTCTGACAACAAAGCAGCATGATGCCCTCACTGCAAGTGTTTTTAGTTAAGGTGAGCAACTCGAGTGGACAAATGACATCACATTGCTCATATTACATTACTTGAAGTACACAAATCCAGCAGAAATCAAAGGAATGAAGCATATGCCAGAGGAACTCGAAGTGTCAGTATCAATGCAACATACAGTAGGAAATAGAGAGTCAAGACATCTAGGCTACCACCAATCTCATACCCACCCACAAAACCAATGTGTAGATGATTACATTCATTATGAAAAATAATTTTAAAATCTTGAAAGCGAGAACATGAGAAACACCCAAGTACTGAAAATTGAGGTGTAACCCTTCAGTGGCTTGTTAAAGAGATTCAAATAGGAATTTTTGACAAATTGTATCAGTAGTTGGGGTGCTTGAGAGAGCTGATTAGCCTGAACAAGGATGCGCAGTATAGTGGACGATAGTCGATATGCACTGTCGAAGGATTAGTACACAGCCAGGGATAGCCAACATGCAATGTGAAAGCCTACCAAAGGTAAATGGCAGCGAATGTACAGTGCAGTCAACATGCAACAGTGAAGTCTGCAACTGTCTGTCATAATGTGAGTGCAGGGCAGGGCAGCTGGTGAGCAGAGTCCAGGAGAGCTGTGCAGCCTAAGGATGTGCAGTTCCACATGTAAAACGAATACAGTGAATGCACAATACAATAGTTGACAAAAAACAATAAGGCCACTGCAATGGCCCTACCATTTGATGTCATGACAGCCACACAAGAAGGGTGATAAAAATGCAGCAAATGCACTGTTGTCAGCATATAGTCAACACACAATGGTGAATTTTCTGCAATGCCAATCATTGGCCATGACAGTGCACAGTGAGAAGATGATGAAAATACTGTGACAGTGAATGCACACACTGTAGTCAGCCGCTATTGGTCGATATCATTACAATGTGACTGAGATTGAAAATTTTTTGAATTGTTTGTTGTTGTAAAACATGATCAACAAATCATCATCAACCTTTGAAGAGAGCCTTTGGAAGCCATTTTCAAGTTTATCCAAGTCATGGTTCTCAGTGAGTCAATAAACTTGAATGAGAGTTTTGGTCCAACAACAGCTTGAACAAGGTGATGTCTGGTGATCAGTATGGTACTGCAGAGAAACTTTAACTGGAATTTCTCACTCAGGATCCTATGTTCTAGTAGAACTTCAGCCTTCAAGTCTGCTACCAGGATTCATGCCAACTTGAATGATCATGCCCAAGCTTCAAGTTGAAGGCTCAGTGACTTGCAGCCACTGTGGCATCATTGGTATGATCACTGCATCCAGAAAAGATGACTATTACTCTAGGATCAGATTGAGGCTGCCATATCTATTGGCTGAATGAGTCTTGAGCACAAGTTCCAGTAACTGAGTGCCTTACCAGTATGATTCTGATGGCTCATGCCAATCATGGCCTCAGACAATGACTCTCCAAGAGGACCCTATGACAGTAGACTGTGACAATACCATCAATCCACTATTATTACGATAAGCGACTGACCAATTACCTTTCCCAGCAGCATGGACATCCCAATCAGTCATCTGACTGGTTGCATAGCACCTTCGAAAGTAGTGCCTTGGAAGCTCAATCTGTGTACCTCGCATCTGTCCTTGTCTGCATCATAAAGGATGCACCTCTTATTTCAAATCCGAACAGAACTTGTAGGTCAGTCACATCTGTTTAGGAATGAGGGGAACTTATTTGACCTGTGTCGTTTTGTTGGCAATAAAAAATTCAAATTTATCCTTAATTTTAAGATCAGGGAATGGAGAAACTTTACTTTGTGCATAGAATGGCTGGAAGAGCTATGTTCTTTGCCAGGTACATTCATGGATCCCTGTGGATTTGCGACCACCTACCATATGGACCTTCAATTCTTGGCCTGCAGAAAGAGACTTTGGGAGTTTCTTCATTGGTGCTCCTCTGTATCATCAACAACCTGTTCGTTATGAAATTTTCAGTTGTGCTTTTCAATTGTCTTACCCCCCTTCACTGCAGGGTGCCATTAGTGCTGTTGAGAACAATGAATATGGACTTATGGATGTTGATGAAGCTGAGAGTAAACAACTGGTTCATTCTAAGTTTTTTTGTACTTTTTAATCATTCTACTTTTCCCTTCAGGAAGATATGGATATCATAGATACCAACGGAGATGATCATATGGAGTCGATGGTGCTGGGTGTGAAGAATGTTCATACATATTTTTCACTGACCTTTTCATCCTAATTTTTTTTACCACAGGGAGATACTGACTTTGGGATGGACATCAACTAGGATGATGACATGATATGGTGCGTGAGTATGCCGTGTCCTCACGTTGAAGCTGATTCCATGATGGTCTTAGGGAGTTCCCATATACACTGATGTTAGTGTATTGGACTGTATTATCATCCTAGCCTGTCTCAATTTTTATCATTTTTCTACTGACATTGTTGTAGTGTTAGTAACCTCGAAGCATAACAATATCATTAAGAATTCAGAACAATTACGCAGGCATCCCACAGATGAGATCGGGGAGGGCATTGACATACTGATGACCTAATCTGCTCCCTCCAGCAACTTTCCTCTGTCTTCTGCTTCAAATTTTCAACATGGCTGACCACTTCCACCTATGTGCAGATCTCCTTGAGAGTCCATTCAATCCATCCTGCTGTCAGTGTTCCTACATCCACAAACACAGCCATGGCATGTCTGTTCAATGAAGAAAGTGTCAACAAAGAAGGTGTATTAGAAGACTAATAAAGAGATGATATTTTTGATAAGGCTTGATCGCTTGCAGGGAGCTGAGGCTTGCAAAAAGGTTGGCATCATCTTGAGAGCAAAAAAATAGCCACAGGTACCTGGCAGGTATGTATAACAGTGGCCATTCAATGTGAGGGGATGGTGCACATTACATGGCAATTGTATGAATAACCTAGTAGCCGCTGTTCCAATGATTTTATATCATACAATATTGCTAGCTACTGTGAGTCAGACATATCAAAGCACTTTCAAGTTGGAGCACTGGCTTGATGAATGATGTGTAATTATGTAAGCAACCAAACAGCACATCAGTTGTACATGACTCAATTCCGAAAGCTCTAAGTTCATCTTTATATTGGAAACCACAGCAAATACACAAATGACTGTACATCTAGTTTTCTACCATCTTTCTGTAAGTTGATTGCCCTCAAGGTATGAAAGCATGAGTGCTCAGGAAGATGAGCTCATCAGTGATGAGAGCGGGAGCTGCATCCATGACATTGCTGCTCACATGTTCATCCTCAGTTCTAACCTCTCAGTTCAATTAGGGATCTGTTGCCAGCAGCTTCTTTCCATCCAAATTGGAAAAAAAACAAGCATTTTATTGATATCAAGGTGTGTTATTTCACATCAGTCACATCATATTCTACTGACCATCCCATAGAAAACTTGTGAACCACAATATTGGACCTGTGGCTGAAGTCAAAGGGTATGGGTAGAAAGAACACAGCATGCATCATGTTTCTTCTGCATAACTACCAACTAATCCTTTGAGTACTATAATCAAACCTGTTCTGACACAATGTTATCCAATTAAACATCCTTGAGATGTTCATGTTCACAGACTGCAATGTCGATAATGTCAAGATTACTCTCAAGTGTCACTGGGGATCCCTGAGTATCTTTTGAATACCAAATTTAAGAAAGTCGTGCCCATGCAAAGCACTCTATATTGTCCTGAAAATGTTACATCCACAGTCATCCAACAAGAGCTACAGCTCAAGAAGGCACATACCATAATGACAATGTTGGACTTGTCAAGGGATAACCTCCACAACTAGCATCCCTCTTCGAGCTTGACTGTGCATAAGGCAGACTCCTGCTCTAATAGAGAATGAAAATATTGAGCTCAGTCCAGTATGCAGAACAAAGCCATTACTTGTGTCATTGGGAGAAAAAGCTAAAGGAGGGGGAGGCAACTTTCTATGGGAGATGACGACAGCTGCTGCAAGTTCAGTGAAGATTTTATCAATAAGGTCAACATGGGCATCAATACCTTGATATCCAAACCTCTCTTGTACCATCCACTTCATCTCCTGATAGTTCCTGTTCAGGGAAAGCAGTGATCAAGGATGCATCCAATGCAAGCTTGACTAGATTCAAATTGATCTGTTGATTGCCCTGCATACTGGCAGTGTCAAAGATGCCAACTAGAGGATTGGGGTGACAGACATCAGTCGCATGTAGTGTTGAACTGCTTCATCCATGGAATCCGACAGAGGAGCACACCTGCCCAAGCTGCCTTCCTCCTTTTATGGCCATGCAACCACAGCTCATACCACATTGCTCTCTGCTGGTCAATGTCGCAAAGTATAAGTATTGTGGAGGATGAATTAAGGCCTAGGAGTATCTCATTATATGAAGGATGGGTTCTGAGTGCATCAGTAATGAGGGGGCAGATTTTGAGTGAGAGCAAAGATTGAATACTGAAGATGTCACGGTGGTAGATAAAGAAGTAATTGGATATTTGATTGATTGTGGTTGCAGCATTCCTATCCACATAGGCTCTGGAAACCAAAGGGTGCAAGTTAGACTAACATGTCCTAGACCCAGACCAAAAGGACTGGAGCTCAATCCCCATGAAAGCAAGAGACAATCAAGCCTGAGACTCAGCAGAAATGAAATTGGTGAACTGTCTCATGTAATGCTTCTGAGCAACCCATGTTACTTAGTAAGTTCATACTACTAGTAGTACTATGTGTTTCTTCTTGGACTCAGAGGACTTTGGATCTCTCTCTGAGTCTGTGACATGCCACTGTGACACTCCTCAGTCTCTTCTTACATACTATGATAGTAGTTATCCCACCAGGCTGTGGAACTGCATCCTCCAACAAGCCTTCCATAGCGCAGCATCATGGGGACCTTTGTCAATCACTGGAAGGCAGATAGGATCATGTAATCTCAGCTGCACTTGTACCTATCGACCCTGTATGTGAATATTGACTCATTAATCTATCAGTATTTCATTTGTTATTGATTAGCATGACTGTTCTCATCTATTCTCCCAGAAATAGAAGAAATTGGACTCAACGATACCATCAAGGACACAGTGACATGAAGATCCACCAATAGTAGGTTATTGACATGTGTACTACCACTGTCCCTGTTGCTGATTCCACCACTCTTATTGCTGCCAGATCTATTTTACAAGTGGCAATGCATTTACACACAGCACAGCACAGAACCTGAGTAGACACAAGTCAGCACTGTGACTGCAAACCAATGCAATGAGCAAACAACTCACTCATGTAAACATACTCACAGTCATAAATGTTTCTCTCAACCTACTATGCTATATGTTCCCCCTCTTCCAAGGGGGGTATATCATGAAAATGTTGGATGAGCTAGAGAATTTGGTCACACATTGTAGACAGACTTCTCGCTGTTTATCTTCAACAGCTGAACTTTCTTCAGATGATATTTTCATTCAAAGGCAATGAATTAAGAATGGTTCCAAGACTCCAGACCAAGGGAAAACTCATCTACTACTGATGTCAAGATATAAACAAAGGGCTGTCTGCCATTCAAATATGAGTGGAAACATAAACTTGGTAACATCAGCAGATCATTCAGGCAGACTTGAAGGAGGTGGAGATCTTTGGGTTACTAACTTAAGGACTTTGTGAGACATACTAGTACTAAGGAATCTTGAGCAGCCATGAGCGATTTGCAATAATGATTACTTACATTAACAAACATGATGGATCTGGCTTACAAGTGAGCCTATCAAAAAAATAAAGATTTTGGGCCTGCAGTGCACAGCATACAGATGAAGTGTTCCATTGAGACTGAGATGTCCAAAATTTCCCCAACATTTTGTATCATAACAGGGTAACATCACATCATGTCATGCCACAATGAATAACATTAGGGAGTGAGGAGTAGAGAATTGTAGTTGTTGCAAATGTATACAGAGAAAATGATCATGTAAACAAAGTCACAAGAAAAAAAATACAACTTCAAAGATCAGTTGTGGTACTGGAGTTACAGATGTAATATTGAGACCTGAAGCATGCATTAATTCACTTCCGGCATTTGACCGTCGACTTCCTGCATGTATTGGTAAGCAAACTGGCTTTGTGTTTGGTGGCTCTTGGTACCTTCTTGTACCATGCTAGGTAGCGGCGATATGCAGTTTCGTGCATGGCATGGCCCCTGCAATCTTTGTGGCAATGTCATCCTTCCTGACATGAAAGATGATGTTGGGGTCTTGCAGAGCATCAACATCGACATCCTCATCTATTTCCTGCATCTGAGCCTGTCTTTGGCAAACAGTATGGCACATTCTTGAAAACAATGGCAGCAATGACAAATAATAAGGACAGATTCTCCTTGATGGCTTCTTCTAACTTGTCAAACAAAATGTTCCAGTGTTGCGAGAATGTGGTTTCAGCAAGGCCTGGAATGATAGTCTCAGAGGTGGTACTCTTCATGTTCTGAAAGGATATTCTCATGTCTGGAACAAGAGATTCTGACGCCTCAATGTTGCTTAGGATATTTGCATTCACCACCTCGTGGTCGAAGGGAATGTTCTCCAGAAAACATATGAGTGCTGTGTGTAAAGCAATGAGAGGAGCTTTATGGATGGCTGAGGGCATCTCGATGATTAAGGTGCTGTTATCATTGAAGTATGTTAATCTGTAGTTATTGCAATAAGAACTGACGAACAGACAAAGATATTGTTTACATACCTTGGTTTTAGACCAAAATTGCAATTCTCATCTATGAACTGCACTAATGCTTCATGTTCCACCTGCCAAATCCCACCAAATTCCTGAGAAGTCAGTGATTGCTAGTGTCACTCTTGCTACATATATATATTGAACATCTACTACCTCACACTGGTGTTGATGATCTGATTTTGCAATGAACCGGAGAATCACTTGGCATATACGTTGGCCTTGAGGAAGAGAAAAGTCAGCTTATGCAATGCAATCAGTGTTAATCAGTATCTCTGCATACCTAACAGAGTAATATCAGGATCCTCTGCTATAAATTGACAAAAACTATCCAAGATATAAGTCAACCAATCACTTGCAATCAGCTTTCTCTTTCTCTCTTTGAGTTACAAGATTTTGTCGCAGGTGGTGGTTTGAGTTGGAGAAGCACCCTGGGATCCAACAACTGGAACTACTAAGTTAGAGTTAGACTTGGAGGCCTTGTGCCAGTGGAAATTGCCTTTGGGTCTAATCTTGTTTGCATCATGGCTGCTCTTTGGCTCGGCACAGGCAATCTGAGTGAAGGAAGTAGATGAAGTATCTTTTAATATGCTGGTAGGCATGATATCTGAAGGCAGCCTGAGTACTACCAGAATGTGATGTTTTTAAACTTTGGCTAATAAGGGGTTAACAATTGTGGACCTTACTAGTTATTGTGGACTATGAGATCATCGATGGCCAAATGCTGAACCTTCAACTTCTAACATATGTCTATATGTAGTACTCATGCAGGGATATCAGCTTGAGATATAGAATGAACACTGGCAATTAACACCAACATTTTCTAATATAGATTGTTTAGACTCCATTCCAGACATCAAACAAGGAGAAATCTCACTTAACAGTGACTCGCACATGTACAAAGGTCTGGAGAATATATCTTCATCATCCAAGCCAACAAAATGACACTTGGCTCTTCAAGTTGCCTTGGTTACCTACTACAGGTACTGCATGGACTTGGATGAGAGGGCTCTGGAGGCATAATAATTAAATGTAAAATGATATAAGAAGCTAGTGTAACATCATGAAGTGTGGTAGTAGTCAGACTCTTGACTGGATCCAAAGTCAAAAGTAAGATTCAATGACTGTTACAAGAACATCCACTGCTGGTGTGGCCCCTATTCATTTTCCTTCTCATCCTCACCTTCTACCTCTACCCAGAGGACTACACATGCATATTCATGCACTATCTCTTTTGGCTGGTCGTACTCTCATCCTATCTTTTTTGGTTATATTCCCTTTGATTGGTCTATTGCTCATTTGTACTATATCCACTTGCTGGACCCCCGGCTCACTCCTCTATGCCCCTTTCCACTCTACTGGTACTTATTTTATTATATCCTGAACCCCATACCTTACTATCAGTCCATGACATTGTCACCCCTTACCCTTACCCATGGCTTTGGTCTGTGACTTAGTCTCCCCTTTATCCTTACCATACTTCTTGTACTACCACTTACAGCCTGGTCTGAGCTCATTTCTTTTACCTATATAAACCCTACATACTATAGTTGTATTCTCCAACTCAAATTTACTTGGTTCTTCCTGGTTACCTAGTCCATAACCTCTTAAGCTTTAAAGCTTATACTTGTGATCATTGTACTTTGCTTTGACCCTTGGTCATCACATCTAGATCTATTAGAAGCCTTTGTTATCATACCCTATGACTCAGGCTATAGTTATCACTGGCTGTGAGATAGCACCTGTGCTATGACTCATCAACCCACTCATACCAAGTGGTTGGACTGTGACTTGCGACTAGCACCTGTACTCCAGGCCTTGTGAGATTATCCAAGTAAGAAAGTGCCTAAGTCTAGTTGCTAACAATGACTGTCAAGAGAATCAGCGGTATCGGGGATGAACGGTGATTTAGCGGCACTCACCAAATAGATGGATGCAAGGTCAACTTGAATACGTCAAAGAGAAAAAATCGGAGCTTAGGGTGGATATGTAATTGTATGTCTGTAATTGTGCTAAAGAGGATGTATATGATTGGGGAAAGTGGTTTGAGCATATTCAATACAATTATAAAACATTGTGTTATGTAACTATATGCATGTTGCACAATGTAATGGAGTTTGAAAAAATCTGTGAATGCTCTGTGTACAAAATGCCAGTCAAGTTTTATATAGGGGCTTCAGGAATTTGGTGGATGATGATGGCGGTGGTGGAGGTGAAGGTGGTGGTGGTGAAGGAGAAGGTGGTGGTGGCAATGGCAGCAGCAGCAATGATGGTGATGTGGTGGGAGGTGTGAATTCTGTGCTTGCAACTGTGGGTCCCCCTTCCACCACAGCGATAGGTATATGAAATAGGAATTTGTTATGGGGTAGTGGCTGCAGCAAGTCTTGCATGAGACCTTTGTCTGGCCCTTCCACATCCCCTGCTACTGAGACATTGCAAGTGTATATTTGGCAAGATTGATGGTCCCTCAGACTCCATGTTGCGATGTTGTAGGTAGCTGTTTTGGATCTTTCTATGTCAATTTAATATCAATCAGCATGGTAATGTCAACCATTGAGAAAATAACATACTTTTGGTCATCTCTGATGACTCAAAGTACTGTCCAAACCATTAGGTAGGGTGAAAAATCTGTATTCCATTGTGACTATCTAACAAGAATATTTAAGCCTACCCTGGTGGCTGTGATGGTAGTCATATTACATATTAACCTGTGAGCATGGACTTAGTTGTATGTAAAACCAAAGATCTTGACTCAGCTGTATAACTCAGATCCATCCATTTCAATAGAATGTGCCAATTGGCTTATATTGAGCTGTTCAAGTCATGAAATGTCTTGGAATGGCATTATTGAACACACATCTTGGAGACCATTGCAATTTATATGCATATTTATGCATGTGCTGATGCAGTCATAGTTCTGTGATAACTGGAGAAATTACAGGAAACTCGTCCAGATGACACTAGTAGTATGCCAGTGTCATTGGAACAGCCATGTCTAGGAGCCCAGCATTCAGACAATGATGCATTTGGTCAGGCGATGAGTGTTGTGAGCTACTCAAGCTTTGTATGATCATTAGATCTAATGAATAGTCACCTCAGTACGCAACTACTACTGGTAGTAAGCAGTGACATATGATATACAAGAACTTCATGACTCAGCTGTCTTGTTTTTTTCTCACATATGCTAGCAGTCACAATGCATTCCAAGCACTCTTGAATATGATCAAGTGTACTGGTTGCACAGATTCCACTCTTTGATAGTTTTTCTATCCAATTATCCAATTGTTCCTCAGTGCCTCTATCTGATACTTGTGGATGAATTCAACTTCAAGTTTGATCAGGGTATGCTGTAATGTTTGGAGTCTTCTAGTGCAATCTGTGGTATTTCTGGATCAATAACAAGAAGATCTCAGGATGGAACTTCGGTAAAACTTAGAAATATATGTTGGATGCAATGAGAGATGATGTCACAGCTAATTGAGAAGAGGGGAGACTATACCACACTAGAGCAACATGTGAGTATACCAGCTAATTTCAATAAAATACATGAGGTGAAAGAAAACCTTGCAACAAATCATACTTATTGAAAGTTAAGTCATGTGGTGCGATCTGCTTGAACTTGACTTGGTAATGAAAGTCTGCACTGGCATGTGATAGAAGACAGTAGCTCACATCTGGTTAGTTCAACTCTCAAAAACCTTTGATGGGCCCCATGCCAAATTATGATCTATTTCAAAAAAAGGGTTCAAGGGGGATAACAATGTATTTCAAAGAGCACAGATGAATCCAAAAGACCAGGGGATGCAAGCCCAATGTGATGCTCCCTTCAGAAGTGATTAAACACTGAATACAAGATTGAGTTTGTTGGGACTCATAAAAAATAAATTAATTACAGACCAAGATTTGGAGATAGAGTGAGTCACCAAAACCATAATTCACAAACAGGTGGCTGACCTTCCAACAGATGCTTTGCTTCCTTGAGGCCTTTTCTCCTCATTGCATGCCCAGCCAGGGTTTCTCTGTTTGGAACTTCTTGCAAAGAACTTTACCTGAGAACCTGGGTTTGCTTTGAGATATGTCAAATCACTGTTCCAAGTCAGTAGTCAGGATTCAGTATGTCAACAGTCCACCACCAAACCTTCCTATTGAACTTCTACCTCCGGGATCCTCCAAGGACCTTGAATAAACATGGATTGGGCAGGACTATCAGGGGGATTTTTGTGAGGGTAGGGGACCTTGGGTGTTCCCAAGTGGGAAAATAATATGGGAAAGCTAGTTGAGGCCATCTGATCTGTGGGGTATACTTGATGTGAGAGTGATACAGGTCAACAAAACACCATAATGTTATAACTTACTACACGGCAACATTAGTTGTGTCTATGCGAGCAATATGACCAGTTTAAAAAGAAATCATGATGTTTTCATAAGCCATAGAAGATAATAGCCCACAAGTAACTCAGAAAGTTATCAATCATTGAAGGGAGATGTTTGATAGACAATAGCCCACATGTGAACACCTGCCAGTGTGGTCTTGGGTCGATATTGAACCTGTAGTACTACTAGTATGAATGACATGCCATTGGCAATAGCCAACATAGAGTGAAGACTGGAACTCTTGCGACACATAGATGGCAATAGCCATCATCTATTGTATTATCAGAACATTAAACCAGTACTGTGAGGGGGCACAACTTGATTGATGGTTCAACATGAGCTAACATTTAATGTTTAATGTTAGCACTCAGTTTTGTTTTGTGTATTTGTCCTGCGGGTGATCTTGGGTGACAAAAATAAATCAAATCAAAGATGATGATTATTAATCAAACAGATCAAATTTGTTATTTGCATATGTGTACATATATGGATCCTTGGTATTGATGTAAATTTATTCAATAGTCTTGCCTCTCAGCAAGATTATCATGGCATGCACCAAACAAACAACCAGCAAAATGAATGGCGGAATGGCTCTTAATGTCACAATCTTAAACCATAGAAATTTGAAGTTCAAAATAAAAATACTGCCAAAGGTGCTGCGCACTCATCTCTACAGTTCTGTAGTCTCTGCTGAGATGGTGTTGCTGGCAGTCATGCAATATATGCTTGTGACAGTTGTTCCCACGTTATGTGCACTCAGTGCCTTGACATCCCAGACATGCATGTACCAGAACTGGGGCAAGTGGATGTAACATTTCATTGTATGCACTGTCACACCATGTTGGCCAAGAAATTGCATGAGAATGTGCCATATTATGTGAGTATTTTTATCTCGTTTTCGAGCCTTTCAACGTATAGGCACTTTAGGAATTTTCAAGGGACCAAAACCCCATTCTCCTATCCTTTCTGCCTATTCAGGGCCAACTGGAATATTCCAAACACTCACAGAGATCTACTGCCCTGGTTCTGATCATCCACTTTAAACTGGTTGATCACCCGACTGCTGGGAGTCCAGCCAACATGATCCAATCCTTTTTACAGCCATATTTTCCACATGGTGGTCTCCATCTGCTTGATGTCATATTTGACTTCAGCACTGCATGCAAAATCAATGCCTACTCCCAGCAGTGTACCACACTTGTGAACAACCTTGAGAAGGAGGATACAAAGCATTTTCCAAAATTCTTGCCCAGTCATACTGACTTGGCATGCACATGTCTATCATTCTAATGACAAGGTTCAAGCACAATGGTGCCACAGCATTGGAGTGCACCCGCTATGCATGGGCTCACACAACTTCTCATCCATGGGGATTTACACTTTCGGTGCAGTGTCCTCAATGTGGTTGCATTGGCCAATGGAACAGCACTTACTCCTTAGGCATGTATATTGTTGAGTGCTCCTATACAGGTTGTGGTCGGAGCCATGATAATGAAATGACATCTCACCAGAAGTATACCTTCAAGTGCCTGAGAGGCAGTAAGCTCCTTAAACCAAGGAAAAGACATAATGCAGAATGGCTGGAAATTCCCTTGGACTTTTCCAGGCCAAATGCAGTGATGGGTTTTTCAGACTCAGAGTGATACCATTTGTAGGTGATTTCTTGTACACATCATGGGCCATTATATCTTCAATCACACCTTTCAATTACTACTATGTAGTGATACCTGATTGAAGTTTTGACTAATGTTTTGTGGAAATTTTTGAATCATTCGGAATGTGATCACTTGATATCTGCAGATCTGAAACTTAAGATCTCACATTACATATGGAAACACTTTTTACAAATCCATATGTATCACTATGCTTTAACACCATGTATGTGGCACACACCAAATTCCTGATGGTCCTCAAAGAATATCTCAAGGTTTCCATTAAGGATCACAAGTGTTATGTTCCAACCTTTTAAATCAACCTGTAACCCATTGATAATGTCCTAACTTGAATGTCAATACCCACTGGTGTATGGTCACTCCTCTCTCTCACTCTGACACCCAATCACACCCACAATATACCCTCTCACACCCGCCTTTGAACCTCCAGTTATTTGTTCCTCAGTACTTGACCTTGGCCAAGCGAACCCAAACTGGGACTTCAATGTCTTGGATATTGTAATGGGAGATATTACAGAATGCAATCATGACTATGTTCCAGGTGTGCAACTTCATAATGTTCCACTCCGTTGCAATAGCACTCATAGATCTCTAGTGAACTCAGGTCAGCTCCTTGCATGTCATACAATTAGACTAGTCCCAAGAAATTTTGATGACATTCTGCTTGCTGATGACAATATCAATCCTTCAGATTGTTCCAGGATCGACACCTCTCTTGTCACCAAAACTCGGAACCCACTGCAGCACAGAATCCAACCAGTCCTTTTAATGTTGCGCAATTCCCTTCAAACAGCATTTAACGTGTTTGGTCTTTGTCATCAATATCCTAGGCACACCTCATTTGAGCCTGATAAATTTGTGCCATCTCAGCTACTAGCCTAATCCTGTTCAATGGCTACCAATGCACCTGATTCATTTCATGGGATCTCTGAGCCACCTTTTCCATTTCCTAACATGACCATCTACCATCTTATGATGTGGATGAATTCTGGGAGCCATCAGAAATCGGAAGCCAAAGTGATGAGACTCATAAAAGACATGATTCAGGCAGAGGACTTTGATACCAGGGACCTGGATGGATTTTTGGTGAGGAGGAGTCTATGTGCATTGGACACTCATGGAGACCAGGGGCCTGTTACTTTTCCAGATGACTGGGTGGAGACAGATATCACCCTTGATATTCCTACAAAGTCAAAAGATGAACTGTCCAGTTGTTTAGCATCCTGGGATTTCGTTACTGGCCGCTTGTAGCTGTGATCTGTTCTGCATTTGATGATATTCAGGCCAGTGCTTTCCATCTTTTCCATTTCAAGTGTGTGTGGAAAGATCCGCTAGATGGTCATCAAGAACATGTCTTTGATGAGTTGTACACCTCTGACTCTTGGCTGGATGCACAGGATGACCTCCAGAGGCAGCTGAGAGAACCCGGCTGCTCTCTTGAATACATTATTGGCAGACTGATGTTATTTTCCATCTTGCAACTTTTGGAACGGCCAAGGCTTGGCCCCTTTACTTATACTTTGGAAATTTAACTAAGTATGCACACTCAGCACCCACATCTGGTGCATGCCATCTTGTTGGCTTTCTACCTTCCATACATGAATCATGTCCCATGCTGTACATCTCTCACTTGAAATTTTTAGCTTCCAGACAACATCAAGGATCTCCTTAGCACCTTACCTTGGATATTAAAAAGCAGAATGGCAGCCCTTCATGTGCATTGCTGGTGAGAACTATTTCATGCATGCTGGAAACATTTACTGGATGCAGACTTTCTTAAAGCATACTGCCATGGAATAGTACTTTGGTGTCCAGATGGCATATTAAGAGGGATATTTCTGTGCATCTTCACATACTCGGCTGATTATCCAGAGAAGTGCATTTTTCTCTTCGTTATCTTATGATACTAACAAACAATGCAGAGTTTTAATTGCAATGATACAAGACATGGGTTCTTGCCCATGTCCATGCTGTCTCATCCCAAAAACCTTGTTTGATCTCCTTGGCCTGTTTAAAGACATGCGAGATCACACATCTAACCTTAGGACTTATTGTCTGGCAGTGGTAACCAGGGCCCGTGGATTTATCTATAAGTTAGGAAATATGGTTGATGGTTCAAAAGTATAGACAGCTCTTGGTGCAGAGTCATGGGTGCCCACTGTGGTGAATGCCTTTGGAATTGATCCCATTTGATGCCCACCTTATTTTCGTCTAGAACACATTTATAGAAAAACTTGGGCTGCTAGGATTTGATACCTTTCACATGCTTGCTGTTGATTTTATGCATGAATGCAAACTAGGTACATGGAAAGCCTTGTTTATGTATCTCATTCGTTTACTTTACATGCTTCCTGGTGGTGACAGCCTGGTTGCATGTCTTGACAATAGGTTTGTCACAGATCATTTTCCTTGACAATCTGAATTAGTGATAATTTCATAGATTTCGCAGTGTTCCATCCAATGGCAATCAAGTCATTTGCAAATTCACGAATAACACCTCAGAAATGAAAAAGCTTGCAGCATGGGACTTTGAGGATATTTTGCAGGCTCATTTTATTACTGAAGTTACCAATGTGTGATTGACATTCTATTTTAGTGTGCTATACCAGTATTCGAAGGGTTATTCCCAGATGAGCATGACACAATTGTACAGACACTTTTGTACAGATTCACATGGTGGCATGCCCTTGCCAAGTTCAGGATGCATTCTGAAACAACCCTGTCACTTTTGGATGAGACATTCAAGAAACTTGCCCATCAGTTGTGCAAGTTCAAGGATTTTACATGTGCTGCTTTTGCTACTGTAGAATTACTGACAGAGAATGCTGCTCGCAAGCGCAAGGCTGTGCATCAATGCTCAGGTTCCAATGATCCAAATCCAGGGAGTAGTGGCTGAAAGATGAAAAAATTTTACATGAATACCTATAAGTTTCATGCCATGGGGGATTATCTAACGTCAATCCGAGTCTTTGGGACAATGGATTCCTTTACATTGCAAATTGTATGTGAATTTCTACTACATCTCTGCATCTCAATTTGATGTTGTCAGGGAGAGTTGGTGCATAGAGCACTGAAAGAATTTTATCAACTGATTTCATATCCCAGATTCTGGACCTATCCTATAGTTGGATTTGTGGGCTAATCTTACACTTGTCCAACTACCACTTGCCTGTCCAATCTGATATATGGATCCGATCCGATATGTCTATCCACTTTGGATCCAATACAATGTCCTGCATGATTTAGGAATCATGCATGGACATGACTACTAGGTATCCCCCTAAAAGACAAAGTCTGATAGCTTAGCCTTCAGGCTAGTCAACCCATGCCTTGGCTTCAAGCCTTGGGCAAACAATTCCAGTTTCCCCATATTTATTTATATTTCTGTACTGTCTTGAAGAAATATCATTTGTGAGATGGGAATCACATAATGACCTAGTTGATAGTAGGATTAAAAAGAAGGTTAAGGTATTGCCTTGCCTTTGGCTTATTCACTTTGGCTAGAGAAAACCATAGAGAAAAGTTCAAAGCC